>Ga0209712_10001373_pt1 | contig 20803 bp, 17 predicted proteins | sample ArcOceMetagenome_FD_187443 | JGI IMG/M metagenome (GOLD analysis project Ga0209712, IMG submission 187443) | Marine eukaryotic phytoplankton communities from Arctic Ocean - Arctic Ocean - Greenland ARC118M Metagenome (SPAdes) (version 2) | ecosystem: Environmental > Aquatic > Marine > Oceanic...
GCCCCTACCAATGCAGAACAGAATGTACAATCGGATTGGAATGCTACAACTGGAGATGCATTAATTTTAAACAAACCAACTATACCAGCTGCTATTACAGATTATGTATCAGCTGCAAATGGAGGATCTTTTGGTGGTGGAATATCGGCAACAACTGGTCAATTCCCAATTTTAAAATGGAATGCTGCCAAATGGGGTACACAAAGACTCACTAAAGTAGTTGGTGGTAATGGTGCGGACACTGGAGATAAATGGGTTAGTTTAGCAACCGTCGCTTTAACTGGTGGTTACGAAAAAGTAAAAATTGAGTTTACAATTGGTTCATACGATGACAACGCTAGAGGTAATGAGAAAATAGCTGTATTATATGAAAACCACTCATCAGCTCAAGAAGGTCATAGCGCATTTTGGTATGCGGGTGATATGTATCCTACTTTGTTTAAAGCTATAAAATCTGTTAGAGATAGCTCTAGTGGTTTAACTAATTCGTATACTTTATGGGTTCAGATCGACGGAGCTTGGAAAGACAGCTTTACGGTTGAAGCTGAACATTGGCAAACTGGTGATTCTATAACTTATCCCACGGCTGCGGGTCAAACAACAACCCCATCTGGTTCTGATGAGCAAGACGTAACAACTAGACAACGATGGGTTGATGCAGATAAGCTAGATGGTCAGCATGGTAGCTATTATGCACCTGCTGCTACTACTTTAGCGGGGTATGGTATACTTGATTCATTAGTAATAGGTACTACAAGCACAACTGCAATGGCAGGGAATACTGCATTATTAGCAATTGGAACAAGTGCTACGACTGCAATGGCTGGTAACACAACAATACCTGCAGATCATGGAGATCATGATGGTTTGTATTTACCTATTGGTGGTGGAATATTAACTGGAGACTTAAAGATAAACACTCAAATTGCATTTCAAAGAGATGGCACAAACTATTCAAATTATATTAAATCTTCGCAGTACGTTTCTGAAGGATACAATAACAGTGGAACACCTCCAAGCGATAGATATTGGTTAGAATACGGAGCAAAAGGAGGACATCATTTTGTTTTAAATACTGATGGTGGAACAGGTGTAGCTGAAAATAGTTATGATGACTTTACTATTTGGCAAGGAGAAGTAGATGGCGATAGATTATTTGAAGTAACTAACTCAGGTAATACAAGTATAACTGGTGGCGTTAAAGTCTTTGGTTCAATAGAATCTAGAAAAAACATAGTATCAAACTCTAACTACAATATAGCTCAAATAAGCAGTACTAGAACTACAAATGATTACGGTGGTTTAAATAAAACATACGCTAAGTTAGACGTACAAACACCTGGTCCAGACACAGATGGAGCTTCTTCTCAACATGGACTTGGACACTTGTCAATCAAATTAGCAGATAATGCTGGTAATAGCGATTTAGTACAAAAAGCATTATTAAGATATGATGGTCAACTTATACTAGGTGGATTTTATCCTCAGACATCAGAGACAGACGACGCTGGTTTAACTATAAGAAGTAGATATGGTGGCACTAGAAACTTTTTAAGATTTCAAACAGATCACAGTTCTGCTACCACTGAGTGGACAATGGCTAAAATATACGCTGGTGATGGTGGTAACTTTAATGGTACTTTAACTTTCCAAGTTGCTACAGGTAGTAATGCAAGTACTGATTATTCTGCAGGTCATGATGCGCAGCTAGAAACAGCTATGTTTATAAATGATACTAAGGAAGTTACATTCTCTAATAACGTAAAATTATCAGGTGCTAATCCTTACATACAAGGTACAGGTACTGGTTCTATGAGGATAAAACACACCTCTGGTAACACAATGTATATTAGACCAGATGAAACTGGTTCTATAAGTTTATTTGAAGGGGCAAATTCTCAGTCGGTTTACTTTATGACGCAAACTCCAACTGTAAATAATACTTCAAAAGAATCTGCTCAATTAAAATTCCACACAAGATCAAAACAATCTGATGGGCAAAATAACAGTATGTATGCTACTGTAAAACACCTAACACATGATATAGGTAATAATTACACAACACTGGATTTTGCAGGAAGTACTAAGGCTAAATTTAATATGCCTCTAGAAGCTGCAGGTGGATTATATTTTACTGGTGATACACACATGGGCTTTATACCTCATCCAAGAGGTGCTCAATTTAGAAGCGATAGCGCTGCTCTTGTGGGTTATATAAAAATAGAACTACCAACAGATATAGGTATAACCCCAGATGATATGGTTTCTTTTCACGTAGATGTATATGATTACACTACAAATGAAACGATTTCTGTTTTTATAGGAGGTTATACTTATACATCAACATCAACAACCGCTGCTTACTGGTATAATCCTACCGCTATAATTACTACTAAACATACAGGAAAAGATTTTAACGTAAGGTATGGTTATGATGGCACGCATTTTTATGTAGCTATAGGGGAAACAACCTCAGTCTGGTCACATCCAAGTATTGTTGTTAGAGATGTTCAATGTTCTTATAGGTCAAACGTAGAGCATTATATAGATGGTTGGGATGTAAGTGTAACAACAACTACTTTAACAGGAGTTGACGAAACACAAACAGGTAATTTACCAGTTGCAGGTTCTGTTGCTTGGGGTGATATAACAAGTAGACCTTATATAGTTAACGCTTCAAACAACTCTGCTACTGCCACAACAACAATTGCTAATGTAGCTCACGCTACTTACACAGCTGCTTTTTTTGACTTTGTTATTAAAAATGGAACTAATGTTAGAGCAGGTACAGTATACGCTTGTCATAATGGCGCATCAACTCCTTTGATTGAGTTTGCGGAAACATCAACAGTAGATTTAGGTGATACATCAGATGTAACATTAGCTGTAGATATATCAGGAGCTAATATGAGATTAAGAGCTACAACAACATCTAGCACTTGGACAATTAAATCTTTAATAAGAGCAATATAATGGGAATATATAGAGGACCTGGGGTAATAACAAAGGATTTAGTATTTGGATACGACAGTGGTTATGGCGTTGCAGATAATGACACAGCTACTAGATTTTATGCAGGTAAACCTATAACTAATTATTTATCAAGTGGAGCAAGTAACCTTAATATTGTTCAACGCTCGGATTGGTATGGCGCTACACCTACTTTTACTCTCGGAACTAGTGAATTTGGAACACCAATAGGAACATACACGGTTGGTAGCACTAGTTATATGTACAGTAGAGATGAGGTTTTAGATGATGATTTATCTACACTTTCAGGACAAGCTATAACTTTTTCTATATACTTAAGAAGAAGTGGGGGAAGTAACATTGGTACTGTAGGTATAAGAGTTTATGATGATATATCTGGCTACACCACGGTATATGCAGCGGCTACATCTGAGTTCCAAAGATTCACATTAACAAAAACTTTAGGAGCTAACCCAACTAGGATATTTGTAATGATAGATAATACCAATGGTGGTGTAATTGATTTTCATTCTCCACAATTAGAAAAAGGAACTGTTAGTCCTTTTGTAGATGGAACAAGATCAGATACAACTTCGTTAATAGATTTAAAAAGAACAAATAGCATAGACGTGTCTGATATGTCTTTTACTTCAACAGGGCAACCTGAGTTTGATGGTACAGATGATTTAATAGGAACTGGAATATCAACTGCGTTTACGGACTTTTCGTGCGTGGTGGTTTTTAAACACAGTGTTAACACGGCTTGGGGAAGAATAGTAGATAAATATTATACCAACGGTTTTTTCATGTCAAGCTATTGGGCTTCGGTTGGTAGTGGCTACGTGGGTGCAGGAATAATAGAACCTAGTGCTCCTCATGGTCAATCACTCCAATATGACAATACTAAATATAATTACTTTGTAGTTACTAGGTCTGGGACAACTCATACTATATATTTAAATGGCTCCAGTAATTACGCATCTAAAACAGGTAGTGGAGCAGCTTTAAATTCTGCTGAAATCCACGTAGGAGCTTGGTACACCAATAACTCGACTCAAAGATTTACTGGTTCTATACCAGTTGTAAAAATATACGATAGAGCTTTAACGGCTGTAGAAGTACAGCAAGATTTTGGTTCATACAAAAACAGATTTAATATATAAAATTATGGCATTCGAAAACAGAAGATGGTTAGTAATACCAACAAGTATAATAGATACTATAAACTTTAACGAGGTTCATGAATCAAATATAGATTCTCTTAGAAAATCTATAGATGAATCAGAAACATTTGTTAAATACGAAATAAGTGTAATTGAGGAGACTTATACAGAAACTCACAAAGATACAGAGACAAACGAAGATGTCGTATACACGGTTGAAGCTGGAACGTATGGTAGACCAAGTATATATAGTGAAGAATATACAGAGTATAATCATACTGATATTATAGCTTTATTAACTACTGAAGAATGGAGTAATAACCAAATGGAAGAATAATATGGCATCAAAACTTGGACCAAATATAGTAACAAACGGATTAGTTTTCGCTGTAGATGCAGCTGCTAGTAGGTCTTATCCTGGTAGCGGAACCACTCTATATGATTTAAGCGGGAATGGATATGACTTCACTTCTTCTGTGCCATGTACTTTTACATCTGGCGTGAACAGTGTGCCATGCCTTGATTTTACTAGTGGGAACCAAGAGCGCTTAGATAGTATAAAATTGTCTCCATTTTCTGGTGACGGTTTTCCTATAACTGTAAGTGCTGTTATAAATGAAAATGCTAGAAGTAGTTACAAAACAATACTATCACAGCATCAGGAAGATGGTAATGACAGTATGTCTTTTTGTTCGTTACAAGGGAAAATGGGTACTGATCACTGGAGTCCTGGTGGTAGAAGGTTAACTACAGCTGTACCTACAAACGAAGTTCACATGATTACTTGGACTATCGAAGAGTGGGAGCAGCACCAAACAACAGAGCATAAAATATATGTAGATGGAGTAGCTCAGACAACAGAAGGTTATTCTGTAGATACAGTTGGTTCATTAGTACAAGATTATTTTAGAATTGGAAATTGGCATTTCACTAGAGCAGATATGAGTTTTGATGGGCAAATATATTCTGTTAGTTGTTATGACCGAGCACTTAGCGCTGCAGAAGTAGCACAAAATTATAACGCAGTTAAAAAAAGATTTAATATATAATGTATACAGGGCCTAACTTAACAAACGACGATTTAGTATTTGGATATGATACAGGACACGGTATAACTAATGTTAACACCGCGACTAGGTTTTGTCCTGGTCAACCTACTATAAATCTATACACTAATTCCGATTTTAGTAACGGTGGAACTGGTTGGACTTTTGGTTCTTGGGATGGTAACATATCTCACGCAGCAGCAACATTGGTAGGACCTTATGGTCAAATTGTATCTGCTAGAAAGCTTACAGTCAACGCGGCATCTTCTTATTCTCATTTTCACCAATACAATAATAGTAAATATGTAAGTGGTAGTACTTACACTACAACAGCTTGGGTAAAAGGTAATGGGGTTTTTCAAATAAAGTCTCACTGGGGAGGAAACGTAAGTCTTACGTTAACGGGTGAATGGCAACGTATTAGACAAACGGTTACAGCTACTACATCAACAACTGGTAACTTTCCTTATCTTGCTGGTGAAGGATTAACGGTTGGAACTGATTGTTATGTAACAATGTGTCAAACAGAACTAAAAGGTCATGCAACACCCTATGTGTATTCTGGTGCAACAACTGGTTCTAGAACTAGCACGCAATCTTTAATAGATTTAAAAAGAACAAGAAATATAGACGTAGCAAACGTATCTTACGATAATGCTGCGCAACACGTCTACGACGGTAGTAATGATTATATTGTTAGTACTGCTCTCTTAGTAGAAGGTTCTCAGACTTTTGAAGCAGTGTTTACACCAACAGCAAATGCTCACTCACCTGCCGCTATATTAACTAACCACTCATACACTTCGCCTGTAGCTAATTTTGGTATTAACTATATAGGTGGTAATAAACTAGGAGCGTCTATTGGATATACAGATGGAACTAGAGAATACGATTCAAAACAAACAAGCGGTGCGGTGTGGGTAAATGGAAGTAACATAGCTGTTCATGCAGTTCTTGCATATAATGCCACGTTAAATCAAATAAAGTGGTACATAAACGGAGAGCTTGATGCAACTCATAGTCTTTCCGCAACTCCTAATTTTCAAAGCGTACCTGTTTGCTCTGGTAGATGGGTACATAATTATGGTGATTACTACTATGATGGTCAAGTACATTTAGGTAAAATATACAAAAAAGAGTTGACTGCTAGTGAAATAAAAAGTAATTTTAAAGCATACAAAAATAGATTTAATATATAACCTGGAAAATGAAAGGTAACAATTATGGCAAACGAATTTAAAGTAAAAAAAGGCCTCATAGTAGATGGCACAAACACAGTTCTTGATATTCAAGGAACGCAAGGACAATTGTTTTCAGTAACAGATAGTCTTACAGGAGATTTATTTTCTGTATCTGATATATCTGGTATACCTATATTAAACGTTAACTCAACTGGGTTAGTTACTGTAGATGGAAACTTAAACCTAGGTGATAATAATAAAATACAATTTGGAGATTCTCAAGACCTTCAGATATACCACAATGGAAGTGACAGTTTTATTCAAGACACAGGAACAGGAAGTTTAAAAACTGTAGCAAGTGGTTTTCAATTACTAAATTCTACTCAGACTCAGTTTATGATGCTTGCTGATGGAGGAGCTACAAGTTGGATTAAATTGTATTACTCAGGGTCTGAAAAACTTGCAACTACAAGTACAGGGATTAGTGTAACAGGAAAAACTACTACTGGTACAGCACATTTTGATGGAGCTGCAGATAGTTCAGGTGTAGGCGCAGAAATAGGTAGAAACCATGCTTATGATACTCTTGAATTAAAGGGGTATGGTTCTGAGATGATGATAGGTTCTCAAGGGACAGATCTACATATAAACTATAGAACTTGTAACAACAACACTTCTAGTCACACTCCTAATAGGTGGTTTTGGAGAGCAGGATCATCAACTAGTTACTCAGACCATTACTTCGGCGAGGTATTCTCTGATGGGTTAATAACATGGAATCAAGGTAATTCATCGCATTTAGGAACAGGAGCAGTTGTAACAACTTATGTTGGGAATACCTCAGTAAATAATGCGGCAATCAAAAGTAATTCAAATACTGAAGATATGTGGATTATGAACTGGGGAGACAGTGCTGCTTGGGGTATTTATAATAGAAATATTGATTCTTCTTTAGCAGTTACTAATGCAATAACAATTCCAGCAAATTCTACGGCATTTATAGGAGCTGGTTTAGCTAGAACATACATAGACCATTCTAATGGAAACATAGGTACTCTTGGTACAGTTGAAGCGGCTAAATTAAAAATATTAAATGGTGCAGGGTATTTTTTTAATGATACTGGTACACGTACAGCTTTTACTGGTGGAGATTTATATATACAAAGTATAAGTAATTATTACAACTATGCGACTAATCAATATCACGGAAATTCTAGTGGAGATAATCACTATTTTAGAGGTAATCCATTAGCGGGTAATAACTGGAGTATTGACGCAGCAGGTAAAATCATGGGTACTGATTTAACTTTTGGAAACTCTCCAGGTGCTTCTGGTACTGGTAAGTTGATTATTCAAAATGACACTTCAGGAAACCAAGGAACTGCTGGGTATGGTATATTAAAACAAAGAGATGTAAACAAGGAAGGTATTTCAGGTCAAAATACACACACAGGTGGTTACATTTGGTATACAATAAAAATTCCATCTGGTTATTCTAACTCTGGTTTAGGTAGTGATGTAGAAGTTGTAATTAGAACTGGTGGTAGACACCATAATGGTAAGACTCTAAAAAAATATATTATAAGTGTAGGTAACGGATCAACTGCAAACATAGGTAACTTTAACGGTATAAATATACTACAAACTTTAGACTCTAGAATCGCTGGGAGTTATGGAGGAAGTGCAACTTCAGCTGAGTTCTACTATAGAACCTCTGTAGCCAACGACACTGGTGAAGTAATACTTAGGCTTTATAGAGCTGATAGAGAACCAGTAACTGTAGTTGAAATAAATCCAATAGGCGCTTGGAATAATGACATTACAAAAACACCTAGTTTAGTGTGTCATGGTCTTGGAACTACTTATGACTCTGGAACTGGTAAAGGTCAAATAAATCAAACTAGACCTACGGCTAACTTATCCACAGCGTTAGTTATACAAAAAGCTAGTTTTGAGCAAACAACAGGTACTAATGGGAAATTTACTGTTTCAGCTAATGGAACTTCTAGTGGGAATCCTCATGAAATAGCTAGGTTTATAAACTTAGGAAGTTTAGCAACTAGTAGTTACATGTACATAGGAGCTTCTTCTGGTACAGATTGGAGATTAGGTAAAAATATAATGGGCACAGCTGGTAATACTAACTTCGGTATAGCTAAACATTCAGGTACTACTTTAGCGTTGGAGATTGATGGGAGCAATAATGCAACTTTTGCAGGAAGTGTAGACGTAGGAACTTTTACTTTAGCTGGCTCGGGAATAGTTGTTGACGCGGGTATGACGTTACAAACTAATGCTGGTGGTGTAAATGCAATTACGCTAGCATCAAATGGTAACGCAGCTTTTGCAGGTAGTGTAACAGCAACTGGAGATGTTGTAGCTTATTCGGATATAAAACTAAAAGAAAATATAAAAACACTAGACGGTAGTAAAGTACTACAAATGAGAGGTGTTAGTTTTGATAGAAAAGATAACGGTGCATCTAGCTCTGGAGTTATAGCACAAGAAATGCAAAAGGTAGCTCCTGAACTTGTCAGTGATGATGATGGTACATTAGGAGTTGCTTACGGTAACATAACTGGTTATTTAATAGAAGCGATAAAAGAACAACAAAAACAAATAGACGAACTTAAAAAATTAATAAAAAATGGCAATAACTTATAGTACAAGTATTAAACATTTAAAAGGAGCACCAACGTTAGGAGAATTATCTAATGTTATAACTGAAGTAGAATTTGAAATAGTAGCTGTAGATGGTGAGTACACTCATAACAGTATGGGTCATATACAAGTGAAATTAAACGAAAGTCAATTTACTGCTTTTGAAGATATAACAGAAGAGGTAGTTGTAGGATGGGTTGAAGCTCACCCTGTACACGAAAATCATAAAAACTTTCTAGAAGAATTTATATCTAACATGAAAGCACCTACGGATTTAGGTCTTGAAAAACCTTGGTTATAATATGGCAGTTCCTGGTACTGGTAGTTTAAGTTTAGGAGGTTTAGCTCTTGAAAAGCTTGAGGATGATTATACTCAAGGTCTTCCTGCGGCTATAGATACTTCATACGGCCCTTTTAGTCTTAGAGATATTACTGAAGGTGGTGACACTTACGGTGGTAGTGAGGATTATGATATTACAAATGGATTCAGTCCTTCACATCCTGATAATTTATCTTCTTTTGGAATGAGTGAATTTTATAGTTACGACCATGACTACTCAGCTCCAGCTTGTAATATAGCTTACCAAACGGGTGGAGTTGGAACATTTGATTTTCCTATAAACCTAGGTACTGCAACTGGGTCTGTAACTATAGAATACCAAGCTTACAGTATACCAGATAAATTTGTTTTCACATGGAACGGTAATACTTACACTAGTGGTAGTGGTAACGGAACAGGAAGTGGGTTTGTAGGTTCTTCAAACTTTGCTAGTAATTCATACGTACAGCCACTAACTACATTGACAGGTGTTTATGGTGGAACTACTGGGGCTCAAGGGCAAAACGGTGGTAGAGGTACTATAACATTTAATAAAAATTCATCGGTTAGTTCTTCAAATATGCGAATTACTGCTCCACTTGGAGGTACAGGTTGGTGGTTTTCAGTTAGCTGTCCAGGAATGCAAGTTATTGGTGGTGGAGATGGAATTGCTCCTTCTATAACAGCTAGTATTATAGCAGTAGCTACTACTTCGATTGGAATGAGGGGTAATGTTAGTAGTAAAGGTTTTACATCTAACTTTACTACAACTGGAACTATAAGTGAAAAAGGATTTGTTTATCTCCCAGGTATTACAACTTCAAACTATTTCTACAGAGAGACTCCAAGTGGTACATTTACTGCAGATGTAGTCGAGGTTTTAGAGGATGATTCTACTATAAATACTACAGGAGATTACACAGAGCCTACTGCAACTATAAGTTCAGGTACAGCTACGTTAACTACTGCTAATGCTTCTGCTATAACTGCAAGTAATTTTGTAGCAAACTACACTCCTACTAGTGTTGGTGGTAGACCTGTTAGTTTTAGAGCTTTTGCTAAAAATTCTGCTGGTACAACTTACAGTAGCATTGTAAATACAAGTACTCAGGGATATGTTGATCAACTTGGAATTACCTACTGTAATGGTGGTTATTCACAAACTCCAGTAGTAAGTATGAATTCAGGGTCTATTGTTGATGCTACTGGTAATGATTATCAACAAGATAACACTCATGGAGGAACATCCACTTCCGCAAGAACTCAGACTATAGTAGAAGGTAGTGTACCATTAACAAGTAATAATACTTATAGGTATAGAGCTGTGGCAAGACAGGGTTCAAATATTATTTATGGAAACGTGGTAGGGTTTACAGTTCCAGCTGGATATTCATTTAGCGCAACACTAACTACAGGTACTGCTCAATATTATAGTACAGTGGTAAACGGTTGGAGTAATACATATCCTTTTTCTTGTGGTTCTATATCAAACACCTCTTTTAATGGAGCGACATTAACAGCTCTTTATTGGATGAATTCAAGTAGTGGAACTGATTATCTTTATATATATTTTAGTAGTACTAAACCATCGTTTACCAATATTGTTATTAACGGAACTAGTTATGGAGCCTCTTCAACATGGACTAGTGCATCATCTACTGTATGGAAAAAACCTCAGTCTTCTAATATTTTTGGATCAAACGGAACAACTAATTCAATAAATGCTAGTTATTAAACTAAGAGATAAATATATAAAACAAATAATTTGTATATTTGTAAAAAACAAAAACAATGGCATTACAAGGGTTGCAAAATTTTAAAGGAATTGAACTAAGTGAAGCATACTTACAAATAAGTAATTTCAGTTATTCAATGAACTCTTTATTGGATACATCAATTAAAACAGAGGCTGTTATGGAAGCAGATGGTGTAACATTAAAAACAGAAGCTATTTATGAAACTAAATGGGTAAAAAAACCAACTTCAGAATTCTTGGTTAAAGTTTTTTCAAATAAAGCAGCAAGAGATGAAGACCCATATTCATCCGTTTATGAGTTTACTTTTAAATTAAACGTTTCAACAGATGTTGATGCAGATAACTTTATTAAACAAAGTTATTTAGCTTTGAAAGCAGATGAAAGATATAAAGAATTTACAGACGTATAATAATTAACAATTAAATTAAATCAAATCATGTCAAAAATTAAAGAAGAGCAATTAAAAGAATTGCAAGATCAAGTTAATTCTATTAACCAGAACCAATTAAAAATTGGAAATCTGGAATCTCAAAAACACACATTAATTCATAATGGTGTAGAGTTACAAAATCAACTTAGAACTATTCAAAACACTCTTGAAGAGGAGTATGGAAAAGTTACTATAAATATTTCTACAGGAGAATATAAAGAAGTCTCAGAAGAAGTAGATGCAGATTCGTAAAATATCCATAGGAGCAGATTACAAGGGTAGTGCTATGCATTACCTTTTAGGACAAGATGTTTTAAATGGAAGCTATAATATTCATTTGATAGATTATAGTGAGTCAAAAGAATCATTTCTTATTTACGTAGAAAAAAATAATGAAGTATTTCTTTGGAAAGAATTTAACAAAAACATTCCTGTTTCTATAGAGTATAATATACATTTTTAATATGCACTCTCCATATTACTTTATAGTCAAACCACATGGTCTTGAGTATAATAATGAAATAGAAATTGCTGGTCAAAAAGTGATTGTGAACTCTACTGTTGAGAATCATAAACACGTTAATAGATTCGCAGAGGTTGTTCATGTGCCTAAAAGATACACTGGTCGAATATCTAAAGGAGATTTGATTATTGTTCATCATAATATATTTAGAATATACTATGACATGAGAGGCAGACCTAAAAAATCACCTAATTATTTTAAAGAAGGGTTGTACTTTATAGATGAAGATCAGTTTTATCTTTCCCATAACGGAGACAAATGGAATTCTGTTGGAGACTATTGTTTTGTTAAACCTTTAGATATAGAAAATTCGTATCTTTATGAGGAAGGGCTAGAAGATAACACAGGGTTTTTAGTTTATTCAAACAACACTTTATTAGACTTAGGAGTTAATGAAGGAGATAAAGTAAATTTCAGGAAAGATAGTGAGTATGAATTTGAAGTAGATGGAAACTTACTATACAGAATGAAATCTAGCGATATATGCACAGTACTATGATAAGAGATATTAAAGAACGAATTATACGAGCTGGCCATGAAGCTGTTAACCAACTTATAAAGGTTGCAGAAGAAGAGATAATAAAACCAGACCCCGAAGATGAATTAGCTGCTGATAGATTAAAAAACGCAGCTGCTACAAAAAAACTAGCTATATTCGATGCTTTTGAAATTCTAAATAGAATTGAGAATGAAAGGAATATGCTTGATAATCCTGAAGAAGAAAAAAAGAACCTAACTGGAGGATTTGCAGAGAGAAGATCTAAATAACGATTTATGTGTTGTCTTAAAAGATTTTGTATCTGAAAAGGTATTAAAAGCAAACAGCGCAAGAAAATTATATCAATATGGATATGATAAAGATTTAGACGCTATAATTATTTCAAGAGACGGTACTGTAGGTCAGTTTATAAGTGTAAACGGATTAACTATAGGGCTGCCTGGAAAACCAAAAAAAATACATAGACGTTCTGAGAAAAAAGCAGAACAATATTGGGAGGCTGAAGCGTACTCTAAGTCATTAAAACCTATTCAAACTATATTCCAATGGAATGAAATGAATAAGGAGTTTAAAACGTCTTGGATACCTTATATAGAAGAAGAATTCGATAGAAGGGATAATGGTTTTTGGTTTATGAATAATGGAGTTCAAACTTATATAAGCGGCTCTCATTATATGTACCTACAATGGACTAAAATTGATATTGGAAAACCTGAATACAGGGAGTCAAATAGAATATTTTTTATATACTGGGAAGCTTGTAAAGCAGATAACAGGTGTTATGGAATGTGTTATTTAAAAAATAGACGTTCGGGTTTCTCTTTTATGTCATCTGCTGAAACAGTTAACCAGGCAACAATTACTTCTGATGCTAGGTTTGGGATATTATCTAAATCTGGTTCTGATGCTAAGAAAATGTTTACAGATAAGGTAGTTCCTATATCTGTTAATTATCCTTTCTTTTTTAAACCCATACAAGATGGTATGGATAGACCTAAATCTGAACTTGCTTATAGAGTTCCAGCATCTAAATTAACAAGAAAATCAATAGCCATTAGTAGCAACCTTACTGATTTACAAGGTCTTGATACTACTATTGACTGGAAAAATACTGGTGATAACTCTTATGATGGAGAAAAACTTAGGCTTCTTGTACATGATGAAAGTGGTAAATGGGAAAGACCAGATAATATATTAAATAACTGGCGTGTAACTAAAACATGTTTAAGGTTAGGTAGTAGGATTATTGGTAAATGTATGATGGGTTCAACATCAAATGCACTAGATAAAGGTGGAGAGAATTTTAAAAAACTATACTACGATTCCGACCCTTCTACTAGAAATTCAAACGGGCAGACTAAAAGTGGAATGTACAATCTTTTTATTCCAATGGAATGGAATATGGAAGGATTTATTGATAAATATGGTCAATCTGTATTTAAAAAACCAGAAAAACCTATATTAAGTATAAACGGAGAATACATAGATCAAGGTGTTCTTGAGTATTGGCAAAATGAAGTTGATAGTTTAAGAAACGATCCAGATGCGTTAAATGAATTTTATAGACAATTCCCTAGAACAGAGTCTCATGCTTTTAGAGATGAATCAAAGAATACTCTTTTTAATTTAACTAAGATATATGAGCAGATTGATTATAATGATTCATTTGCTATAAAAAGTACAGTTACTAGAGGTAATTTCCATTGGAAGGGAGGACAAAGAGATACTGAAGTTATATTCTCTCCAGAAAATAAAGGTAGGTTTTTCTTATCTTGGATTCCATCTAAGTCATTAATTAATAATGTAATAGAAAAGAATGGTAAAAAGTATCCAGGAAACAAACACATTGGTTCATTTGGAGGGGATTCTTATGATATCTCTGGTGTAGTAGGTGGTGGAGGTTCTAAGGGCTCTGTTCATGGTATGACTAAGTTTCACATGGATGATGCTCCTACAAATATGTTTTTTTTAGAATACATATCAAGACCTCAAACAGCTGAAATATTTTATGAAGATGTTTTAATGGCTTTACACTTTTACGGAATGCCAATACTTTTAGAGAATAATAAACCAAGGCTCTTGTATTACTTAAAAGAAAGAGGTTACAGAGCTTTCTCTTTAAATAGACCTGATAAACATAAAAACGTACTATCTAAATCAGAAAGAGAATTAGGTGGTATACCTTCTTCTACAGCTGTAATATCTGTTCACGCAGAAAATATAGAAAGCTACATAGAAGGTTATGTAGGGGTGTTAAGAGATGAATCAAATATAGACTATGGAAGTTGTGGTAATGTTTTTTTTAACAGAACTTTACTTGACTGGGCTAATTATGATATTACCAATAGAACTAAATTTGATGCTACTGTAAGTTCAGGGTTTGCTATTATGGCAAATAACTCCACAAGGAAGAGTGGCGAAGAAAAACGTAATCAAATAAATCTTAACTTTGCAAGATACAGTAACAAAGGTTTTGTTAGTGAAATTATTAGAAAAATATGATAAATAAGCCAAGATTCGGCTCTGGTGGTGGTTTTCCTAATCAGTTTGTACCAGACGTTGAAAAAGACTCTACTGAATATGGTCTTCGTGTAGGTCAAGCTATAGAGTCGGAATGGTTCTCTAGAGACTACGGAAGTAGTATGTACGGAGAATTACGTTCAGAGTATTTGAAAAGAAGACTTTACGCAAGAGGAGATCAGCCTGTAGATAAATATAAAAACGAATTATCTGTTAATGGTGATTTGTCATATCTTAATTTAGATTGGACTCCAGTTCCAATTATACCTAAATTTGTTGATGTAGTTGTCAATGGTATAGCTAATAGATTACTAGATGTAAAGGTAGAAGCTGTAGATGATTTATCCTCTATGAAAAGGCAAATGTTTCGTAATGAAATGTACACTGATATGGTAGGTAAAGAAATACTTACTATGGTGAAGCAAGAAACTGGAGTTGATGCTTTTAATATGCCAGAAGACCAAGTTCCTGATACTGAAGAGGAATTAAATCTATATATGGATTTAAGGTATAAGCAAGCTATTGAGGTTGCTGAAGAAACTGCCATTAAAACAATAATGGAGATAAATGAATATGACGAGACTAAAAGAAGGATAGATGAGGATAATGTTGTTTTAGGTATATCTGCTTTGAAACATTCTTTTGATGTTCATGATGGTGTTAGAATAGAATATGTTGATCCAATTAATTTTGTTTATTCACCTACAGAAGACCCTAACTTTAGGGACTGTTATTATTTTGGTGAATTAAAGTCAGTTCATATTACAGAACTTAAGAAAATAAACCCAGACCTAACTCAAGAAGATATTGAAAGAATATCTAAACTAGCTAGTAGGTTTGATGGATATAAAAGCACTCAAAATTTACAAACACAAAGTGGATTAGATAAATCTAATGTTACTTTGTTATATTTCTGCTATAAGACAGATAAAGAGATTGTATATAAAGTAAAAGAAACTGTAAACGGTGGACAGAATCCAATAGAAAAAGATTCTTCATTTAATCCACCAGAAGAAGATCAAGAAAGATTTAAAAAAGTATCTAGAAGAATAGATGTTTGGTATGAAGGTGTATTAGTAATGGGTACTAATCAGTTGTTAAAGTGGGAGATTATGGCTAACATGGTTAGACCTAAATCTGCTTTTCAAAGGGCGTTACCTCCATACATTGTTTCTGCAATTAAAATGTCTAAAGGAAATATAGATTCTTTAGTTAAAAGAATGATTCCTTTTGCAGATCAAATTCAACTAACTCACTTAAAATTACAACAAGTAGTTGCAAAGATGATACCAGATGGTGTATTTATAGATGCCGACGGTTTAAATAGTGTTGATTTAGGTAATGGAGCTTCATACAATCCTTCAGAAGCTTTATCTATGTACTTCCAAACTGGTAGTGTTATAGGTAGAAGTTATACAGAAGATGGTGATTTCAATAATGCTAGAGTTCCAATTCAAGAACTTACAAGTAGTGGCTCTAATGCTAAGATTCAAAGTCTTATTGCTATGTACAACTATCAGCTTAATATGATTAGAGCTGTAACAGGTATCAATGAAGCGAGAGACGGTTCTTCTCCTGATGAATACTCTTTAGTAGGTGTTCAGAAATTAGCGGCTTTAAATAGTAATACAGCCACAAGACACGTTGTTCAATCTGGAATTACAATAACAAAAAGAATTGCTACTGCTGTTTCGTACAGGATATCTGATATTATGATGTATTCTGACTTTGCTGATGATTTTGCAAAAATGATTGGTAAAAACAACATGGAGGTTGTAGAAGAAATATTAGGAGTTCACTTGCATGATTTTGGTGTATTTATAGAAATAGAACCAGATGAAGAAGAAAAAGCATTACTGGAACAAAACATTCAGCAATCTATTCAATCTAAAGTATTAGATTTAGATGATGCTATTGATGTAAGGGCTGTTAAAAATGTAACATTAGCAAATTCTTTACTGAAAATAAGAAAAAAGAAAAAAAGAAAAGAAGATTTAGATACTCAACAACAGAATATTCAAATGCAAAGCAAGGCTAATGCTGAATCAGCACAAGCAGCTTCTCAATCTAGAGTACAGGAAGAGCAACAAAAATCTCAAATGCAATCTCAAATGGCTCAAATGAAAAGTCAGCTAGAGATGCAGAGAATGCAAGCTGAAAAAGAAATACAAAAAGAGTTAATGCAGATGAAACATCAGTTTGATTTACAATTGAAACAGATGGAGGTTGAAAACGGTTCTAATAAAGAAAAGTATAAAGAAGATAGAAAGGATAGTAGGACAGATAAACAAGCTACTCAACAAAGTAAGTTGATTAGTCAAAGAAAAAAAGACCTACCACCAGTTGACTTTAATACCGCAGGAGACGCTAACCAAGTAATGAATAATTTAGGTGGTCAGATAGCTCCAGAAAACATGTAGTTTTTTTAACTAATTTTGTAAAATAATTTTAATCTAATCCAATATGAACAAAGACGATCAAGAAGTTGACTATAAGGTTGACTTATCAAAACCACCTGTAGAAAAACAGGCAGAAGAAAATAAAGAAGAAGATTCTGTTGAGGATCAAGTAACTGAATCTAGTGAAGAGGAAGTTGTAGAGCAACAGGTATCTGAAGAAAAAGAAGAGGTAAAGGAAGAACCAATACCTGTTTCTAAAGAAGAAATGATTGCAGAGTACCTTACTAATAAATATAGTATGGGTCTTGAAGATCTAGATGACGTTCTTTCAAATAAAAATAAGAATACTCAAGTTTTGCCTGAAGAGGTTGAAAAGTATTTGAAATTTAAAGATGAAACCAAAAGAGGTTTAAAAGACTTTGTAAAAGCTAATGAAGATTTTAGTGAATATGATGAGTCATCTTTATTAAAAGAATACTATAAACAATCTAATCCAGAGTTAGATGATTCTGATATTAATTACTTAATTGAAGATAGGTTTGCTTTAGATGAAAGTATCGATACCGATACAGATAGGAGAAAGAAAATTCTTGAGAAAAAACAAGAGCTATATAAAGCTAAACAGTATTTTGAGCAAACAAAGGAAAAATACAAAGCTCCGCTTGAGTCAAGCATGGAGGGTATTCCAGAGGAAGCAAAACAGGCTGTTGAATTTTATCAGCAATATAACGATGAAAAGGCAAAAGAACAAGAGATTGTTTCTAAACAAAGGCAATCCTTTGAGCAGAAAACATCTAAGTTTTTTAACGATGAGTTCAAAGGTTTTGAATTTAAAATTGGGGAAAAAACTTTAAACTTTCAACCTAAAGACAAAGAAAAAGTTGTAGACAAGCAATTAAACTTGAACAACTTTATTAATTCGTTTTTAGATGACAAAGGCGTTCTTAAGGATGCAAAGAAGTATCATACTGCTTTAAACATGGCTATGAACCCAGAGGCTTATGCTAAGTTCTTTTATGAACAAGGTAAATCTGATGCGGTGACTGAAGTGGTTAAAAACGGAAAGAATATAGATATGAATGTGCGTTCTAAGGTTGATTCATCAAAACCAGGAACAAAATTCAGAGTCGTCGATGGCGGTAATGGGTTTACTTCTGGATTAAGAATTAAAAAGAAATAATAAACGCTAAAACAAATTTAAAATGGCACAATCGATTAATTTTAACGGATCCGCAGGAGCACAAATCGGCGGTTCTACATCTCTAACACCAGCACCAGGGAAGAGTTTAGGTAACTCTAACTACCTTTCTAATGCTGATTATACATTCGCACAACAACATTTACCAGACTTATATGAGCAAGAGTTTGAAAGATACGGTAATCGTACTGTAGCATCTTTCTTACGTATGGTAGGTGCTGAAATTCCTTCTTCTTCTGATTTAATCAAATGGAGTGAGCAAGGAAGATTACACGTACAAGCTTCTGGTACTGTTACAGACGCAGAAATAATTACTGTAGCTGGACATAGCTTTAGAGCTAACCAAACAGTTATTGTTTCTAAAACAGGAAGTCAAGCTAAATGTCTTATTACTGCTGTATCTACTGATACTATCACTGTTAAGACTTTTGCTTCTTTGGATTTATTCAACGTAGCAGGATCTGATGCTGCTGGCCCTTTTGATGACAATGATGCTGTAACACTTTTTGTGTTTGGTTCTGAATTTAAAAAAGGTTCTGCTGGAATGGTAGGTTCTTTAGAAGCTGATTTCGAAGCTAAAGAGAACAGTCCAATTATCATCAAAGACAAATACGAAGTATCTGGTTCTGAGATGGCACACGTTGGATGGGTAGAAGTAACTACTGAAGCTGGAGCAAATGGATACCTATGGTACTTAAAGTCTGAGTCTGAAACAAGATTAAGATTTGAAGACTATTTAGAAACTTCAATGATTGAAGGAGAGCCTGCTGCTGCTGGTTCTGGAGCTGCAACTGCTGGTTACAAAGGTACAAAAGGTCTTTTCTATGAAGTAGAAAATGGCGGTAACGTAACTACAGGTACAATTGAATCAAGAGAAGATCTTGAGGATATCGCAAAAGTTCTTGATAAAGAAGGAGCTATTCAAGAAAATGTAATGTTCGTTAACAGAGCAACATCTTTCGATGTAGATAAAGTATTAGCTGCACAGAACAACTCTGGAGCATCTACTGCATCTTATGGATTATTTGACAATGACGAAGACATGGCATTAAACCTTGGATTCTCTGGATTCCGTATCGGGTATGACTTTTACAAGTCTGACTGGAAATACTTAAACGATGCTACTACTCGTGGTAACATTGGAGGTATTGATGGTATTGTTGTTCCTGCTGGAACAGTAACTGTTTACGATCAAATTCTTGGAGAAAACGCTAAGAGACCATTCTTACACGTTCGATACAGAGTATCTCCTACTGAAGACAGAAAGTATAAGTCTTGGGTAGTTGGTTCTGCTGGTGGAGCTGCAACTAGCGGTGATGACAAAATGGAAGTTCACTTCTTGTCTGAGCGTGCTCTTTGTACAATGGGAGCTAATAACTTCATTTTAATGAAGTAGTATTTACTTAAGGGGGACACTAATTAAGGTTTCCCCCTTTTTTTTTAATTTAATCAAATCTTAAATAAAATGGCAACAAGAAATGCAACAAAAGCGTTTGGATACAACTCAGTTCTTCCAAACCTAGAACAAAAACAGAGAATTTTCATTATTAGAGAAAATAAATCTCCAATCCGCTTAATGATCGCGGTTAAACATACATCAAGAAAACCACTTACATTTTTTGATGGAACACTAAACAGAGCTCTTAGATATGCTACTAACCAACTTACTCCTTTTATGGATGAGCAAGATGGTGTTGTAACTTTAGAACCTATTGTATTTAACAATGGAAGCTTAGTTGTTCCTGATTGGAATGTTAATTTGCAGAAATTCTTATTAATTCACCCAGAGTTTAATAAAACTTTTTTTGAATTAGATAAAGAAGCAAATGCGAATAAAGAGGTTGAAGATATTTATAGCGAGCTAGATGCACAAATAGCAGCTAAAAATCTTGACATTGATGACTTAGAGGCAATAGCTAGAGTATGTATGAAAGGTAATATTTCTAACATGACCTCATCAGAACTTAGAAGGGATATGATTATATGGGCTAAGAAAAATCCATTAGAATTCATGACTCTTTTAAATGACGAAAGCAGCGTGTATGATATCAGGTTCAAGACCACGCAATTATCAATTATATAAACATATATAAAAAATAATTAAAATAAAACACATGAAAAGAAGACAAACAGAATA
>Ga0209712_10001375_pt1 | contig 20787 bp, 15 predicted proteins | sample ArcOceMetagenome_FD_187443 | JGI IMG/M metagenome (GOLD analysis project Ga0209712, IMG submission 187443) | Marine eukaryotic phytoplankton communities from Arctic Ocean - Arctic Ocean - Greenland ARC118M Metagenome (SPAdes) (version 2) | ecosystem: Environmental > Aquatic > Marine > Oceanic...
CCCAACGCCAGCTAAATCATGAATAGTGGCTATGCCTTTATCTGATAAATGTTGCGCCGCTCCAACGCCAGATAACATCAATATTTGCGGAGAACCAAATGTACCTGCACTAATAATAATCTCTTTAGTCGATGTTATTTCCACTGATTGATTATCTTTTTTATAACGCACTCCTATGGCTTTTTTATCTTCGAACAGAATCTTGTCTGTAACAGCATGAGTGATGATAGTCAGGTTTGGTCTAGATAAATTAGGCGTTAAAAAGGCTTTCGCGGCACTGCAACGTTCGCCCTCTTTAACTGTTCTTTGATAAAAAAAAGCGCCCTCTTGTTCAGCACCATTAAAGTCGTCTACAAAAGGGATGTCATGTTTTGCGCATGCACTAATGAACCTATCATTTAAATTACTAGCATCAGAGGGATTAGACACTCCCAATGGGCCGTCGCTGTTATGAAACTCATCAGAAAAGGCTTCATTGCCCTCTGACTTTTTAAAATAAGGAAGTACATCTTGATATGCCCAACCATCGTTACCTAAACTGGCCCAAGTATCGTAATCCCATTTATTTCCACGAACGTATAACATGGCATTAGTTGATGAACTTCCCCCTAAGGTTTTCCCTCTTGGTTGATAACCTTGCCGCGCATTTAATCCCTTCTGAGGAATAGTTTTAAAGGCCCAATTATTAATTTTAGTTGGCAACATAGCTGCCACACCCATAGGAGCCTGAATTAAAACACTGTTATCTGGACCGCCTGCTTCGAGCAAACAAACAGAATTATTTGGATTCTGAGACAAACGAGCAGCCAATACACAGCCTGCTGAACCCGCGCCAATGATGATATAGTCAAAGTGCATAAAAGAACTCTTATTACTTTTTATTTAACATTATATTAACAGTGAGGTGAAAACATAACATATCAATTAATGCCAATTTATTATCCACGGCAAATTAATTCATTTACTTTTGAGCTTAGATCTATTTAATGCTTTATCTTCTATGCCTGATTTTTTGGCAAAAAATCTTACAATTATCTATTTTTACGTTGAGCCTTTATTTTAAATATTTACTTCAAATGTCAGAAATATTTGATGTTGCGAGTATTTATGACTATTACCGAGAAAACATGCTTTGGCATTCCTTAATGATGTTCAGTGTAAAAATGATGAGGCATAATTACGGATTGTTAAACAGGATCCATCGCTGGTGTATCAAAACTATTTACTTGAACTTTAATGACCATTTCAAGTTGATTGAGACGTTACCAGATCTGATGGAATTAATAAGATAAATTAGTATTTACATCTTCAGAGTGAAAAGTTAAACAAAATGAGAAGCACCGTTTTATATATTCTGACAGTACTGATATGGGGTTCTACATGGCTTGCAATAGAATACCAGCTAGGTGTTGTTGCACCTGAAGTATCGTTAGTTTATCGTTTCTCAATTGCTGCATTATTGATGTGGGTATATTGCTTAATTAAACAATTACCGATGCAATTTAGTATTAAAAATCACCTTTTCTTTATGACATTAGCTTGTTGTAACTTCGGATTTAATTACTTAATTCTGTATTGGGCACAAAATTACTTAACTTCAGCCATGACCTCTATAGCGTTTTCTACATTATTAATAATGAACATTATCAATACCCGAATATTTTTTGGTAGAGCTATCGCTCCACGTATGTTTATCGGCGCAACCTTAGGCCTAGTAGGTATTATTGCTCTGTTTTGGCAAGACATTAAAACCTTAGACTTTGCCAGTGAAGCGATAATCGGTTTGGGGCTTTCGTTAGGCGGTACCTTTGTTGCCTCATTGGGCAATATGACCAGTGTGCGAAATTCAAGCAACAACATTGGTATTATGCAGGGCAATGCATGGGGTATGTTATACGGTAGCTTATTCTTGCTCATTTTTACTTTAAGCAGCGGCTCTGAATTTAGCTTAGACACTAGGCTTCCCTATATTGCCTCTCTCCTGTACCTAAGCATATTTGGTACGGTCATCGCTTTTGCTTGTTATTTTGTATTATTAAAAGACATCGGCCCTGACAAAGCCAGTTACTCTGTGGTGTTGTTCCCTGTGGTAGCTGTGACATTAAGTATGTTGTTTGAAGGGTTTGTTTGGCAAACTAGCACTGTGATTGGTTTTGTTCTGGTGCTGACAGGTAATGTGATAGTGCTAACACCAATTGATAAGATTAGAGCTATATTGGTTGGCACAAAGGAAGTGGAGCAGGGGGGAAGTTAAGGCATTCCTGAAGCGCTGTTATAACATGAGTCAATTAGAACGTGAGGCTTTGTAACTATAGTTGTTTTGCAAGTTTACCTAACGCCTCACCAGCCACTCGATTCACCGTCCATTCATCCATGGGCTGCGCGCCTAAAGATTGATAGAAATCGATAGCGGGCTTATTCCAATCCAATACCCACCATTCTAAACGCCCACAATTTAATTCTATGGCAAGAGATGCTAAATACCCCAGTAGGATCTTACCTAGCCCTTTGCCTCGCATCGTAGGTTGTACGTATAAGTCTTCTAAGTAAATACCAGGGCGACCAAGAAAAGTTGAAAAATTATGGAAGTACAACGCAAATGAAACGGCAACGCCATTATATTCACCAATCACCACTTTGGCATGTGGTGTTTCGCCAAACAGGCTTTGTTTCAGTGTGGCCTCGTCAGCAATAACTTCATGTAACAGTTTTTCGTAATCGGCCAATTCTCGAATGAACCTAAGGATCAGCCCGGCGTCTTCGATGGTTGCTGGGCGAATAGTAAAATGAGGATTGCGGGATTGAGTGGGCATCTGACTAACTATCCTTCAGTTGTTTTTTATTCCAACAGGCTAAACAAAACATCATGAAAGACAAACACCAAACTGGCCAATCACCAAACGCACGGTATGGGGTATATCCCTTAACTTGTTGGACAACATCACTCAGTACCGCAGCTTCGAACTGAGGTAATCTACTTTGAATTTGACCTCGGTGATCGATAAAAGCGGTGATACCATTATTGGTTGTCCGTAACACGGGTAAACCGAACTCTTTGGCTCGTACTTGTGCAATTTCTAAATGTTGGGCTGGACCATGAGAGCCACCAAACCAAGCATCATTACTAACAGTGATAATAAAGTCAGTATTGAAGTATAGGTTAGCGGAAATCTGCTTGGGAAAAGCGATTTCGAAGCAGATTGCCGGGGCAAAGTGATACCCCTTTACCTTTAAATTAGATTGTTGATAATCACCTCGGCTAAAGGATGACATGGGCAAGTCAAATATAGGGGCTAAACCACGTATCCAATTTTCTAATGGAATAAATTCGCCGATGGGCAGTAAGTGGTGTTTTGCAAAACGATTAGCATGAAAATAATAGTAGTGGCCGTGTTCATTGGCATCTTTATCATCATCTTTATTATTTTGATGCTTTTGTCCTAAACCAATTAAGTTGTTGTAGGCTTCTTGTGTTTCAAAGTTGTAGTTAACAATACCCGTGATAAGGCCTGTGTTTGTTTGTGCGGCTAGGTTATCTATTTGTTTAATATAATCTGCGGCTAACGGCTCAAGTTTAGGGATAGCGGCTTCTGGCCAAATAATCACATCATTGTTCCAATGATCAGCACTCATATTTTTATATTTGTCCATAGTGGGCTGATCTTGCTCTGGTGTCCATCGCAGGGCTTGCTCTATATTGCCCTGGACCATTGCAATACGGGCACTCTCACCATTTGGTTTTGCCCATTGATATTGGTTTAAGGCTACACCTGAAACAAAGAGTACGGTGACAACAATAATACTCGGAAGCCATTTCTTATCAGCTAACCATATAGCAAGTGCCGTGCTAATGAGTACCGTCAAACCTGAAACACCAAACTCGCCAATGACTGGGAACCATCCTGCAAGTGGGCCTTGTATTTGGCTATAACCTAATGAAAGCCAGGGGAAACCAGTTAAAAACCAACTTCTTAGCCACTCAACAGCTAACCAAATAAAGGGCAAAGCAATAGGCCATAATTTATTGGTAAAATATTTATTGACTAAATAACAACTCAGAGCAGGGAATAACGCTAAATAGGCGCTTAACAGCAACATTAAACTGATGGAGCCAATCAGTGGGATCCCACCAAAATCAGCAATGCTCACATGCACCCAACTGACACCTGCACCGAACCAGCCTAAACCGAAAGCAAAACCTAGTTTAAAACCTTGTTTGGGAAATGAGTTGCTCAGTAAGTAAATAAAGCCAGTGAGGCTTAGGAAGGTAACAAACCACAATGAAAAGGGCGCATAAGCCAATGTAAGCATCGCGCCAAAAAGAACAGCTAAAAATAATTTTAAAGAGAATGACATGTCACTCTCTTTGTCTATGATACTCAGAGTTACTCTTCCGTTTCTGGTAAGGTCACTTTTAACTGTAATAAGCGTCTTTTATCTGAGTTTGTCACTTTAAATTTAAGTTCACCAATCGTGACTTTTTCATCACGCTCTGGCATATGGCCAAACGCTTTTAAAACAATCCCACCAATGGTATCTGCTTCTTCTTCATCAAATTTGGTTTCGAAAAACTTATTGAAATCTTCTAATGATGTGAGGGCTTTAACTGAGTAGGTGTATTTATTAAGTGGGCGGATCCCATCGTTATCATTTTCTTCCACATCATGTTCGTCTTCAATTTCACCCACTATCAGTTCGAGAATATCTTCAATAGTCACTAATCCTGACACGCCACCATACTCATCTACCACTATTGCCATGTGATAACGTTTTTGTTGAAACTCTTTGAGCAGCACATCGACACGTTTACTTTCGGGAACAATGACCGCTGGGCGAAGAATATTCTTTAATTCAAATTTCTTGGCAGGCATAAAGGCATATTCAAGTAAGTCTTTAGCTAGCAAGATTCCTTCAATATGATCTTTGTCTTCGTTAATAACAGGAAAGCGGGAATGAGCAGAGTCGAGGAGGATAGGTAGAAACTCTTCTACATTTTGGTCAATTTCAATGGTGCGCATTTGTGCTCTAGGTATCATTATCTCCCTAACGCGCATCTCACTGACTTCCATTACCCCTTCAATCATGGCTTTGGTTTCAGGATTAATGACGTCTCGTTGCTCTGCATCAGTTATGACGCCAAACAACTCTTCTTTATTTTTCGGTTCTCCCGTAAAAGATTGGACTATTTTCTCAATCCAGCCTTTGTTGACAGAACCGCTAGTAGATGGGGGGGTATCTTCGCTCATGATCTCGTTATTTAGGTTAGTTGTCGTAAGGTTTTAAGCGTTACGAAATATTCAAAATGTATCATTAATGATTTTGGTAGGGATCGTCAATGGCTAATTTTTGTAATATAGCAATTTCAATGCCTTCCATTTCTTTTCTATCGGGCTCTTCTATGTGGTCATAGCCAAGTAAATGCAAGGTGCCATGTATCAACATATGTGCCCAGTGGTGATCTATCACCTTGTTTTGTTCTTTAGATTCTCGTTTGATAACCTGCACGCAAATAACAATATCCCCTAAAAAATTAGATATCGATTCATCTAAATCAATACCATCAGGTAATACCAGGTCGGGCATTTCAAAAGGAAAGGACAGCACGTTAGTTGCCTTGTCTTTATCACGATATTGTTGATTAAGTTGATGAATTTCTGCATCGTCAACAATGCGCACAGTGATTTCTTTGTTTTCTAGTTGCTGATCAGACAATAAGGTGTCTAGCCACAATTGAAACTTCTCTTTTGAAGGAATATCAGAGCAATCACTGGCAAGTTGTAAATCTAGAATAGCGCTCACAGGTTTTTCACTTAGCGGGATTTTTATGGTTATTGGCAATGGCTTCATTAGAAAGTGATGCTAGCTGTGCTTTTTTTTCTAGTCGTTCTTTTTCTTGTTTGCCTTCATATTCCTCATAAGCCATTACAATACGGCCTACAACGGGATGACGAACTACATCATTAGCACTAAAAAAGTTAAATGATATGTCATTGACATCTTTCAACACTTCAATGCTGTGTCGCAAACCTGAACGGACACCTCGAGGTAAGTCAACTTGTGTAATATCTCCGGTGATCACCGCTTGAGAATTAAAACCAATTCGGGTTAAGAACATTTTCATTTGTTCTACAGTTGTGTTTTGTCCTTCATCCAAAATGATAAAGGCATCATTTAGCGTGCGTCCGCGCATATAGGCCAAAGGCGCAACTTCTATCACACTGCGCTCAATTAATTTTTCAACTTTTTCAAAGCCAAGCATTTCAAATAATGCGTCATATAAAGGGCGCAGGTAAGGGTCGACTTTTTGCGACAAATCACCCGGTAAAAAACCTAATTTTTCACCGGCTTCTACTGCAGGGCGGGTTAATAATATACGGCGAACTTCTTGACGTTCCAATGCCTCTACCGCACAAGCGACGGCTAAATAGGTTTTACCGGTACCTGCGGGACCTACACCAAAACTAATATCGTGATTAATGATATTACTCACATATTGAGATTGGTTAGGATTGCGAGGTTTGATCACCCCACGTTTGGTTTTGATATGGATTTCTTTACCATATTGACCTGTTTCGGCACGTTCCAAACATTTTGCCTCTTGAATAGCTAAATGTACTTTGTTTGGTTCGATATCTGGTATCACACCACGGATTGGTTGCGTTTCCATATACAATAACTTGAGTAATTCAGCCGCACCGCTGGATTGTTGCGATTGCCCCATTACTTTAAATTCGTTGTTAATATAAGTGATCTCAACGCCTAAACGGCGTTCAATTTGTTTAATATTGTCATCCAGTGGTCCACACAAGCTGGATAGACGTTTGTGGTCTGAGGGCTCTAATACAATTTCACTGCTTACAAGGTTACTCAAATGGTTACTCTCTTTGCTGTATAATTTTGCTGGTGTAACCGACTAGACGATGGCAACTTGACCGACTCCTAAGTCATCAACCTTATTTGGGTTTTTAGCTAAAATTGTGTGTGGTGCCAATTCGTTACGTAAGTCCATTTGATCTTCGGTTCTGATCACATGACCTCTTAAGGAATTAGCAAACACATCGGTTATTTTAACATCAACAAACTGACCAATCATTTTTGGCATGCCTTCAAAGTTCACTACGCGATTGTTTTCTGTACGTCCTGACAACTCCATTGGATTTTTTTTACTTGGACCTTCTACTAAAATACGTTGCTCGCTATCGACCATGTTACGTGCAATACGTAATGCTTGTTGGGTGATACGTTGTTGCAACAAACTCAAACGTTGTTTTTTGGTTTCTTCAGTTACATCATCAGGTAAGTCAGCTGCTGGTGTGCCGGGGCGTGCGCTATAGATAAAACTAAAACTCAAGTCGAAGTCCATGGCTTGAATTAAGTCCATAGTGGCTTCAAAATCAGCGTTAGTTTCGCCAGGGAAACCGATAATAAAATCAGATGACATGCTCAAGTTAGGACGTATTTTTTTAAGTTTTCTAATCTTAGATTTATACTCAATCGCAGTATGACCGCGTTTCATCAAGTTTAAGATACGATCTGCACCAGATTGTACTGGTAAATGTAAATGATCTACCAGTTCAGGGATTTGTGCGTAAGCATCGATAATGTCGTCAGTAAACTCTACCGGGTGAGAGGTGGTGTATCGAATTCGGTCAATTCCATTAATAGAAGCGACTAATTCTAATAATTCGGCAAAAGTGCAAATGCTACCGTCGTAATTCGGACCACGAAATGCGTTTACGTTCTGCCCCAACATATTAACTTCACGCACACCTTGTTCAGCCAATTGAGCGATTTCTAGCAATACGTCATCTACCGGGCGGCTGACTTCTTCGCCACGCGTGTAGGGCACTACACAAAAAGTACAATATTTAGAACAACCTTCCATAATGGAAACAAATGCACTGGGACCATCTGCCTTGGGCTCGGGAAGACGATCAAACTTTTCAATTTCTGGAAAACTAATGTCGATGACAGATTTGCTACCACCTTTAATTTGATTGATCATTTCTGGTAAGCGATGCAGGGTCTGTGGGCCAAAAACAAGGTCAACAAATGGCGCACGTTTACGAATGGTTTTACCTTCTTGTGATGCCACGCATCCACCAACGCCAATAATGAGATTTGGTTTGTCTTTTTTCAGGTTTTTCCAGCGGCCTAATTGATGAAATACCTTTTCTTGCGCTTTCTCACGAATTGAGCAGGTATTAAGCAATATAATATCCGCGTCTTCAGCTGTGTCTGTGGCTTGATAACCATGTGTCGAATTCAATAGGTCGGCCATTTTTTCCGAGTCATACTCGTTCATTTGGCAACCCCAGGTTTTAATAAATAGCTTTTTTGTCATAGCGGATTGTATTTACCTTTGGCAATCATTTTGTGCTGTCACTTAAAAGACATTGAGTCTTAACAAGTCACTAAAATCGAACCTTACATTTTACGGGTTATTTGACCTAACCGCCACTTTTACCCGAAATTTATCTGGATAAATGCGAACAAAAGAAAGAATAATCGAATGGACAGTCTAAAAAGCAAAATTAACGGTCGCTGCTATTTTTCAGATACCCACAAATGGCTTAGCTTGCTATGCTATTCATTTAGACAAACTTGAAATATTAAGATCTCTCTATGCAAACGCAACAAAATTTACAAAAACTCGCCATTGGTAATATTGAAGTGGCTAATGACAAGCCTTTTGTGCTTTTTGGCGGCATGAATGTGTTGGAGTCTCGCGATATGGCAATGCGTATTGCAGAACATTATAAAGAAGTGACCGATAGGCTTGGTATTTCTTATGTGTTTAAAGCGTCGTTTGATAAAGCTAATCGTTCATCTGTAAATGCCTATCGTGGCCCAGGAATGGAAGAGGGACTCAAAATATTTGAAGAAATCAAACACACTTTTGACGTGCCTTTGATAACAGATGTTCACGAGTCTTTCCAAGCGGCACCTGTGGCTGAAGTAGTGGACGTGATCCAATTACCTGCATTCTTAGCTCGTCAAACTGATTTGGTTGTCGCCATGGCAAAAACTGGCGCTATTATTAATGTTAAAAAGCCACAATTTTTAGCCGCTCATGAAATGCGTCATATCATCACTAAATTTGGTGAGGCAGGTAATGATAAAATTATCTTGTGTGAACGAGGCTCTTGTTATGGTTATAACAACTTAGTGGTTGATATGTTGGCTATGGATGAAATGAAAGCCTATGCACCGGTTATTTTTGACGCCACCCATGCTTTACAAAAACCTGGGGGACGGACTGATTCAGCTGATGGTCGTCGTGCTCAAGCGGCACAGCTTGCCAGAAGCGGTATGGCGTTAGGATTAGCTGGGTTATTTATTGAGGCACATCCCAATCCTAATCAAGCTAAATGTGATGGACCTTGCGCATTAGCTTTGGATAAATTGGAACCGTATTTACAACAAATGAAAGCATTAGACGAATTAGTGAAAGGCTTTGCACCTCTTGATACCAGTGCTAACTAGTAGTTAATGTGTTCGAATATTTGCTGTACTAGGCTCATTCGGCTTTTTCGGCGAACTTAGTACATGTTGCCCTGCACAGCGATAACTGACTAATAGGCGTTAACAAGTTAATAAAAATTTAAATTTATTCTGCGATGACTACCTTAAATTTGAATTCTGGTAATGTTTCACCCACGTTTAGCACTATTTCATTTGTTTGTGATTGAAGTGTGTCAATATTAAGTTGTTTGACAACATCTGTTTTAATGAAAGGAACTTGAATGTTTGCTAGCATCGAGGTCAGATTATTGTCTATCTCAGTTTCAATGTTGATTCCAATTGAACTTTCAAGTTGAATGGTTGAACGATTAGAGCTCAGTTCTGCTTTAGCCGTTTGGGTTAAAAGTACAGAGACTAAAATAGCCACTATTGTATCAGTTGTTTTCATTTTGTTAACCTTTGGTTTGGTAATGTAAAAAAACTTAAGTTTTTTTGTATGTTAATTCTGTTGTGTTGCCGTTATTTATTGTTTTAAAACAATAAATATTTACCACGAATCGAATTGTATACTTATGTTTAAACCTAATGAAATGACATTTTCTATGCTTGTAGATTAGAAAAACTAATGCTTTAATGGTGCCTGAAATATTATTAGTTGACTACTTACCCATGAACCGCAGATTACCCCCTCTTAACTCCCTTAAAGCCTTCGAAGTCGCTGCTAGGCATCTCAGTTTTACCCGCGCCGCTGATGAATTATTTGTTACTCAAGCCGCCGTTAGTCATCAAATAAAAGCATTGGAAGAGTTTTTATCCATGAAACTTTTTGTTCGCAAAAATCGTGCGTTGTTTTTGACTGAAGAAGGCCAGAGTTATTACCTTGAATTGAAAGAAATTTTTCAGTCCTTGAATGACGCAACTGAGCGATTAGTGGCAAAAGGGGGAAAGGGAGCCATTACCGTGGCGTTACAAACAAGTTTTGCAATCCAGTGGTTAGTGCCTAGGATCAGCAAATTTAGCCAGTTAAATCCAGATATCGATCTTCGCATAAAAGCCGTAGATGGTGATGAGGGATTTTTAACCGATGATGTAGATGTCGCTATTTATTTTGGCAAGGGCAAATGGTCAGGCCTAGCAGCTGATAAGTTACATACTGAATATCTCACCCCTATGTGTTCTCCTCTATTGATCCAAGGAGATAAACCCCTAAGGCAGTTGGACGATCTTTCACAACATACGCTATTGCACGACTCTTCCAGAGATGCCTGGCAGGAGTGGATACGACACTTCAACGTATCGGGAGTGAATGTTAATCATGGCCCAATCTTTAGTCATTCTTTACTAGTTCAGCAAGTGGCATCTTTAGGTCAAGGGATTGCACTAGGATACAGTTTTTTAGCCAGACCAGAAATTGAAGCGGGACGATTGATCTGTCCATTCGAAGAAAAGTTAATTACTAAAAGTGCTTATTATTTAGTCTGTCATCAATCTCAGGCTGATTTAGGCAAAATCACTGCATTTCGAGAATGGTTATTGGCACAAGTAAAAGAAGAACAAGATGATCAATACTTTGATTAATAGAGCCGCAAACCCTATTGCCAATTTTGTTTTTGCCCATGGCGCGGGTGCCGGACAAAACAGTGAATTTATGCAGTTAATGGCCGAGGGATTATCAAAACACAGCATTAATGTAGTGCGTTTCAATTTTGCTTATATGCAATTGGCCGAAGAGTTAGGTAAAAGGCGTCCGCCTGAACGGGCTGATAAATTGCTCGCTCACTTTAATGCGGTACTAAGTGATGTTGACAGCAGTTTGCCCATCTTTATTGGTGGCAAATCGATGGGCGGGAGAATGGCAAGCATGTTGTTACAAGAGTCAAAAGCGCTTGGCTGTATTTGTATGGGATACCCATTTCATCCACCGGGTAAACCTGAGAAATTACGTACTGCTCATTTAGAAATGATTAATAAACCCGTACTGATTTTACAGGGTGAACGGGACACCTTTGGTACACGTGAAGAGATTAGTTCATATAATTTATCTACACAGGTTCAAGTGAGTTATCTAACGGATGGCGATCATAGTTTTAAACCGCGTAAGGCTTCTGGCTATAGTATTGATGGTCATATCAATCTAGCGATTATCCAAACTGCTGAATTTATTAAGTCGCATATCTAGACAGACCTTGCTTTACAAGCTCTAACTTAATCAGCTCCTAAAATTTTTTCAACATAAGTCCCACCCTGAGTAAAAAAAATAGAGAATATTATAATTGATTTAATTAAACCCTATTTGACTGACTGAAGGGTGCCAAAATGAGTGGTTGAGCTGGTTATGGATTAGAGCAAACAAATAGTTGACTGACTTAATTTAGCAATCGCTCTAAAGCTTACTGTTAGCTGACTAAAGCTTACTTTGACCCCAAAACTTGTTTCGGATAAAAGCTAAATTTAAAGGAAGCCTAATGTTCTCTAGTACCTGCCACTTCAATGGCTAATACAAACTTATAAAAATCCATTACAACATGGATTTAACACCGTTTTAACGTATGTCAGTACAAAAATTTTACACAGATGTTAAATTATTTAAGTGGATGTAGGGTTGTTTTTTCGCCACTTTGGTTGGCTTTAACTATTTTTACCTATCTCTAAATATGATTAATTATTACTCATTTATATATGCGCCTAGAGGAAACGGCAAATGCCTGACCATACTTTAAAGTTTTATCCCAAATATTTAGTCATTGCTACTGGCTTATTATTAGGCTTTAACGCCACAGCGCAAAAATATAGCGCACCAAAATTCGAAATGTTTACCGATAACGTTATCACGGGTTGGCCGCTTTGGGATTGTTGCGCCGGTTCAACACCTATTGTTGTGATGGATGATGTTGAGCATGGCAATGTTGCTGAGTTTTCTGTCCTTGCTGCCCCAGAGACAGTGCAGGGTTTTTACAGCCGTGATTCAGGTGCACCTTATAATGCTGCATCGGATGAGATTTTCAGCTTTGAGATGAAAGTCACCACAGCAGCCCCATCTGGCGCGCCTTGGTTTTTAAAGATGGAAGCCTCCGGAAATACTTCCGATACAGGTGATGTTAATTTAAATACCAGCAAAGAGGGATTAAATCCAGTTCAAGGACAATGGCAGAGTTATACCTTTGATATTTTGACTCTGGCAAATGCTGGATTAGATGTTAGCAAGATAGACGTAGTGATGATGTTTCCTGCATGGGGACAAGGTTCAGGTGCAGTCTATCGAATTGACAATGTGTTTTTTTCAGCCGCAGATAGTGATCAAGACGGTGTTGCTAATAGTGAAGACGCCTTCCCTAACGATCCAAACGAATCAGAAGACACAGATAGAGATTTAATAGGTAACAATGCTGATAATGATGACGATGGTGACCAATATTTAGATGCGGACGAAATTGCCTCCGGTAGTGATCCACTAAATAGCGAAAGCTTGCCGCTTGATACTGATGGTGATTACATTTCGAATGTGACCGATGCTGATGATGACAATGATGGCGTATCGGATATCGATGAACTAGCGGGGGACAGTGATCCATTGGACCGTAATAGTATTCCAGTAGAAAATTTAACCCTAATGGCGTTTGACGATTTCAATCTCGACGGTGTTAACGACTGGATGACTTATCAAATAAGAGCCTCAGAAGTCACTATTAGAGTGCTAGCTGGAGAAAATGCTAATGATTTAGCAAGCTATACCGTTAGCCACAATTTTGAAAGCGTACAAATACATAAACTTGCAGATAGTAATGGCGATGGTATTTCTGAATTAGGAATATTTGGTTTCGATACTGAACTAAACCGCTATCAAATGATTATGCACAACGGTCAGAACGGACAACCAATGTCGACCTATAACTGGCCTGCTATTATAGACAATCCGCAGTTTGAAGTACTCGATGACCTGACTGCAGACGGTGTTGAAGAATACGCCATTAATGGTATCCATAAAATCAATGGGACGCGCCAGTTAGTGGTCAGAAATGGCGCAACTCGAGCTCCCTATCAAACCTTTAAGTGGCCTAATTTATGGGAACAAACACGCATAGTGACTATGTCAGACATGACTGGTGATGATATTCCAGAGGTTGCACTATATGGACGTCATGTTCGTATAGGTAAGGGCCAATTGTTTGTTTACGATGGTGCATCTGCAGCAACCAAAGTTGAAGTATACAACTGGAATAAGTTATGGGATGACATTCAACTTTTCAAAATGGACGATGTGGATGGTGAAGGCACCATAGATTGGGGCCAATTCGGTAAGCGTAAAGATGATGGTCGATACCAATGGATAATTAAAAAAGGCCATGACAAACGCGGTGTAATAAAAACCTTCTCTTGGCCTGCGGATTTAGAAAATGTCACTCCAATACTAGTGTCTGATATAACTGGTGATGGTGTTCGTGATGTGGCAATAACTGGTACTCATAAAACTAACGGTAAGATATTCCTCCGTATTAATGACGGTAAGTTAGCTAATCAACGTATTGCCAATATTAGCTGGCCGAGTAACTGGGAAGACCAACAAGTTAAGGAGTTAGGAGACCTCAACGGCGACGGCTCAAATGAATATGCGATGTTAGGATATCTAAAAAGCAACCGCACTGTTCAACTTGTTATTAAAGACGGACAAACACTAGATGAACATGGTCGTTTTACTCTAGAGGGTGATTGGGAAAGCCTAATTCTCAGCAGTTCTGATGTTAACAACGATGGTCTAGATGATGTTCTGATAAGTGGTGTGAATAACGCATATAAAAAACGTCAGTATGTTTTTGTAGACGGTAGCAATATGCAGTTGCTTTCATTGCACAATAATGACTTTGACGACGATGGTGTGCTTAACGAAAACGATGTCTTCTTCAATGATCCTTCTGAAACACTCGATACAGATGGGGACGGTATTGGCAACAATACTGATTTTGATGATGATGGTGATGGTTATTTGGATGCCGATGAAACTACGACAGGCAGTAACCCCTTAGATGGTGCTAGCCTTCCATTAGACACCGACGGTGATTTTATACCGGATGCAATAGACAACGACGATGACAATGATGGTATCTCTGATGCTAATGATTCATGTGCCGCAACGGCTTCTGGTAGTCAAGTCGATAGTAACGGTTGTGCCAGTGAAAACCATGAAATAGCAACGGCCAAAAACTTGTTAGTAGGTGGAGATTCTTCAAGTAAGCCCGGATTTGTTGTTTATACTTTTGACTCAGATACCAAAAATGCGGGCACAAGCGCTTGTTATGGTGGTTGTGCTGCTTCTTGGCCACCGGTTTTAGTCACTGATGGTTTGGCTTCAGGCGTATCTAATTTAGGTTCGATAGATCGTACTGATGGCAGCAAACAAGTTACTCACAACGGACTCCCATTATACTTTTATGTGGGTGACACCGCTGCGGGTCAAAACAACGGAGACAATGCGTCTGGCTGGCATTCAGTTGAAGCAAGTGGATTATCCCGACTCGTGCCTTTGTATAATGTGCAAACTCCACTCGAACCTGTTGTTTCATTCGTTCGCGCAGACGGTGTTGTGGTAACCCGCTTTGGTGATAGAGGTCGTGATCGTCACGCCAAAGATATTGGTGTATATGGTCCAGGTAATTCAGATCATTACGACCATTGGTTAGCGCATTATTGGGAGTATCGTACTGCTCGTATCCAGTTTGAAGATTATGTGCCTAACGGAAAAAGCCTTATCACAGCGACTTATATTACTGAAGCAGAGCTAAGTGCTAAAGAGTTTAGATTGTGGTTCTATGGTGCCACCACAACGGGTCAATTCCACTTTAATCCCACTGCGGAATATATTGATCGAGGTACCTGGAACGATGATTTTGAAAAAGTCAGTGATGAAGGCCATCAGTTTATGTATCGCATTAACATCACTGAACAATGGAAGAAAGTCGCGACTTTCAACACCGACTTAAAAGTGGGTGTCAATATGGAGTTTGAAATCAGTCAATTCCTATTGTCCCCGCCAGCGGGAGCGCGTAAAAACTACTATGGTACTTCTTATGTTTACGTTATTGGTACGCCAGGTGTCTCTCCTTTCGAATGGGATAGAAATGCCGACGATGAATTAGGGAGTAATGATGGCACACCAATTCCAGCAAAAGGTATGTCAGGCGGTGATACAACATTAGGATACAACTATAGTAAAGAACCTGCAGGCCGCTTCATCGAAATGGCCACTAATCTTAGTCCAGGCAATGCACAACCTTTTGTCAGAGGCCGTAGAGTACACCACACTAATTTTGAAGATGGTAGCCATGATGAACGTCTCGACAATCCTATTTGGTCAGAGCAAATCGGTAAAGCAGGCAATCGCTATATCAACCATTCCTGTGCTGCATGTCACGTTCGAAATGGGCGAGCGTTAGTTGAAGATCCAGGTGGTTCGTTAGACAAATGGGTATTCAAATTAGCTGATATCAATGGCAATCCAGATCCACTTATGGGAAGCGTTTTGCAACCGGCTCAATCTTTTCCTGACGGCACCATAGAGGGCACATCCGAAGGTAGTGTTACTTTAGGCGAATGGACTGAGTTAGGTGATGGATTACGCTCACCTAATTATATATTCAGTGAAGGAACGCCTGATCGTTTTTCGGCTAGAATTGCACCAAGTATAGTGGGCTTAGGATTGCTCGAAGCTATTCCCGAAGAAACTATCCTTGAATGGGCAGATCCTGATGATTCAGATGGAGACGGTATCTCAGGTAGAGCTGCAGCGGTCGAAGACCCGGTGACGGGTGAAGTTAGACTAGGACGTTTTGGATATAAAGCCGCAACTTTCAGCGTAGAACATCAAGTCGCAGCAGCACTTAATACAGATATTGGTGTAATGACCAGTATATTACCTGATCCTGATTGTGGCAGTCTGCAAGATAGTTGTGGAGACAGTGGATCAGAATTAGCCGACGATCAACTTAATGACCTAGTTAAATATATCAATCTTCTTGGTGTTGGAGCCCGTCGTGATTATAACAATGACACTGGTGAAAACGTTTTTGCAGAGATCGGCTGTGGCGATTGTCATAGAAATACTATGACAACCAGTGAGTTCCATCCATTAAATGAAGTTCGTAGTCAAATAATTCATCCATACACTGACATGTTATTACACGATATGGGCGAAGGTCTTGCTGATAACCTAGGTGAAGGCACTGCAACTGGAGCTGAGTGGCGTACTTCTGCGCTTTGGGGATTAGGGCTTACTCGAAATGTTATGTTGGGTGATGAGAAAGCCAATGATGAGGTGTCAAAGGCACGAGACTCAGGTGACGTTAATCGTATTGGGTATTTACATGATGGCCGCGCCAGAACAATTGATGAAGCCATTCGCTGGCACGGTGGAGAGGCCAACAATTCTAAAGTGGCCTATGAAAATCTATCTGATGAAGATAAATCTGCAGTACTATCGTTTTTAGAGAGTCTGTAAACTCTAGAATATTGACGCGTATCTTTAGCTCATTAACACATAGCATTATGTTAGCGAGTTTAAATTTACGCGTTTTTTAAGTTGAAACGTAGACCACCAATAAAGTGTCATACTTTACCAACAATTTTAGCAGGATTGAATGGCAATCAATAAGCCTTTAATGATATTGCAAGGCGAGTGGGACACTTTTGGCAAACGTGAAGAGTCCAGTTCATATAATTTATCTACACAGGTTAAAGTGAGTTATTTAACGGATAGCGAGCATAGTTTTAAACTGCGCAAAGTTTCTTTTTTTATGTTTGATGATCAAATCAATCTAGCGATTATCCAAACTGCTGAATTTATTAAGTCGCATGTCTGAATAGACTTTGCATTACTCGTTCTAACTTAATCTGCCCTTAAATTACAACACAGACCACACCCAGAGCACAGAAAAATGACCGGCTGTAGGATGCCAAGAGGAGTGGTTGCTGCTGTTATGGTATAGACAGCCAGATAGCTGACAAAAGTTTACACTGACCCCCTAAGTTGGTTGCTTTTACATGTAGGTCAATAAATAGAAGTTGGAGAGACGGCTGATTGCTCTCACGCAATAGTTAGAATGGGTCACGATTAACGATTAACGCTTAAAAGAGGTAAAGTTGAGAGCTGATTAATCTAGGTTAGCTCGCTAATTTTTGTTACCGTTGTTATTAGATGAATAATTAACTGTCGCGAACCTGTTCGTTCTAACGTGAGAAAAATGGTGATTAAAATTGTATTAGGCAGGTTATCTTGTCTGTCTAGTTAACTGGTTAATATAGGCTACACATCCGTCATTCTGATTACCGTAATTAATTGAAAAATTAGTTCCGGTTATGTTTTCGTTATAATCAAATATCGATTTAGGACGTTTTTTAACTGAACATGTTCAAGAGGTTTAGCGAGATGTGAATTCATACCCGCATCTAATGCTTTTTGAACCTCATCTTTTAATACCGCAGCGGTTAAAGCCACAATTGGAATGTTGTGATTGGTTTGCCTTATTATTGAGCAAGCTTCAAAACCATCTATATTTGGCATGTGTAAGTCCATAAACACCAGATCATAGTGAGCGTGTTCAAGGGCGTCTATACATTGCTGCCCGTCACTGGCAAGATCAACTTTTAGTCCGTATGAATGCAGGATTTGCTGGGCTACTACTTGATTAATTTCATTATCTTCAGCCACCAAAACATTGCCTGTAAACTGTGTTCGTCTATGTTGAACTGCTTTTTTATTAATGGGTTGCTCTGCAGATACTCTTAGACTTAGCGTGAAAAAGAACTGGCTACCTTTATGCTCAATACTGTTTACCCATATTTGGCCACCCATTTCTTCAACCAGATTTCTAGCAATATTTAGACCTAATCCAGTACCGCCAAATCTTCTCGTGGTGGAATTATCAGCTTGAGTAAAAGCTGAAAAAACATCCTCTTTATTAACATTTGTAATACCAATGCCGGTATCACTTATACAAAATTCAAGGGTCTGCATAGTCTCTGTCTGATGGGATATGACGACTGCAATATTCACCTTACCTAAGACAGTAAATTTAATGGCATTGTTGGCCAAGTTATTAATAACCTGAGTGATGCGCGTTGGGTCGCCGATAAGACTCGGTTTAACGTTATCTTCAACCTTAAAGGTTAAATTAATGCCTTTTAATTGCGCCTCTGATTGAAATACTACTGAAATATCAGTGATTAATTGCTGAATACTAATAGGCACATATTCAATGATTAGTTTGCCTGCAGTCAGTTTAGAAAAATCGAGAATATCATTAAGAATCTGGTGCAACACATCGCCAGAAAATTTGATTTTTTCAAGATGTGAACGTTGTTCCTCGGACACTTCTGTAGACAACATAACATCCAGCAAACCTAAAATACCGTTCATGGGCGTACGAATTTCATGGGACATAGTGGCTAAAAACTTAGATTGGGTTTGGTTAGCCTCACGCTCTCGTATCAGTGCTTTGTTCACCTCATCTGACTTATCCATACTTTCCACCAACGCTTGTTCTAAAAAACTGACAAGTGTGAGCACCATAATGGCAACGACCGCGTTTGAAATACATAATCTTAGCCAAATAGCATTCTCATAGGGTACATCTGCAAAGGGAACCAAAAGAGTGGAACTGGCGACAATGATCACCGCAAACAATCGCCAGTAATGTTTGACCAACATGACGCTGAAGATAGTAGCCAACGGGATCAATGTTGCAGGAATAATACCATTGGAGAGAATTAATATAGGAGCCAGAGGCAATAATATTAACACCCAGCTTTTAGCACACCAATGACTATACTTTGGTGTGAATAAAGCCATGACAGCCAATGTAAACCAAGTAAAGGTAATCACCCATACAATCAAAGGGTAATTAGGTTCAGTGATGATAATAATCGCCAAGATAATAAGCGCAAAGCCTATCATCACTTTAAAACCAGTTGTGCGCAGTTGCTGCTCTACTTTTGATGTATTATTGGACATTGAACGACATTATTGAAATTACTGCCTTTAGTTACGACTGACGTAAAAAAAGAACTGTAAACTACATACCCGCTCAATTCAACGTCCGCTTTGTAATGTGAAATGGGTAGGAATTATTAAGGCTGTTCACTTTTAAGCGAGTCATCAGGCATTCAAAAAAAACCTGACGAGTATTGGTATAACAAAACGTCATTTTTCATAAAATGAAAAAATGATGCCTCATATTTTCCTGTTTTTATATCCTTGAGTGAGTGACGGCTATTTTTCGTCTATTAATGAATCAAGGGGGCAGATACTGTTCGAATTTTAAAGCGTTAATAGTCAGGGGTAGGATACAAGAACACTTGAAAACCGACTATTAACTAAAAGTCGGCTATTAAGCAATTTCTGACTTTATCTAAGACTACTCAACGGTCCCTTTGAGCGATGACTTACCAGCTAAGTTTCATTCAGTCATATGACTACAATTCGCTCATTACAGCTCGTTAGGTTTAATTATGATTTATTGTCCAGATATGACGGGTATTTATTTTTTTAGCGAAGTCGCAATTTTCTCTTCCCCTGTGCTCGTTTGTCCTTTGTGATCCCAATGCTTTTAGTTTTACATGTGAGTGAATATATAGAAGTCGGGGGGTATGACTGATTGCACTCACGCAACCCTTAGAATGGGTCGTGCTCAGTGCTGGTAGTATGTAGAATTGAAGGTTGAATAATGAGCTTAGCTCGCTGGTTTTTGTTATTATTGTTTTTAGATGAAAGATTAACTGTCGCCAACCTGTTCGTTCTACCGTGAGAAAAATTGTGATTAAAATTGTATTAAGTTGTGCTGCATTCAGTGCCATGCTGTCAGTTATGTTGGGTGCCTTTGCTGCCCATGGTCTTAAAAATAGGTTATCCGAACCCCTACTAAACACATTTCAAACGGGGGTGCAGTATCAAATGTATCATAGCCTTGCCCTGATTTTACTCGTTATTTTGTATCGTCAAATGCCCCAATCATTGTTGTTATACAGCGCTGGTTTTATGTTTGCAGGGATTATTTTGTTTAGCGGTAGTTTGTATATGTTGGCGCTCACCCAAATTAAATGGTTTGGACCAGTCACGCCGATTGGCGGGGTGTGTTTTATAGTCGGTTGGGCATTGTTGGTAGCTGTAGCTTTGAAAGGAGCGAGTTAATGGCTGGATTATTATTGTATTGCCGTAGTGGGTTTGAGAACGATGTGGCGAATGAAGTACAGGAGAAAGCTAGTCACTTGGATGTGTTTGGTTATTCAAAAACCAAAGCCAACAGTGGTTTTGTTTTATTTACGTGTTATCAAGAA
>Ga0209712_10001376_pt1 | contig 20782 bp, 21 predicted proteins | sample ArcOceMetagenome_FD_187443 | JGI IMG/M metagenome (GOLD analysis project Ga0209712, IMG submission 187443) | Marine eukaryotic phytoplankton communities from Arctic Ocean - Arctic Ocean - Greenland ARC118M Metagenome (SPAdes) (version 2) | ecosystem: Environmental > Aquatic > Marine > Oceanic...
ATGTTCGATGCTTATCACTTGTTTAAAAGCGGGATAAGAGATGACGTTACATTTTACTCTGGATATTATCATCATTTAATCGAAAGCATTGTCCAAGAATTAAAACAAAGGGGTGCTAGAATGACCTTAAATTCATACGTAAATTCTGTTGTTTTCAATAGTCATCTTGGCCATTATGATATAAACTTTGGTAAAACATATATGAAAGCAAAACACATAGTCTTTGCTATACCTCAAGAAGCGCTATTAAGAATAAATTTGTTAAAACCCCTTCACAGCGTTTTAAAGAACAGTATATCGTGTAAACCACTATGTCGTGTTTATGCTAAATTCAAAAAGGACGATATATGGTTTAAAGATATTAATAAAACCGTCACGAACAATCCTCTACGATACATTATTCCAATGGATAGAGAAAACGGTACGATTATGATTTCATATACAGACGATATATATTGCGAATATTGGAGAAAGCGTCAAAAAAATCAATCCCAATTAAAAAAGTCAGTCGTCGATTTAGTCGAAAAAACATTTTCAACAAAAATCGCCAAACCCGAAAGAGTATGGGTATTTCATTGGGAATGTGGCGTAGGATATTGGAACAAAGGAGTGAATAGTGTCCAAGTTGCCGATTTTTTAGCAAATCCAATGGAAAATGTTTATATTTGTGGTGAAAATTATAGTTTAGAACAAAGTTGGGTTGAAGGTGCATTAGAATCGTGTGAACGAGTATTGAACATTATGTAAAGCTATTATATAATGCCGACCAAAGGGACTTGTGCGAGCTGTTTAGATTTTGATGTCGATAAAGTAGTTAAATCAACAGAAACATTAAAACCGACCTGGTTATTACAAAACGATTATGTACAAAACTTTATAAATGATCAAAGTTTAAAATTAAAAATACCTAAAAAATTCAATGTAGAAATGAAATTAGAACTTGGACAAAAATTCTCTGGAAAAAAGGTATTGTACTGGACCACTGATGAAAAAAGGGTAAAAAACCCTATTGTAGAAGAGGCTAGAAAAGCCTACGGAAAATTTGAAAATAGCGGTGTCGCCAACGTAACCGCCACAGGTAACGTTGTTTTACGTTTTAATTGTCCTCAATTATATAAAGCTAAGCGAACTGAACAATCCAAGTCCATCACATTTTTTAGACATTTACATTTTGTAGTTGAAAAGGACGGTGAATGGGATAGACAAATATACACAAAAATAGTTGTTTGTAAATATAAATTCAAGAAATTTGTAGAAGAAGTGAAAACTGGAATGACTGTCGTATTGAATGCCTTACCTGCTGAATATTTCGCGAAAGACCATGTTCCTAATTCGTTTAATCTTTTTCATAAAACAATTGCGAAAATGTCTGTAAAAGAATTACACGACTGGTTTGGTGAAGTTATAAAATTACATTATCCAAAATTGGAGACATATATTAAAAATAACAAACTTGAAATATATGAAATTCCGATTGTTACCTATTGTGCACACGAAAAATGTAATGCATCTGAATTGGCTATTAAAGAATTAATGAAAAAAGGGTTCGTTAATATAAATGAATATAGTGGTGGAATTGTTGAATATAGAAAAATGATACCAGTTGATCGATAAATTAACGTTGAAATAAAACCGATTAACCAAGATGATAAATATCAATCAATAAATGTGTGAATATAACCAATATGAATGTTACATATATCATTAGTTATATTTTGATAAACGTAAATAAAGTGTAAATAATGTGTTATAATATATATATTATGTTACCCGAAGAATTATTAATTTACATTAATACATTTATTTGTAAACGCGAATTTAATATTGAAAACGATATTATAGAAGCATTGAACATATCATTCAAGAATACACATATACCGAAGACATGTAATATTTTAGAATACAAAGGTAAACGACTATGTGATCAACACGATAATAAGGCTCTCTATAATTGTTTTGAAGTATTAAGTAGAATAAAAGAAAGAAAACCATCTACCATTCATTTTGAAACAAAAGAAAGTTGCATTTTAGCACAACCTTATATATCGAATTTTGGTACAATCAGTCATTATTGCTGTGATGGAAAAGGAATTACGTTTAAAAAACCTGCCATAAATAATGCATTTATTCCATCAATTTACACCCTATAAAATGATTTTTTCTGTAAAACTTTAGCACATATAAATTATATATAATTAGATTATATATAATGCTTCATAAATGGACAGGAGAGGTTGAATCACTTTGTGAGAAGATGCGTATAAATTGCGTGAATTTGAGTGAATATCATAGACGCAGATATTACCATTTTAAATCGTATGGTAAATACTTTCGTCTACCTATGATCATATTAGCCTCTATAAATTCAACGGCATCGGTCGGTTTACAGCCTATATTAGAACAACCTTATATTAGTGGTATAACATGTTTAATCGGAATGTTAATGGGTATGATAGGTGCAATTGAATTATATATGGGAATACAATCTAGTATGGAATTGGAATTAAAACAATCCAAGGAGTTTTATTCTCTAGCCATTGATTTATATAAAACATTGCGTTTGCGTACAGAAAATAGAGGTGAAGATGGAAAGGATTATCTAAATAAAAAGTATAGCAATTACACAAAACTATGCGAAGCATCCAATTTATTAAAACGAAAATTAACAATCGATTTATTGACTACTATTCCAGATGAATATATTGATAGAACCCGATCATCGACCCCATTTGAGGTGTCTAATGGTGACGGAACATCAAAAATTGTCTTAAAAGAAAACAGAGGAGTGCTTGAATATATATGTTGTTGTTTTTATGATGCTGATAGTGGTAGTGACTCGTTTATAGGTGGAGATAAAAGTTTGGCTTTGTATAAATTTCCAAATTTGGAAGCCGGTATAATGAATTCACCAACTCTTCAGACAAGTAGACAATTTGATTATGAAAGCGAAACAGATACTGATATAGAAAACCAATATATGGCATACAGACAAGCCGAGTCGTCAAAGTCATTAATCGATCAAGGTTTTGAACCAGAAAGTATATCAACCAACAAAGAAGAAGAAGTTAAACCGGAAGTTAAACCGGAAGTTAAACCGGAAGTTAAACCGGAAGAAAATATTACATTGGATAACGACAATGTCGAATCTTGATAAGTAATATGGCGAATTATAAAAAAATAACAGAAATATACTACGAATAATTTATAAAAAAACATAGTTTCAAATTACAAGGAACTATGTTTTTCATCTATTTACCAATTATTTACAATTTAAAGTCCACCGGGAAAGCCAACAAGGTTAGCACCGATACCGAAACCGGCACCACCACGGGCAGAAGAAGCCATTGTAGGAACAAATACGTCAAGGACACTGAATGTAGCAGCAGCGGTTAAAGCAATAATGATAACCTCTTCCATCTTCAGGGATTGTTTTGGGATGGCGTATGCAGCAATGGCCACCATCAAACCCTCAATTAAATATTTGAGCGCGCGTTTTACGAGTTCACTAAAGTCAAACATTCCAGTCATTGTCTAAATATAATATATCATAGGAAAAAAAAATATCATATTAATAGATTGTTAACAAAATTACTTAAATAGATTTGTAAATATTCTATCATAATTATTTGCTAAATGAGCGAATCAAGAGAACCCACGTTTGAAAGAAAAGCTAACCCAGATGGTACATCAAATTCTAAATATGTCGACGTATTGGATGAAGATCAGGCAATTGCCGGACAACGTTTTACAACCATGTCGTTTATTTCACCTGAAAAGATTTTAACAAAACGTGAAACCTTTATTTTTGATCAATTCGTGCAGCAGTGGGATTTCACCAAATCAATGGGAAAATTTGGAGATTTTATTAATTTTATTTCTTATAAATATAGTTTGAATGTAGAAACCCTTATGAGCGATTATAATGATTTTTGCAAAGAAGAGCAAAATAATTTGCGTGAAGGGGGTGTGACTGATGATTTCCAAAACTTTTTAGATAAGAATGAAGACCGTTTAACTGAACAATTTTCGCGTGAGCACGAGTTTCAAACATCAGTCCGAGGTGTTAAAACTCGTGGTAATTTTTCAACCCAAGAGGAGGCAGAACAACAATGTAAAAAGCTACGTGATAAGGATCCTAGTCATGATATTTTTGTAGCACCGGTAGGTGTATGGTTGCCTTGGGACCCCAATGCCTATAAAACCGGCCGTGTAGAATTTATGGAAGAGGAATTGAACAAGTTACACCAAGAGAAGATCAAGAATGAATCAAAGGCCAAGGATGAATTTGATAAGCGCGTGAAAGAAACCAAACAAAAGGCGATTGAAGAGAACATTGAGAAGGCTGAGAAATCCGGAAATGTCTTAACACAGACATTGAACGAAGAAGGTGAATTAATTGGTGTAAAGGATACTGTTAATTTCGAAGACCGTGAGGTAGCCGACGAAGAAGGTAGAAAGAAACACGAAGAAGAATTGCTAAACAGAGAACGAAACGCCAGTTCAGCCGCTGATATTACCAATGAATTAATTGATACGAATGTTGATTAAATTTAAAAAAATATATAAAAATATGAATATTGAATTTTTATATATTACCATTTAGTGGTGGTTTTTTTAACATTAATTTGTTGTCCTGCGTTACGTTTTCTAGATTTAGAAGGGTCATACGCTTCATCCTCATCGTCAGAACCCATATTCTTTGAAATTTCCCAAAACTCTTTCGATCCCAATTTAAAATCGGGTCTATTTTCGGCCTTATACCAAAATATTTGGTCATATAGTTTATTGGATTTAGCATTGTTATTAATGACTAAACATTCGTAATTTTCGGTTGTTTGATCCATAACAGATGAGAAAGACTCAAGTGTAGGAAACATAGATGCATAATTTTCCCAAATACGTTTGCGATTGGTCATATAGGGTTCACGTAAAATAAATACATAATCAATATTGGTTCTTAAATTAGGAGGTATGCCTAAAGGATATTGCATTGTAATAATAAGCATAACCTTCCAATGGCGACCATTCATAAATAAAAGGCGCATCATTTTATCTCGTGTCCAAGTTTGATCATATAGACAATCATCTAAAATAACAAAGGTTCTTGGATCAATCGTCGTCTTTCGATAATTCTCAATATCTTTATTCATTTGTTTTAAAACTGTTTTTTGACGTCTTAATACGTTCTCAATAAGTATTGAATTGTATTCTTCGTGAATGAATAATTTAGGTACGTGTTTCGCATAAAATCCATTTCCTGCTTCCGTACCCGAAATAACTGTACCAATAGGGACATCTTGATGATGATACAATAAATCTCTTACTAAAAATGACTTACCTGTATCTCTCCTTCCAATCATAACAATGACTGGACCCTTATTCTCGTCAGGTTTAAATGTAATCCATCTCATATCAAATTTTTTTAATTCTAAAGTCATAATGCTATACAATCATCCGTATATTTTAAAAAATTAAATAATACGGATGAAAAACACGTTTATTTTCTACTAAAAATCTATTATTAGACGTTATACTTATATGACTAAATTAAAAATAGAGTATTCGAAACAAAAGGAAATTGATCTATCTATTTTAGGAAAACAAACCGATCAATCGAATGATCATTATAATCCATTTAACATAACAAAACTACAACTATATAACCCAATATACGATTATTTTTTCACAATGAATAAAAATAATTACAATAGTTTTTCATTTAATCATAAAAATAAAATTATCGATTTACATACTATTTCGAATAACGGTGAAGTAGTAGAAAAACCTGTGTTTATTAAATTTTCTCCATTATTGGATCCATATCGATATATGATAGGTAAATATGATATTCAAGATGAAAGAATTCGAAACATGCCGCATTTAGAAAGTACAAGCGATACAAATTATCCTAAAATAATATCAAAGAATAATGCTTCTTATATTGACGCCTTTTTCTGTTATTTAACAAGTATTGTTTTAAACGACTATAATGTCCCTCACGGATTAGACTATTATGGCTCTTATTTAGGACTTCAAGAAAAACATCGATTAAATATAGAGGATGACGTTGAATATTTAAGAAATTCTGAATTTTTTAACAACAATCTAGGTAAAAATTTTTCAATCGAAGATAATGATAATTCACTCATTAATCCATTGTTATCTATTAACTCATCCCGTAAAAATAAGGTGAAATTATCGATTAGTAATACAAATAATGAACTATTATTATGCGACGAACTCCCTGAGCTAAATGTATTTCAACTAGAAGATGGCAACGAAGAACTACTTTCGATTTACAGTAAGTCCCGTTCATCTTCATTGTCCTCATCTAATAGTGATTCGACAACAAGTGAAGTAAATTATAGTTCCGAAGAGGACAGTGATGAAAATGATGATGACCAGATTGAAAATAGTGATGAAAGTAGCGACGATGAAAGCGAAGAAGATGAAAGCGAAGAAGATGAAGAAATATTTGGTTACATAAATAATTTTCCAATTCAAATGATTTGTATGGAGAAATGCACAGGAACATTAGATGAATTGTTTGTTAATGATGAGATGGATGAGATAATAGGTGCATCAATGTTAATGCAAGTTGTTATGACCTTATTGATTTATCAAAAGATGTTCAAGTTTACACATAATGATTTGCATACAAATAACATAATGTATATTAAAACCGACAAGGTTTTTTTACATTATCAATATGATAACAAAATATACACCATTCCTACACACGGTAAAATTTTCAAATTAATTGATTTTGGTAGAGGTATATATCGATTTAATGATCATATTTTTTGTAGTGATAGTTTCTCAAAGGATGGCGATGCTGCTACGCAGTATAATTGTGAACCTTTTTTTAATGATAAACGTCCTCGATTAGAACCAAACTCTAGTTTTGATCTTTGTAGATTAGGATCATCATTGTTTGATTTTGTAACAGACATTGATACCAGTTTAGACGAAATGGACGATTTCCAAAAGACTATCACGCGATGGTGTAGTGACGACAATGGTAAAAATATATTATATAAAAAGAATGGACAAGAGAGATATCCCAATTTTAAGTTATATAAAATGATCACCAGAACTGTTCATAATCATTCGCCTGAAGCTCAATTGGAATATCATATATTTAAACAGTTTTTATCAAAAAAAGAGGATGATTTTGATATTATTGATATTGATAGTCTTCCTGTTTTATACGGATAAGTGAGAGCGAACTCCCGTTATTTATACAAAATTGAAAGAATTTTATTGTTATTTGTTATAATTAAACAAATAACAACATGGAAACAATACGATATTCACGCAATTTATCATCTCCGGCACACACGTTCATTTCTCTTATTAATTTTCAACAGAAGATGATGAAGACCACGCGTTTAAAAAGACAGCCTACTATTAGTAATTTAAATTCTTATATTAAAAAGTAGGATTATCAGTAAAAACTTGTGTAGCAGCGTTAGACAATACTTTTGTTTCCGTAACTACATTGAAAAAATCACTAATGGTTGACTGAAAATAAAAGTAAACATACGAACCAGAAACAGCCGATAATAAAACTAATAAACAGTCTCGAACAATATCCTTCATAGGTTTTACATTATCGGTAAAATATTTATATTCAACGTATTTTGATAAACAAAAAGAAAGCGTAATAATGGTTGTAATTACAAAGACTTGTTCCATTGTTTTTTCCCTAAATATATGTTAAACGGCATTTTATCAATGTCGCGATAACGCATTATAAAATTGATTATTATCTCGCAATAATCTATAATACAACAAACTAATTAACAATTACAATGAGTGAATATAAGAGAAAGATCGACAAAATTGTGGAAAAATATGCGGATCTAGGTGAAGGTGACGTTCTAAACGTCGCAGGGATGGGCATTAAACCAGTGAATAAGAGTATTCGTCAAGCAGCAAAAGATAGAATTCATATTTTAATTAATAATCGTATTTCGGCCCCTTATAATAAAAAATTTTCAAAACACGAAAACCAACTAATTTATCAATTAGTTACAAAAACCCTTTTGCATCTTACACGCTTTAAATAGTAATTCTAAATAATACAAAATTGATTTAAACATATATTTATATAGTTTTTATTAAAAAAAAAGACAAATGACTGAAACTATTAGAGAAGGTATTACATTGAATATCGGATCTTGTAATGACTATGTTAAAACACTCGGTGATAAATCTATCCAAATGATTTATCTTGACCCACCGTTTAATTCTGATCGAAATTATACAATGAGTGTCGACTCGAAAGTGGGGTTTGGTGATAAATGGGACGATGCGAGCTATGAAAAATTTATTGATGAAACAATTACTGAATTAAAACGCGTTTTGAAGTTGGATGGAACTTTATATTTTCATATTTCGGCCGTTTGTATGTTAATCCCACAAATGGTTCTATCAAAACATTTTAAGATAGTCACTCCTATATTTTGGAAAAAATGCCGATCAAAGAACAATGTTAAACATAAGTTGGGCGCGACTATTGATATCATTTTCAAATGTAATTTCAAAGAAAAAGCGAAATTCAACATTGTTTTACAAGAAAAGGACCCAACTTATTTAAAAAATTCATTCAAAAATAGCGACGAAAGAGGTAACTACTCTTTGGGACATTTGGTTACTGAAAAAACTAAAAAAGGATATATGTATGAATTTTCGTGTAATGGATTTGTATTTAATCCCGCCTCTGGATGGCGTATAGCGAAAATAGAATTGGAAAAATTAGAGAAGGATAATCGATTACATTTTCCTAAAAAAGTTGGTGGAAATTTATATAAAAAGATTTATTTGAGTGAAAATCCAGGAAAACCATGCACTGATTTATGGGATGATATACATTCAATTAGTCAAGGTTCGGAAGGACGAAAATACCCAACTGCAAAACCAGTAAAGTTATTGGAACGTTTGATTGAAATTAGCACCGATAAAGAAGATGTGGTTTTAGATCCTATGTGTGGATCTGGAACTACAGGATCTGCTTGTTCTAATTTAGACAGAATGTGTCTATTAAATGATATGAATAATGAAGTAGTTGATATTGTGAAATCGAGATTTTAGATTATATGCAAATAAATGAAATATTTATATATTAAATAAAAAAGCATTTTTATTTAATTTAAAGTTTAAAATCTAACTAGGCTATACTTTCATTCTCTACTACATTCGTCAATATTTCCAAATTAGGTTGATCTTCTTTCTTTGATATTTCATCAATGATGGGATCGATCAAATTTTTCAAAAGAATACCAACACGATCTTGTTGAATTTTCAAACAAGGAATAGACGTCTTGTTTTTCGCACTTAATCCGAGTAAAGCATTTACTCCATTATTTAAAACCAAACGAATGCGTAAATTTGTATTTTCTTCAACTCCATCTTTACGTCGCCAAACCATGCGAGATGTTTTAGCACGTGATTTTTTCAAATAATATTCCCAATCATTATATCCAACAAACTCTTTGAAATTGTTTTCTTTATGATACATAATAACGTGGTGTTTTTCAACATCATTCACCAAGACATATTGTGGATATTTTGTATAAAGTGCATGAAATAGTGTTTTTATCTGATCACTTGTAATATGCTGAAACGCATTGTTGAAAACGTCCTCCATTTCAGAACGCATTTCTTTGGAAACTTCTTCGGTACCCTTATGCTTTTCTTTAAACTCAGCAACACGCGGTTTAATTACATCTGCGATTTCTGGATTGAAATCCTTAAGTTTTGACGTGTTAAGCCAATCGAACGTTCCTGATGATTTTGCATGATCTTTAATTGATACATCGTAACACATGTCCCCAATTTTTACATCACAATCAGCCTTTTGTTGAGTTCCCCCTAAATGGGACCATTTGGGCATAATGGGTTCGGTAGAATGAACGCGGGATAAAATATGTTGATTAATATTCATAGATATGTCGGTATTGAGTAGTGAAACGAGATTTTTCTCATTTTCAATACCTGATAGGTGAACAGCCCCAGTATTACTATAAGGCATTCTTGTATTAAAACGGCGGTTATACTTTAAATTGTTTGTGATAAAACCTATCAATTTTATAGATAAAAAAAACCGCATTACTTAGATTATTTTACTAAAATAATCTAACCATACTTCCTCTTTTTTACAATCATATCAGCAAATCGGCTAGATGTTTATACAAATAAAAATAGTAATAAATATAAACAAACTATCAAATCACATATATGGAAAGTGGAATAGAATTATTAATAATTCTATGTTCCATTAAATTGTTACTTCATATTACTTCGTATTGTATATTACATTTCTATTTTTGATTTGTCCAAGAGAATTAGAACCTTACGAATTTGAAAGGGTTTTAACGACCTTGTAATATATTTGTACTATTTAAAGTAGGTGTAAAACATATATAATGGAAATTGTACAATTATTGGAAAAGGCATTTATAGAAATTGCCGATTTAATTCGTTCAAAAAATTCCATTTCATTAAGTAGTCACACACTATCGAATAATAATTCGGGTGACGACGTGAAAGAATTAGATATTCTTTCAAATTCCATTTTAATGAATAAATTAATGGATTGCAATCTTGTTCGAAAAATCGGTTCAGAAGAAGAAGATACATTGTGTGATACAAAATACAAAGACGCACCCTATTTAGTATGTTACGATCCATTGGACGGTTCATCAAATATAGATGTGAATATAACAACCGGTACCATATTCTGTATTTATAAGTATAATGACGACGGAACAATCACAAATGGGCATAATATTGTTGCTTCTGGTTATTGTATTTATGGCGGCGCTACACAATATTTGCTAGCACAAGACGATAAATTGCGATTTTATCAACTTTCTCCACATAATAAATGCTTTGAATTATTAAACGGTAATTTACGTATAAACCAAAAAGGACCAATATACTCAATAAATGAAGCCAATCGAAAAAAATGGTCAGATAATAGATACGAACAATTGATTGAAAAATGTATTGATGAGAAATATACGGCTAGATGGGTAGGGTGTATGGCGGCTGATGGTCACCGAACAGTTATCAAAGGGGGTATATTTGCCTATCCCGGTAACGAAAAAGACATTTCTGGAAAAATACGATTATTATATGAAGGATATCCATTCGCACATATATTTCATATTGGGGGTGGGTTCTGTTCAAACGGTGATGTTAATATTTTGGACATACCGTTTCCTACAAATATTCATCAAAAAACACCTATTATATTAGGCGGCAATTATGAAGAGGAATTATTTGATAGTTTAACACAGAAATAAACAATACCATGGTTTCTTCCTTTTTATTGCTATAAATTGAGACATGTTATTTGGGTTTTTAACCTCGTCTTTTTTTAAAAAGACGGTTAGTCGTCCGGCGCAATTAACACAACTATCGCATTTAATATAACATTCTTTGCACAATTTAGTATTACATTTTTCACAAACAAATAGTTGATCACAATCGTGTTTATAAATAGATTTATAGCAATCGTCACAATTACAAAATCTTTCTAATTGTCTATGTGAAACTATATTTACTTTTTCTATAGGTTTGATTGCTGAACGTCTCATATATGATGTTTCTTCCATTTACATATTATTATATAATTATATCTATCTCGTTTTTACATATAATTATACCAATTCCTCCGCTTCCAATATAATATTCGCACTTTCAATATCTTGTTTAACAGGTTCATCCAGAATATCAAACCCTGTCAAGTCCATCGCATCTGTATGTATTTTAATACGTTCATCGTCGTCATCTGACTCATCATCTTCCATCATTTTACGTTCAAGCGAACGAGAAACACTAATATCTTCTAATCGCTCCAATGTTTTGGGGGCATCAATTACCTCTTCTCTATTATCCGTAGACATTGCGGAATCTAGATCATTAAATGTTAATTTTGTAACAACATTTTCATCATCTATATTTTTAATTGTTGGGGTAACCGATACAGCCTCTTCTTCGGCTGTTTCTTGCGCTTCCTGATTTTCTTCCATTTTTATTTGTTCATTTGTAATCTCAGGTTCTTTGATATTTTCAATAGTCACTACTTCTTCTTGTTCTTCGCTTTCATCCATGTATGCACGAATAATCGCTTCTGTTGGTATACTTTCACGTATGGTTGTTAAAATCGCCTCTTGGATTAACATTTCCATTTCACGTGCATTTTTCTGTACTTGCATTGGTGAAATATTCTTTTCAAAAAGATAGACATTTTGATAAATTTTTCGTGCAGTTTGAATATAAATACGATGAATAAATGGATCTAGCTTAGGAATTGAGATATCGATCTTTTTTTGTTTATTTCCTACACGAATACACGTAAGCACTTTTAATTGAATAATATGAACACACGTAATAAGGTCTTCTAAATAATTACATCCAGAACGTTCAATGATACGTTGACGTTCTTCCTCAATTATAACTGAGTTCCATTTGGGAATTCGGGAAAGAAGGTTTTGAAAAGTCATTAAATACTTATTCATTTCGTCTGAATCTAGACAAATTTTCCAGGATTCTTCGAAAATAGACTTAATCCCTTCTTCAACTAAAGGTGTGAGAATACTTACTAATCTGCTACACCATTCATTTCTTGATTCGTGCAAGTTTGAAATAACAAAATCGTCCATTTACATACTATGTCTAAAACATTATTTTATTTATAACGAACTAAAGAATGTTTTTTAAATAGATGAAAAGAGTAAATAATAATAATTTTTCACTTCTATATTCGGATTTAATTTTATGAAAATACATAACTGTTTCGCTAATTTGTAACTGCGTAAACGTCTGATTTTGTTTGATCCAATTTATAAAATCAATCGACGAATATCCATTCTCATAAATAGTATTTGCGAATTGTATCCATTCATCTTCTTGTTTGTTAAAATCATTACCTAATTTCTCATTAAACCACTGTATATATTGTTCATCTTTTCCATATGTTTGCTCTAAATGGTATTGATGTAAATTTTGAATTTGTCCGTTTTCGTCAATATTATCGGGTATATATATTTCACAAAAACGGGATAAAATTGGGTTTAGCATTTTATGTTTATTTTCCACTACAATAAAAAACCGCGTATTATGACTAAATTGTTCTATACATCTTCGCATTGCTGATTGAGCATCTATTGTTAAACTATCGGCATTAAACAATACAATCGTTTTAAATTGTATTCCTCTTGTCCCCTGAATATTAGTTTTAGCAAAAAATTTCAAGTCATCGCGAATAAATTTGATACCCTTTCCATGTGCACAGTTTACATACATTACAGTTGTTCGAATTATTGACTTATCATCATTATAAATTTTATTAACAAAATCATATACGAGTGTTTTCTTTCCTGTACCAGAAGAACCGTGAAACAAAATATGAGGAATGCGACCATTTGTTATAAACTCATCTAATTTCTTTTTTATATTTTGATGAATAGGTAATATTGTTTGATACGTTTCGTTCATTATTACTTTATCTCTTATCACATTTATATAATTTTTTTTATAACATATTTATTTGTCTATTTATATTATAATGAAAACATTACGTAAAAGAAATAGTACACATAAAAATCGAAAAGGAAATCGGAAATCAAAACGTCAAGATCGTAATCAAAGAAAGACACAGAAGGGTGGATTGTTTGGTTTCAGGGGTATAGATAAACGTGGGAAATGTGAGCCTAGTGCACCTATTCTTGAAATATTTCATCAAATAAATAAGGTTAAAAGGCACACAGATGCAAAAGATATAGCAAAAATAGAAAACCACAAAACGCGTTTATTTACTGCTTTAGATCAGGTTCATTGTGATAATATTCAGTATTTGAAAGACCTCGGTACTAAACAGAGAGGTGGTGAACCACGCAACCACAGCTGGCTAAAAGGTCCCGGAGAAACGTGGGTAAAAGAAGTTAAACCGCTGGTAAAAGAAGTTAAACCGCTGGTAAAAGAAGTTAAACCGCTGGTAAAAGAAGTTAAACCGCTGGTAAAATCTGTAATTCCCACGGCGGAGCTGCCACACCTCGTCGGTAATGAGGATGAACACGATAACATCGATATTGATCAAGTAAATGAAGAATTATTGGAAACCTATACGGACTATTTGACTGGTTTAAATGAAGAAAAATGTACAAAAGAATTATTTAAAGATGTGAAGGATAAGAAAGAACATATAAAAGAGTTGATACGTTTCATAAATACAAAAGAAAATAGTGAAAGTATTTTAGATAAATACATGGCTACATCAAAATATGAAAAAGATTGTATGGGAGAAGCGAAAGAAGCCAAAATGAAATTAAGTAACTTAAACAAAGTTGGTGGAGGAAAAAAAAACTGGATGTTTACACGTCACGGACCTTCGTGTAATAATATTGCTACTACTATGCAAAAAGCAGCGGAACCTAATTTAACAGATGCAGGAATAATACGTTTAATCGAACATAAAAAGAAAAATGTGAATAAATTTACATCCAATTATGTATTTGTTTCTCCTTTAATAAGAACATGGATGACTGCTATAATATTATATGGTATTGATAATGAAAATCCATTACATCTTTTTATTTCACCCTTTTTAAAAGAACATTTTAAAGCAGGGTTTAAAAATGGTAATTTCCCAATACAATTATCAGAACAAATCGAAGGAATAAATGAGTTATTGAGACATCTTAATAAGATGGAAACGGTTAAGTTTACACCTACACTTGTTATACAATTTCCAAACGGAGATGGTGCAATAAAATCAATAACAATTGATACACGCAACCAAGTTGCGGTTGGTGACTTAACAACCGATTTATATGGATTAAATTACTTATCACAAAATTGGTTACCAAGTCTTCAAGGTGTAAGGACAAGAAATGCAGCCGCGTTCGGTGTATTTTTTAAACCAAGACTGAGTTCAACTAAAGAAAAGTTTTATGATGCATTGAATTATGCATATGATGGTAAAATTTATGAATTTGTTAATTGGGTAAATATTCATAAAGGCAAATTAAATGAATATTTAAGTATGGATACTATACATATTGTTGGTCATAGTAATTTAATGAAAGCTGGATTAAAACAAATAGATGAAGAATTACGACATAAAAAACGGCAAGGAATTATGATGACACAAAAGGCATTAGGAACACTTGATACAAATGCTTGGACATTACTAATCAAACAATCAGATATATCTCAACTAGAGATTACACCAGGTATACCTAAAAAAGGAAAAGGCGATAAACCCTGGGGAGAAAATTATATGTGTAATCAGAAGGGTGCTGCGAAGGCTATGATAAAGAAGTAAATATTTAAACAATAACCAAATAATATGAATTTAATAAAAAAATTCACATTTTTAATAAAAATCAATTATACACTCTCCAATACGTCCTGTATAGATTTGTTCAGTGTTTCAATATCAAGTTTTAGATATTTTTCAATTTCACTATTATTCATATTCTCTAATATTTTCCCAAATGCGTCTTGTTGATTTACTGAAAGTGAATCAAACAATTTAATTTGGTCAATTGACGCCAGTTCACCAAGACGATTTTTTTTTTCTTCAAACTTTTTATATTTTTCCTTGTTTTTATCTTTACGAGCCTGAATAGATGCCGGATTATTGTTCATATCCGTCTCATTTGATAACATATATTGTTGTAATTTTTTTATTTCTTCATCACTCATACCTTTCGTTACATTGGTCATAATTTGTTTAACTTTTTCGTCACTCAGTTTGTCCAAATCATCTATTCCTTGTTTTTTTAATTCTTTTTTTATTTCTTCACGTTTTTTTACAAAAAGGAGTGTTTCATTTTCTGTGAAATTTTCTTGGACATTGTTCATATAATGGTAGGAAATTGCAAAAAATAATGTAAACACTAAACAATGTGATATTATAAAGTAAGTATTATATTTTGGGGGTATTTTAACAAACAATTCGGGTTGCGCAAATATAAATAAAAGGAAGGTTATTCCAAATAGTATAAGTTGACGATTATTCATTATATATTTTCGCCATATTTTATTACACAAAATTGAATGAATAATAAACGAATGAATAACGGATAAACATAATACAATGACTAAAATTAAACGGGTTGTTCAAGGTAAATCCTTTCGTCTCATTGATTTTCATATTTTCAACAAAAAAGGGGACATTGGACTAGATAATGATAGTGACGATAGTGATAATAAAAGACAAATGAACGAACAAGATAATTTCATCATCCAAATGTTTGGTATTAATGAGAAAGGTGAGACGTGTTGTTTATATCTTGATAATTATAAACCATTCTTTTATGTAAAAGTCGGTGATGATTGGGACAAACAAGACGTGGCTGAATTAAAACATAATATTATTCAAAAGATAGGAAAATATCACGGACAAAATGTAATATCCGTTGAATTAATTGACCGATATCAATTATATGGCTTCACTGGCGGAAATACACATAAGTTTGCTAAAATTACATTCAATAATACAACCGCTATGAATAAAGTAAAATCTCTATGGTATCAGTATATTAAAGAAGAGGACCGTGAAGATGAACGTGATTATCGTCGTTTAAAGGGGTTTCGTTTTAAAACAACGGATCTAATACTATATGAGAGTTCAATTCCGCCATTGTTGCGATATTTTCATATACACAATGTAAGTCCATCTGGTTGGGTATGTGTAATGACCAAACAAGCAAAAATACCAGATGTTAAAACCACTACTTGTACATATGAGTATATTTGTAACTTGAAAAATATTAAACCTATGCCGAATAAAGAAACGATTGTTCCTTATAAAATATGTAGTTTTGATATTGAGGCAAGTAGTAGTCATGGTGATTTTCCACTACCTATTAAAACATATAAACGACTCGCGATGAATATTGTAGATGTATTTATGCGTTTTCAAAAATCATCACAAAAACTCGATGTTAAAAAAGGAAATATGCTCTTAAAAAGATGCATTTTAACGGCTTTTGATATGGATAAGTTTGAAAATGTAGATCTGGTTTATCCTAAAAAGAAGCCAACCAAAAAATCAATTCAGGCATCTATTGAATCTATGATTACAAATAGTCTAAGTTTGATGATGGAGAATAAAAAGGCAGCTGGTCTGGACATTGAGAGCACGTTTGAAACACTAAAGGATAATGAGAATACCGTATACGAGAATGGCGATAATTCACAAACAAACAACGAAGTTGAGAGCGTACCCATATGGAATAAAATGAAACCTACCTCCAAAATATTGAAAAAATCAGACAGTAAACAAACAGTTGTGAATGTATTATTGAATGATAATTATGAACGCGAAGACAAAATTAAAATATTGAACAATATTTTACAACCTGACGATTATGCTTATCCCGAAGGACATCACTTAAGACTATTTCCTCATCTAGAAGGTGATAAAGTAACTTTCATTGGCTCTACATTTATGCGATATGGCGAGAAAGAGCCTTACTTAAACCATTGCCTTGTTTTGGGGGGATGTGACCCGGTTGCGGGTGCGGAAATACAGATCGCAGAAACAGAACAGGATCTTTTAATCAAATGGCGTGATTTAATTCAAAAAGAAGACCCCGATGTTATTATTGGATACAATATATTTGGTTTTGATTATGAGTTTATGTTCCGTAGAAGTCAAGAAACGGGTTGCACGCGAGAATTCTTACAGTTATCTCGTATACAAAATGAAGTTTGTGCGAAAGAACACGATGATGAATTGTCGATCGAAAACACAAAAATTGTATTGGCTACGGGAGAATACGACCTTCGTTTCTACAAAACCATTGGCCGTTTGCAAATTGATATGTATACCTATTTTAGACGAGAATTTAATTTATCATCCTATAAATTAGATGATGTAGCCGGTCAATATATCAGCGATAGTGTGAAACATATTAAACATTCAGTTCACGAAAAATACGGTGAAGTTACCGAACTTTATAGTAACAATTTGGCCGGATTGCACGCGAATGACTTCATTCATATCGAATTAAGCGGGTTCACTTCTGATTATTATAAAGGCGGTAAAAAATTCAAGGTATTGAATATTGATTATAATAAACCATTCAATGGTAAATCCAATTTCAATGTTATTTATATAAAAGGACACGAACTCACTGATCAAATCGACAAAAAAATCAACTGGTGTGTAGCCAAAGATGATGTAACCCCTCAAGATATTTTCCGACTATCAAACGGTTCCGATGCGGATCGTGCGATTGTTGCTAAATATTGTATTCAAGATTGTAACCTTGTACATCATTTGATGACGAAAACCGATGTATTAACTGGATATGTAGAGATGGCGAGCATTTGTAGTGTTCCTATCTCATTCTTAGTGTTTCGTGGTCAAGGGATTAAATTAACCAGTTTTGTAGCTAAAAAATGTCGCGAAAAGGATACATTGATGCCCGATTTGGAAAAGACGAAATCACGAGATGGATATGAAGGTGCTATTGTTTTACCCCCAAAATGTTCTATGTATATGGATAATCCTGTTGCGTGTGTTGATTATGCTTCTCTTTATCCGTCTTCCATGATTAGTCAGAATTATTCTCACGATAGCAAAGTATGGACTAAAGAATATGATTTAAATGGGAATTTCATAAAAGATCAAGGTGAAAAAGACAAGTTCGGAAATTTCATTTACGATAATTTACCTGGGTATCAATATATTGATATTGATTTCGATACATATACTTTTCGAACAAAAGCCGGTTCATCCAGTGTATGGGAAAAGGTTAAAGTCGGTCGAAAAACTTGTCGTTGGGCACAATTACCAGATAATCAAAGATCGATTATGCCCGCGATTTTGGAAGAATTGCTATCTGCTCGAAAGGCTACCCGCAAAAAAATCAAAACTGAACCTGATCCATTTATGCAAAACATTTTGGATAAGCGACAACTCGGTTATAAAGTAACAGCAAATTCATTGTATGGTCAATGTGGCGCGAGAACTTCCACCTTTTATGAACAAGATATCGCAGCGGCAACTACGGCTACGGGTCGAATGCTCATTATTTATGCTAAACGGCAAATTGAAGAGGTATACGGTGATCGTATTTGCGATACAAAGGATTATGGACAAGTCCGGACAAAAGCCGAATATGTATATGGAGATACCGACTCCGTATTCTTTACCTTTAATTTGGAGGATTTAAATGGTCAAAAAATTCGGGGACAAAAGGCGTTGGAAATTACAATTGAACTCGCACAGGAGGCTGCTAATTTATGCACTAAATTCTTGAAAGCTCCGCAATGTTTGGAATACGAGAAGACGTTAATGCCGTTTATTCTACTTTCGAAGAAACGTTATGTAGGAATGTTATATGAGGATGACCCTACAAAGGGAAGTTTAAAATATATGGGACTATCTTTAAAGAGGCGCGATTCTTGTGATTATTTAAAAGACACTTATGGAGGCATATTGAATATATTAATGAATTCAGACAATAATATTCAGGACGCGATCGAATTCTTATATCAATCATTGAATAATTTGATTGAAGGCACTGTACCAATGGATAAATTGTCTATGACCAAAGCACTCAAGAGTGATTATAAAAATCCGATGCAAATCGGACATTGGGTCTTAGCAGAACGTATTGGAAAACGGGATCCAGGAAACCGTCCAAAACCAGGCGATCGAATGAAATTTGTATTTGTTGTTAATAAAGACAAAAAGGCATTAATGGGTGAAAGAATGGAAACCACGGATTTTATCATAGAAAACAAATTACCTATTGATTATACACATTATATTACAAATCAATTAATGAAACCTTTACAACAATTGTTTGGTTTAGCATTAGAGCATATTTGGGAATATCAAAACAAAACGGGCGCTATCAAAACATATCGACGTGAAATGATCAAATTAGAAAAAGAACATACTGACATGGAAGTGTTTATGAAGAAAAAGGAAAAATATTGTTCGATAAAAATTAAAACATTATTATTCGATAGGTTCTTAACGACCATCGCTCATAAACAAAATGGGATGCAGACTATTACAAAATTCTTTGGTTAATTTATAATAAAATAGCTATTACAAACAATCCTAATAATAAATAACCTATATAAATAATCGGTGTATCACTCAAATATGCTGTATTGTTTTTTTCCATATATTATTATTTTACATTATAAATTATACAAAATATTCTGTTACGTCAGCATTTATACTGGTTTTATATATATATATATAATATATATAAAATGACCGCTTGGACAGATACTGTTAAAAAAACTTTCAAACAAGGGCGTTTATCAAACCCTTCTTATCAATTTAAAGACGCTTTAAAGGACGCTAAAAAATATTATACAAAGGGTACAGAAGTCGCGGTTGATGCTGTTAAAAAAACGGGTAAGGTTGCGTTAAAAGTAAAGAAGGGCGTTACAAAGCGTTTGAGAAAATCTATGAAAAAACTTGGTAAGACAGGTAAAAAAAGTAGAAGTATTTCTTATAAAAAACGCAAGGGTACAAGACGCTATCGTAAATAAATAAAATTGATTTAAACAATTTGTAATAATGATTATAATAAATTAACCATTTATTATAATAATGAAACAACCAATTATTATTTCATTGGAAGGAAATATTGGGGCCGGTAAATCCACTTTTCTTGAACATTTAGAAAAAACTTTGGCTAATGTTAGTGATTGGATATTCTTGAGAGAACCTGTGCATATTTGGGAACAAATTCGTGATGAAGATGGCGAAACGGTTCTATCTAAATTT
>Ga0209712_10001377_pt1 | contig 20780 bp, 19 predicted proteins | sample ArcOceMetagenome_FD_187443 | JGI IMG/M metagenome (GOLD analysis project Ga0209712, IMG submission 187443) | Marine eukaryotic phytoplankton communities from Arctic Ocean - Arctic Ocean - Greenland ARC118M Metagenome (SPAdes) (version 2) | ecosystem: Environmental > Aquatic > Marine > Oceanic...
AGGGGTTGTCTTGCGTGGCAGACACAAAACCAGGACTATTTGCCGATGCAGTACCTGAGAAATCTCCAAAAGAGGTCGCCGGATCCGTTGCATTGTCTGCATTGTAAATTGTCATAACATCTGCTCCAGGTTGGGTTGCAAACGCTGAAAATTGTAACTGCACCAATTGTCCTGCGTTCTCTGGACAAATTGTGTAGGTAAAGGTTTCATTCGCGGAATAAGGACCACTGTCTCCCCCTGAATCCACAAAAATCCCTGTACAGGTATTGATGGTCACTCCATCTTCAATAACAAACACTTGCGCCGTTAATGAAACTGAAAAAAGTATGCTGAGAAGTAAAACTAATTTTTTCATCTCTTATCTGTTGTTAGAATGTTGTGACTTAACTATTATGAAGTAATCTGTCCCATCGACTCGATACATATGTTCGCCTTGACTGTAAAAGGAAAATGTATACTTAAGGGGATTAAATTCTTGAAGGTTAAAAACGGAATCTCTTTGAAGCGTTGAAACAAAGGCATCAAAAAGAGGGACTTTCGATAAGAAGGTGCATTTTTTTTGATCTTTTGGGTTTGATCTGTTTTCAATTATAATTCGATTCCGAAGTAAATTCTTCATAGCAAGAACTCGGTTTGGACGGCTTAAAATTTCTTTCTCCAGAGATGTCCCATACACCTCATTTAACTGAGATAGTTCAGTTACTGAAAAAGGAGCATTTAAAGTAGCGTCATACTGGATAACCTCAAGAGGTAAATAAAGACGCGTTGAGTTTTGAGAAACGCAATTGTAGCTAAATAGCCCAATAAAAAATATATGTAAAAAATATGTTTTCATCCTGTGTATAAAAGAGTTAGTATTCAATTTTATAAAAATAATTACCCCTTCTTTTAAAAAGAAGGGGAAAGCAGGATAATTGTTTAAGATTTAAGGGTAAAACTTAAACGTAAAGTTACTAAAAAATTTAAAGGAATTAGCAAAAAAAAGGAATTATTAATCTAAAATTAAAAGCATCCAACAGTGAAATTAAGTATCTTTGTACTTACAAAACATTGAAAACTTTATTACGGATATTAGAATGGGACTGAAAAATAATACTGAAAAACTTGACACTATTGGCGACAATCACATAGGTACTTCTACGGAAACCCCTATGCGCGCTGACGCTTTTAAATTAAGCTCCGACGAGAAAATTGACATCATTAAAGATGACGTTCAACACATTATGGAAACTCTCGGTTTAGACTTGAGTGACGACAGTTTAAAAGGGACCCCTAATCGCGTTGCAAAAATGTTTGTCAATGAGATTTTTGGAGGGTTAGACCCCACTAAAAAACCAAAAGCTTCGACCTTTGACAACAAGTATCAGTATGGTGAAATGTTAGTTGAAAAAAACATCACACTCTACTCTACTTGTGAGCATCATTTCCTCCCAATTGTAGGAAGAGCGCATGTAGCCTATATTTCAAACGGGACGGTAGTAGGACTTTCAAAAATGAATCGTATTGTGGATCATTTTTCAAAACGCCCACAAGTTCAAGAGCGTTTGACCATACAAATTGTTGAAGAATTACAGAAAGTATTAAACACAAAAGACGTAGCTTGCGTCATTGATGCCAAGCATTTATGTGTGAATTCTCGTGGCATAAGAGACATCGAAAGTAGTACCGTAACAAGTGAATTTGGTGGCAAATTCAAAGAAAAAGATACCAAAAGAGAATTCCTAGACTACATACAATTAGACACCAAATTTTAATTCTATAAACTATGGGCAAACACAGCACAAATACCCTCCATATTTACAACTCACTTTCAGGAAAAAAAGAGATTTTTAATCCTATTAATGAAGGTACCATTGGAATGTATGTTTGCGGCCCAACAGTGTATAGCAATGTGCATTTAGGAAATGTCCGAACGTTCATGTCGTTTGATATGATTTTTAGATATTTCAAACACCTCGATTATAAAGTACGTTATGTCCGTAATATTACAGATGCGGGTCATTTAGAAAATGATGCCGATCAAGGAGAAGATCGCATTGCAAAAAAAGCGCGTCTCGAGCAAATTGAACCCATGGAAGTAGTGCAGCGCTACACGGTTGATTTTCATAACATCCTAAATACGTTTAATTTTTTACCTCCTAGTATTGAACCTACGGCGACGGGACACATCGTTGAACAAATAGAAATTATCAAATCAATTCTAGAGAAAGGCTTTGCTTATGAAGCAAATGGCTCTATTTATTTTGATGTTTTAAAATATAATGAATCCCATCATTACGGGATTTTAAGTGGTCGGAATATCGAAGATATGATCCATAACACCAGAGTGCTTGAAGGACAAACAGATAAAAAAAATCCACAAGATTTTGCACTTTGGAAAAAAGCAGAACCCAAGCACATCATGCGTTGGCCTTCGCCTTGGAGCGATGGTTTTCCGGGGTGGCATTTAGAATGTACCGCGATGAGCACCAAATATCTAGGCGAGCGTTTTGACATTCATGGTGGTGGTATGGATTTGAAATTTCCGCACCACGAGTGTGAAATTGCACAAGCCAAAGCTTGGCACAGCCACACGCCTGTCAATTATTGGATGCATGCAAATATGCTGACGCTCAACGGGCAAAAAATGGCAAAGTCAACAGGTAATAATATTTTACCTAGCGAAATTTTAACCGGAGAGACCTCTAAATTAACTAAAGGATTCTCTGCATCAGTGGTTCGATTTTTTATGATGCAAGCACACTACCGTAGTATTTTAGATTTCAGTAATGATGCCTTGTTAGCTTCTGAAAAAGGGTTTATGAAACTCATGGAAGCAGTCTCTACATTGGACAAACTTGAAGCCACTTCAGACGCCAATGAATTTGATGTTACAGCATGGAAATCCAATTGTTACACAGCGATGAATGACGATTTTAACACGCCTATTCTGATTGCAGAATTGTTCAGTGCTGTTAAATATATCAACCAAATTAAAGACGGAAAAGCCACTATTAGCGCCGCTAACTTAGCCTCGCTAACAGAAGTAATGCATCAATTTGTGTTTGACATTCTAGGTCTTAAAAACTCAACTTCAAACAACCAAGATCAAAAACTTGGAGATACGGTTGAACTTCTCATCCGAATGCGAAACGATGCAAGAGCCCAAAAATATTTTGCACTTTCGGATAAAATAAGAGACGAGTTACTAGCCATCGGAATTCAACTAAAAGATGGCAAAGACGGCACTACATTTATCTTAGATTAATACTCATGAAAACTATTTTGATTGCGCCTTTTTTGTTTTTAATCAAGCTGTATCAAAATTTCATTTCGCCTTTAACACCTTCCAGTTGTCGGTTTCAACCCACTTGCTCACATTATACGAAAGAGTCTTTGCTATCTTACGGATTATTTAAAGGAGGATTCCTGAGCGTGAAACGTATTTTAAGCTGCCACCCTTGGGGCGGATCTGGGCACGATCCTGTACCAAAAAAATAGTACTCCTCATTTATTAAAAAGGCTGTAGCCCTAAGTTTCGTATCAATTTTCTATATTTACATTCTAAACAAACGACTATGTATTTTTTACAGATTATATGGGATCCTACTTCTGATGGCATCGCTCTTTTTGGAGATTTTAAAATTCACTATTACAGCCTTATGTGGATGGCTGCTTTTATAGCAGGCTGGTACATAACAAAAAAGATTTATAAAAACGAAGGTCAGTCTGAAGATAAACTAGACAGTTTGTTTATGTATTCTGTTTTAGGTATTATGATTGGAGCACGTTTGGGTCATGTTATTTTTTATCAACCTGAATTATTTAAAGAAGACTTTTTTAGCATTTTCCTCCCCTTCCGTTTTAGTGGTGGGTTTGAGTTTACAGGCTTTAGAGGTTTGGCAAGTCATGGTGCTGCCATAGGAATGATTATTTCTATGTGGCTCTACAATAAAAAGGTGTTAAAAAAATCAGTGCTTTGGATTTTGGACCGCATAGTCATCTCCTGTGCGTTAGGCGCTGTGTTTATAAGAATCGGTAATTTCTTTAATTCTGAAATGATCGGAAAAGCGGCTGGAGCCGATTTTCCTTTAGCGATTATTTTCAAACAACTCGATACCATTCCCAGACACCCTGGACAATTGTACGAAGCCTTTGGCTATGTGTTTGTGTTTCTGATCTTATTCTTTTTATACTGGAAAACAAAGAAAAGCACTCAAACAGGTTTTCTGTTTGGCTTGTTTTTAGTGCTCCTAATGTCAGTAAGACTTGTAGTAGAACAATTCAAAATTGCGCAAATAGACAGTCGTGAGGATTGGATTTTTGGCTTAAATACGGGACAAGTATTGAGCGTTCCTTTTGTACTTTGTGGGCTTTACTTTATGTTTATTTATAAGCCTAAAACAACTTAAGTACAGTTGTTTTTGAAAGAGTATTGAGTGGTTTTTTAGTCTCTAAATCTGCTATTCATAATTCCTCGTCTTTAATGTGGTATTTAACGCCGTTACCTGAACCTGTTGCTAAGATCGTCACGAGTATCTAACTTGTATTCATTTATATCCATTCTGTATCCAATTAGAAATTAACACGTTCAGAATTAAACCAAAAAAGCCGCTCAGTGAGCGGCTTTTTTGATATATAACAAATAGTTATTAGTCTTCTTTTTTGTCTAAACGCTTCAATGTATCGTGCATGATTGGTGTTGCAATGAATAATGAAGAGTAGGTTCCTACTAGCACCCCTACAATAAGCGCAAACAACAATCCTCTTAAGGAATCTGCTCCGAATGTAAACATCGCTAATAACACCACTAAAGTTGTTAAGGAAGTATTTAAAGTACGACTTAAAGTACTACTCAATGCCCTGTTGACCACTTTTTCAAATTTCCAACTTGTATGCTCATTTAAGTATTCTCTAATTCTATCAAATACAACCACGGTATCATTTAAGGAGTACCCAATCACCGTTAAAATCGCCGCAATAAATGCTTGATCGATTTCCATACTGAAAGGTAAGAATCTCCAAGAAATTGAGAAGATACCAAGCACAATCAATACATCGTGGAATACAGCTGCTACGGCGCCTAATGAAAATTGCCATTTTTTGAATCGTATTAAGATGTAAAGGAATACTACAATTAAAGATCCTAAGACGGCCCACACAGAAGATTTTTTAATATCATCCGCAATGGTTGGACTTACTTTACTTGCATACATTTTACCAACATTGTTTTCGGCATCTATAAACTGCTTATAAGTGGTTCCGTCTGGTAAAAATGGTACCAAAGCTCCGTATAATTTTTCTTGAACTTCTTGATCAACTTCTGCTGAATTTTCGTCAACCTTGTATTTTGTAGAGATTTTCAATTGGTTCGCACTACCGATTGTCTTCACCTCAGCACTGTTAAAGACGTCATTCAATGCCGTTTTAACTTCTTCCGTGTTCATGTCTTGTGCAAAACGAACGGTATATGTTCTTCCTCCCACAAAATCAATACCTTGATCCAATCCTGTTGTGAATAACGATCCAAGTCCTGCAATGATAATTGTTCCAGAAATTAAATAGGCTATTTTACGTTTCTTAAGAAATTCAATATTAATAGAACGGAATAGACCTTTGGTCATTCCTGTTGAGAATTCTAGTTTTCCACCACGGCTCAAATGCCAGTCGATCAATAATCTTGAGATAAAGATCGCTGTAAATAAAGAGGTTAAAATACCTATTAAAAGAGTCGTTGCAAATCCTTTGATCGGCCCTGTTCCAAATACATATAAAATTAAGGCTGTTAATCCTGTGGTGATATTCGCATCTAAAATGGAAGACAAAGCGTTATTAAATCCATCTTTAATAGATTCTTTTTGACCTTTTCCTTTAAATAACTCTTCTCGAATACGTTCGTAAATAAGAACGTTTGCATCTACCGCAATACCAATGGTTAATACAATACCTGCAATTCCAGGTAATGTTAAAACAGCACCCAATCCTGAAAGAATTCCGAAGATTAAAATAATGTTTAATATCAATGCGATGTCAGAGTAAATTCCTGCTTTTCCGTAATAAAACACCATCCATAAAAGCACCAATGCCAAAGCAATTAAGAACGATTTCATTCCGCTGTCGATAGCCTCTTGACCTAAAGAAGGCCCTACTTCTTCTGCTTGTACAATATCTGCAGAAGCTGGAAGTTTACCAGCACGTAATACGTTTGCTAAATCGACTGCTTCATTTAAGGTGAATGAACCTGATATTTCAGAGTTCCCTCCAGATATTGGGCCCGTAGTTACTCCTGGTGCAGAATATACAATTTCATCTAAAACAATTGCAATTTGACCTGCAGTGTTAAACGCATTGCCTGTCATATCTTCCCATACTTTAGCCCCTTTGAGGTTCATTTGCATGGACACACTTGGGCTTCCGTTTTGTTGGTAGGCTTGACTTGCATCTGTAATCACGGCTCCACTCAATGGTGGTTCGTTGTCTCTGTTTCCTTTTAAGGCGTATAACTCAACCAATTCAATACTTTGAGAGTCTTCTGCTGTCGTTTGTTGAACTTGAGGAATTCCCCATACAAATTTTGCGTAACGTTGTTCTGGTGATAAGAGCGCACGAACTTGTGGGTTGTTTAAGTAGTCTGTAACGAGTTGTTTGTCTTTTCGCTCAAAAGAAGCGATGACGGGTCCGCCATTATAGCCTGGTGCACGAATTAAATCGATCAACGGGTTTACTTCTCCTGTATCTCCTGTTTCAGCATCGGTATCTCCAATGATATCAGAAATTGCATCGTCAGTTGTTTCAGTTGCATTGGATTCAACTTCTGTTGTAGACGTTTCAACAATTCCTTTTAAAGTTTCATTGGCTTGAAAAATAAAATTTCCAAACTCTTCTCCTTTAAAGGCATCCCAAAACTCTAACTGAGCTGTACTTTGTAACAATCCTTTGACACGTTCTTTATCTTTGGCTCCTGGCAATTCAACAAGAATACGTCCAGTATTTCCAATTCGCTGTATGTTTGGTTGGGTCACCCCAAATTTATCAATACGTTTACGAAGGACTTCAAAAGCCGATACAATTGATTCGTCTATTTTGAGTGACAATACAGGCTTGACCTCATCATCTGTCATGTCAAACGTAATCACTTCGCTTAAGGTACGATTCGCGAAAATATCTGGAGACGCCAATTTGGTGTCGCCTTGAATCGCTTCAAACGCAACAAAAAAGTCTTCTAAATAAGTGTCTTGACTGTCCTTCTGAAGTTCTTCGGCATCACTCAATGCTTTTCTAAACAGAGGGTCTTTACTATTGTTTGCCAATCCAACAAGAATATCTTTTACAGATATCTGAAGAATAACACTGATACCTCCTTTAAGGTCCAAACCAAGATTCATTGCTTTTTCTTTAACTTCATCAAAGTTATACTGAGCAATTCCGATGTTATAAACTTCCTCATTTTTCAACGAGTCTAAATACGTGACTTGTGCAAGCGCGCGTTTAGCGTCATAATCTGTTTCAGTATCTGCTATTTTTTCAATAGAAAATTGCTTAGCATTATCTTCTATTTGATTTGCTTTAAAACTAAATGATAATTGGTAAATACTTACCAAACCAAATAGAAGCGCAAATAATTTTACGAGTCCTTTATTTTGCATTGTGAATTAATTTAATCTGTATTAATTTTTATAACCGAGCAAATATATGATTTACGATGTGAATTGACAATAGATTCTTTTGTTTTCAATAAAAAGAGTATTTTAAGACCCCTTTATTCGTCAAAAATACAATTCACACCATCGATATAGTTACACGTCTAGTAATGAATTTGTTTTTTTAACTCCTTCGGCGCTGGTATGTAAATGTGCTTTTTCGCTATCGCTAAGTTTAATTTCAACGATTTTTTCAATACCATTCGCTCCTAAAACAACGGGCACACCAATACATAAATCAGACAAACCATACTCCCCATCTAATAATACAGAACATGGAAATATTTTTTTCTGATCACAAGCAATCGCTTGTACCAATCCACTCACGGCAGCACCAGGTGCATACCAAGCAGAGGTTCCTAAAAGTTTCGTTAAGGTTGCTCCACCGACTTTGGTGTCTTGTTTCACTTGCTCTAAACGTTCGTTTGAAATGAATTCTGAAACTTTGATACTATTTCGTGTTGCATGCGACGTCAAAGGCACCATTCCAATATCACTGTGACCACCGATAACCATACCATCTACGTCACTTATGGGAGCTTCTAAGGCTTCTGCCAATCTGTATTTGAAACGTGCAGAATCTAAAGCCCCACCCATTCCAATGATTTTATGCTTCGGCAATCCCGTCACTTTATGTGCAAGATAGGTCATGGTATCCATTGGATTGCTCACAACAATAAGCACGGTATTTGGAGAGTGCTCTACCAAACTTGTGGAAACTGTTTTTACAATTCCTGCATTGATTCCTATGAGTTCTTCACGGGTCATTCCTGGTTTTCTTGGAATTCCTGAGGTGATTACACAAATATCACTATTTGCTGTTTTGCTATAATCATTGGTAGAACCCGTGATTTTTGTGTCAAAACCATTGAGAGATGCACATTGCATCAAGTCCATGGCTTTTCCTTCAGCATAGCCTTCTTTGATATCTAATAAAACAACTTCGGAAGCAAAATCTTTAATGGCGATGTATTCTGCGCAACTTGCTCCAACTGCGCCAGCACCTACTACTGTTATTTTCATTTTAATTTATTTTTTATTATTACTATAATTATCTAAAACTAAAAGCAAACCCAAGGGTTGCAGTATTGTATTCTTGTAAAGTGTAGTCCGCAAAAATCTTAAAAAAGGTAAGATTTAAACGTGCGCCCAGAGTAGCACGCGTTCCCGTAGATTTAAATTTCAAACTAACAGGATCTGAAATAGATTCGGTCATAGAACCACCAGAAGATTGTACCTCGTATGTGAGGTCGTAATCTCCATTGACCTTAAATGTGGACGTTCCTCCATTAAAACCTACTCCTCCATAAAGGGTTACGATTTGAAAGTCTAAAGACCCTAAGGCTTGTACTGTCCACGTTTTTACTTTAAATTGAGCAAGCCCGTTTGTTACCGAAACTTGGTCGGATAAATCCCCATTTTGAATCGTGTAATCAATCGTTGCCGATGTATACGCTCCTAAAACTGAGACGGAAAACGGTAACTTCCCTATGAGTCCAAGGTATTGTGTTAAATCATGCTGAAGCCCTACCCCAATTAAATTGGCATTTACTTTTGAAGCAAAACCAGTTTTGGGAACATACCTTAATTTAATGGTTGTTTTAAAAGGCAGTCCGAGTCCAACTTGAACAAAAGGAGCTGGAACGGCACTGGCTGGCAAATCTTTTGCGATGCCACCGGGCAATTCAAATGACCCCGCTTTAAAGTCACCCCCTTGGTAAGGAATAGACACATTGAACGCTGTATTCCCATTGTCTTTTCCTAAAACGGTTGGAATGCTTGTGCTTCCTCCATCCACAAGAGATATAAAATTATAGTCATCGGCTATAAATTCAAACACCTTGTCTTTGTCTGGCGTAAAAGACGCATTGAGTCCAAATGTAATATCAAACCCAAGTTTTTTATGCGTTTTTGCTGTGGAATACCATCCGCCATTCATACTACTCATGAGCCCTTTCATTGCTGGGCTAAGGTAATTTTGAAGCAAAGTGCTGGCATCGTCCGACCCAAGTATGACATCTCCAAGGTCTTGAGCGGTTGACACATTCACTCCAAAAAGGAGCGCACAAAAAATAATTATTTTTCTCATATAAATAGGATTTGGGGTTACTACTTAAGCATCGATATTTGCATAAATTGCATTTTTTTCAATGAATTCTCTTCTTGGCGGCACATCGTCTCCCATCAACATTGAGAAGATACGATCGGCTTCAGTTCCATTGTCAATTTGAATTTGACGTAAAGTCCTAAACTCCGGATTCATGGTGGTGTCCCAAAGTTGAATGGCGTTCATTTCTCCAAGACCTTTATAACGCTGGATTTTTGCACCATCGCCATATTGCGCCATGAGTGCCAAACGCTCTTCATCATTCCAAGCATATTCTTTTTTGGTTCCTTTCTTCACTAAAAACAAAGGAGGCGTCGCAATATAAATATGACCGTTTTCGATCAATTCTTTCATGTATCTAAAAAAGAAGGTCAAAATAAGTGTTTCAATGTGACTACCATCAATATCGGCATCACACATAATCACAATTTTATGGTATCTTAATTTTGAAAGGTTGAGCGCTCTCGGATCTTCTTCAGTTCCAATGGTAACCCCTAAAGCCGTGAATATGTTTTTGATTTCTTCATTTTCAAACACCTTGTGAGTCATTGCTTTTTCTACGTTCAAAATCTTACCTCTTAATGGCAAAATCGCTTGAAAGGCTCTATCACGTCCCATTTTTGCGGTTCCACCTGCCGAATCTCCCTCAACAAGGTAAATTTCACATTTTGTAGGATCTTGTTCTGAACAATCACTCAGTTTCCCAGGCAATCCTCCAATACTCATAACAGATTTACGTTGCACCATATCACGTGCCTTTTGGGCTGCATGACGGGCTTGCGCTGCAAGGATCACTTTTTGAACAATGATTTTAGCATCGTCCGGATTTTCCTCTAAATAGTTTGTCAGCATTTCTGAAACTGCTTGACTTACCGAAGCAGATACTTCTCTGTTTCCTAACTTGGTTTTGGTTTGTCCTTCAAATTGTGGTTCTTGAACTTTTACAGATATAATAGCGGTCAATCCTTCACGGAAATCATCGCCTGCAATGTCAAACTTAAGTTTGTCTAACATCCCCGATTCATCGGCATATTTTTTTAATGTATGTGTCAGTCCCCGACGAAAACCAGATAAGTGGGTTCCTCCTTCATGGGTGTTAATATTGTTTACATAGGAATGTAAATTCTCCGCATAAGACGTATTGTAAATCATCGCAACTTCTACAGGAACACCGTTTTTCTCTCCTTCAAAAGCAATTACACTTTTCATGATCGGATCACGGTTGCTGTCCAAGTATTTAATAAACTCGGAAAGCCCTTCGGTAGAATGAAAGGTCTCACCCGCAAATTCGCCTTTTTCGTCTTTTTCTCTTTCATCAACAAGCACAACAGTAATTCCTTTATTTAAATACGCCAATTCTCTTAGTCGACTTGCTAAGGTATCGTATACATATACTAAAGTCTGAGTGAATATTTGAGGATCGGGTCTAAACGTAACCGTCGTTCCTCTTCGGTCTGTTTCGCCAACTTGCTTTACAGGATACATCGCTTTACCGCGTTCGTACTCTTGCTCATAAACTTTTCCATCTCTAAAAACTGTTGCTTTTAAATGCTCAGAAAGTGCATTCACACAACTCACACCAACACCGTGTAAACCACCAGAAACTTTATAAGAATCTTTATCGAATTTACCACCGGCACCAATCTTAGTCATCACGACTTCCAAAGCAGAAACGCCTTCTTTCTTGTGAATATCCACAGGAATACCACGACCATTATCTTCAGTTGTAATGGAATTATCTTCATTGATAATCACAGTAATTTTATCACAGTGACCTGCCAAAGCTTCATCAATCGAGTTGTCAATCACTTCATACACCAAGTGGTGCAATCCTCTCAAACCTACATCTCCAATATACATGGATGGACGCATGCGCACATGTTCCATGCCTTCTAAGGCCTGAATACTATCTGCCGAATAACTACTTTTATTAACTTCTTCGCTCATTGTGTTGAATGTGTTATTTAGTTTAAATTAAATGCCGCAAAAACCGCATTTAGCCACACAAAGATAATTAATCTCTCAGCGAATTTAATGCGTTTTTAGGGAATTTAACTGGAATTATTAACAATTGGCTGTTTTCCTAAAACACGCTTAAATCTACTAAAAACGCCCTTAAATCAAATTTAAGGGTGTTGTGATATTAGAATAAATTAAAAATCAAAAACAAAGGCCTCAGAAGCCTTTATTTACGCTTTCAAAATTTTTAATCGTAAGCTTTGTCATGCACATTTAGAATTGCTCTTCCAGAAGGTTCGTTCATGTTTTTAAAGGCTTCATCCCATTCTAGAGCAATAGCAGTACTACAAGCGACACTTGCCTCTTGAGGCACACTTAAAGCGGCTGCATCACTTGGAAAATGTTCTTCGAAAATGGAACGGTAATAAAACTCTTCTTTGTTTTGTGGGGTTTGAATAGGGAACCTGAATTTAGCATTTGCTAACTGTTCATCAGAAATCTCTTTATCGACAACTTCTTTTAAGGTATCGATCCAGCTATAGCCAACGCCATCGCTAAATTGTTCTTTTTGACGCCACGCCACACTTTCGGGCAACATATCCTCAAAGGCTTTTCTAATGACCCATTTTTCCATACGCTCCCCATTGATCATTTTGTCTTGTGGATTGATGCGCATGGCAACATCCATAAATTCTTTATCTAAAAATGGCACACGTCCTTCAATGCCCCAAGCCGCCAAACTTTTGTTGGCTCTTAAGCAATCGTACATGTGTAACTTATCTAATTTTCGTACGGTTTCTTCATGAAACTCTTGAGCATTGGGGGCTTTATGAAAGTATAAATACCCTCCAAAAATCTCATCTGCTCCTTCACCAGATAATACCATCTTGATCCCCATAGATTTAATAACTCTTGCCATTAAATACATTGGAGTTGAAGAACGAATGGTGGTGATATCATAGGTTTCTATATTATAAATCACATCTTTAATAGCGTCCAATCCTTCTTGAATGGTGAATTTAATTTCGTGATGCACGGTTCCAATATGATCTGCAACCACTTGTGCCGCTGCTAAATCTGGAGAGCCTTCCAATCCTACCGCAAAGGAGTGTGTTTGCGGGTACCAAGCATCCGTTTCATCACCAGATTCCACACGCTTTTGAGCATATTTTTTTGCTATTGCAGATACTACTGAAGAATCCAAACCACCGGACAGTAAAACACCATAAGGCACATCACTCATTAACTGTCTGTGCACCGCTGCTTCTAATGCTTCTTTAATTGTTGCAATACTTGTTTCGTTCTCTTTTACAGCATCATATTCTCTCCAATCTCTTTTGTACCATTGTACAAATTTCCCGTCTTTACTTGACATATAATGTCCTGGTGGAAATAACTCAATTTTAGAACAGGTTCCTTCTAGGGCTTTCAATTCTGAAGCCACATAAAAAGTACCGTTTTGATCCCACCCGATATACAAAGGAATGATTCCCATGTGGTCACGGGCAATAAAATATTCGTCTTTTTCGACATCGTAAATCGCAAAACCGAAAATCCCGTTGAGCTCGTCCACAAAATCGACGCCTTTGTCTTTATAAAGTGCCAAGATGACTTCACAATCACTTTGGGTTTGAAAGGCATATTTGCCTTCGTATTGTTTTCGGATATCTTGATGGTTGTAAATCTCACCATTGGCTGCCAAAATAAGTTTTTGGTCCTCACTGAGCAACGGTTGTTTCCCAGACGCAGGATCCACAATTGCCAAACGCTCGTGCGACATCACGGTTTTTTCATCGCTATAAATACCGCTCCAGTCCGGCCCACGGTGTCTTATTTTTTTTGACATCTCAAGGACTTGAGGTCTTAAAATTTCTGATTTTTGTTTTAAATCAAATGCACAAACAATTCCACACATAATAGTTTCTTATTTATTAGACTGCAAATATGCATCTAAACTTATATATTATAAACACATATTGTATAAATGCTAATAAATTTGAACTAAAAATTAATAATAAGTATTAGACTGTAATTAAAAAGACTTAAAAAAGTGTAAAAAACAAAATAACTAAAGTATTTAAACCGAAACTACTTGGGATTGTTTTTGGAAAACAGTAACCTTTGTTTTAAGAAGGGAAAATTTTAAAAGTAAGGTTTTCCCTTACTTTTGGTAAGGGAAATACAGTATTCTCGTTTTTCTGATAGTTTACTGATATATTACTGATGGATTACTGATAGTTTTAAATTATCTTTATAAAAATATCATTTTTTATTTGGATACTGTATTTATATTTTTACATTTACAAGTAATTAGACCTCAAATCTAATGCTTCATAACCAATTTTTCTTTTAAGTGAATGCGCGTACACTGTAACTCAGGATACCTGTAGTGTGACTTATTTGAGGGGTTTCATTCAGGTGTTCATTAAAGAAAAAATGATTTAAACCTAAAATGCCTACTTATGAAAACTAAATTAAAAAAAAACCTTCAAACGAATTGTCTATGTTGTCTTTATGGCACTTTTAATCACCCAGCTCCGCAAAGTCTCTGACTTCGCGGGACATTAAAAAGACAAGAATGAAGAACAAAATAATTATAGCATTAATTAGTTTTACAGGGTTTTTTGGCAACACACAAGAAAAGTTGATAAAAACGTTGTTTGAAAACAAACAATATGACATGATTATATCTGAGCATTCAACTAAGGTAAAAGACTATTCCGCAAAAGCTATTTATTATGTTGGCATGGCATATTATTATGAGGCGGCTTATAATACAACCTTTTACAATACAGCATATTACGACAAGTCTTTGAAATTAATGAATTTATCTATACAAAAAGATGAAACAGACCCCAGCTCCGCAAAGTCTCTGACTTCGCGGAACATAAAAAATATAAAATGAAATGTAAATTATGAAGTATTAAAATGAATTTTGAATGGGAAAGTCATGAAAAAAATAAAATATGTTGTTGTTTTGCTTATGGTTGTGATGTTCAGTTATTATACGAATGCACAAACCTTTATAGATTATAATACTAACCAGATCACGGCTGAAGAATTTAAAAGATTATCTGATACTGATTTATTTAAAGAATTAGACATTAAGCGGGATAGTCTACATTTTAAAAAATTAGTCTTTAAAAAACGATTTGGATCCCTTAGCAAAATCGCGAAAAGTCAACTTAATAAGCGCCTATTTTTTCACTACGCTATAGATAGCACGAAAATATGGGTAATTCATTATGCAGATAGTTTACCCGCTGCTCAAAGTATCCAGACTTAGCGCAACTAAAAACAACCCTAAAACAAATGAAACCTCTACTATTATTATTTCTATTCTTATTTTTTGGAGTAACGACCTACGCTCAAACTTATAAATTTGACCTGATAGCTACCTACACCCAAAAAGTAAGTGGCAGGGAACGTACACGAATTGTTTACTCAAATAAGACCAATGATGATTACTTTCTAACCATCGGAACTTTTACTTCTTCATCAACAGTGTTTTTGTCTGATTTTAAAAAACAAGTCTATCATACCTACGAAATAGTAGAAACGAATATAAATTCTGAAGAATTCTTCACCTTCAAATATTTATCTACTTCTAAGATTGAACTTACTAAAGCCTATTTAAATCATGAATTTGTTTTTGAGGAAATCGAATCTGACAGTCTGTTCAGAAAAGTAAAGCTTTCAATATATAAAAACTCAAAAAGAAAAAGACCTGTAACCTCTCAAACAATTGTGCTTGAAAAAAGTGATCATGAGCTTTTTTCTCTTTATCGCGCAGCGTGTTTGCATCCCTGGGAAAAATTAGATAAAATGAAATATCCTGGAAAATACAAAGTAGTAAGTGGGAAAGGTAAAACCTCTGGTGGATATAAAATTGAAACTAAGTTACTGTCTGTAGAGCCTATTAATTTAATACTGAACATACCGCATTAGTAGAATCTTCAATTTCTAGACTTAATAAACAACAAGTAAAATGATTCGATTGAAACTATTAAGGAATATTCAAATACTTATGCGTTTGGAGTGACACTTTCCATTTAGGGTGTTTCATCACATACTCCACGATAGAGGGCGTGACTTTGTCGCGCTTGCTCCACTCCGGTTGGAGGTACAAAATACAGTTGGAATTTACTTTTGCAGCCTGTTCCTCTGCAAACTTTAAATCGTCCAAATTATAAACAATCACTTTCAGTTCGTGTGCTTTTTGATAGACTTCCTCTAAAGGACCTTTTAATTTTTTAGGAGACAAACAAATCCAATCCCAGTCGCCGGTAAGCTTATAAGCCCCAGACGTTTCGATATGCGTTTGCATGCCCTTCGATTTTAATTCGGCAGTCAATGGATTCATGTCCCACATCAACGGCTCACCACCTGTAACCACAATGGTTTGACTGTCTTTCGCCGCATCGTTAGCAATGTCCGAAATCGCAGTCGGCGGATGTAAATCGGCATTCCAGCTTTCTTTGACATCGCACCAATGGCAACCCACATCACAGCCCCCTATTCTTATAAAATAAGCAGCAGTTCCTTTGTGGAATCCTTCCCCTTGGATGGTATAGAATGCCTCCATAAGTGGCAGCATTTTACCAGCGTTTACAAGCGATTTAATTTCGGTTTTTAACATAATGGGCAAAAATAGTTTACTGTTTTTGGTTTAAGTCATAAAACTTCATTTATTTTTACTGGATATTAAAAATTAATCAGCGTTTTATACAACATCAACCATGAGAAACTATTTATTGATCGGATTACTATTAGGCCTTTTTGTGGCTTGTGAAACAAAAACAAACCCCTTTGCCATCACCAACCACAGCGTTGGAATGCTCACCGACTCCACAAAAGTGAACGCCCTCAAAGTGGTGTTTGCAAACGACTCTATCAGCAAATATATTGGAGGCGACGAATTCACAGGCAGCACCAACACCATCAGTATTTTTGAGAAAGGAACGGGAGTCTTGTTACTCGAATTAGACCCTAATTACTCCTTAGACTCTTTATCCACCATCCGAACGGTGCGCATCATGGACGCGCGTTTTAAAAACAAAGACGGACTGAATACACTGAGTACGTTTGGAGACATCAATTCTAAATACACCATTTCCAGCATTCAGAATACGTTGCGAAGTCTGATTATTTCTGTGGATGAAATCAATGCGTATTTCACCCTGAACAAAACGGAATTACCAGAAGAGATGCGTTACGATATGAATCAAAAAATAGAAGCCATTTCCATTCCTGAAACGGCCAAAATAAAGGACTTTTACATGCAATGGTACTAAACGATGGCAGCTTATAAAATTCAAAAATCACCCTTTGTCGTCCCAACGACAGATGGCAAACTGATTGAAGAACATTTTGGGAAAGCAACAGACGGCAACGCTGAACTAAGCATCGCCCATATGGTGGCACCTCCGGGCTGGAGCGAGCCTTTTCAAACCCCAGAATTTGAAGAATACACCTATATCATCAAAGGAAAAAAACAATTCATTATTGAGGGCGAAACCCTCATTTTAGAACAAGGACAATCCATTAAAATTGAAAAAAATACACGCGTTCAATATTCAAACCCCTTTGACGCCCCTTGTGAATATTTAGCAATTTGCACACCCGCATTTTCAATGAAAAACGTACATAGAGAAGAACAATGATAAAAACAATCATCCCAAAACTTATCGGAGGAATTATAAATTTCATTGGAATTTTTAATTCGGCATACGCCTCCAATCTTGCCTTAAAATTATTCTCAAAACCAAGAGCTGGTCAACTGACTTCTTATGCGAATTCATTTTTAGAAACTGCCACGACAAAAACAACCTTGCACTACAACAGTTTGCCCATTCAAACCTACCACTGGAAAGGGATTAAAGAAACTGTTTTGCTAGCCCACGGCTGGGAAAGCAACTCTGGGCGGTGGCGCCATAAAATTCAAAAACTACAAAAAGAAGGGTATAATGTGATCGCGCTGGATGGCCCCGCACATGGTGGGTCTGGAAGCGACACTTTTAATGCGATCCTCTATTCAGAATTTATCAATGTCGTGAGTGAAGAATTTAAACCCACGTCCTTTATTGGTCACTCCGTAGGAGCGATGGCTTTGGTTATTTTTCTCCAAAAACAAACCTATACGCACGCTAGAAAAATTGTGCTTCTTGGAGCACCCTCCGCATTTATAGGCATCATGAAACGCTATAAAGAAATGATGGGCTATAGCCAACGAATCTACAAAGGGATTGACACTCAGATTGAACTAAAATTTGGCAACCCGCCGAGTTATTTTTCAACGGCCGACTTTGCGAGAAATATTACTGCTGAAGGCTTACTAATTCACGACAAAAAAGACCGCATCATCCCTTACCAAGATGCGCTTGACATTGATACTCAGTTCAAAAATGCCAAACTAATCTCGACTGAAGGACTTGGCCACTCTCTGAAAGGGGATTTTGTTTCTGATGAAATAATTAAATTTTTGAGCCACTAAACTTTTGTAAATTCGCGACATGGAACCAACCACAACAAGACTGAATAAATATTTAAGTGAAGCAGGGCATTGCTCACGACGTGCTGCAGACAAACTGATCGACGAAGGTCGGGTGACTATTAACGGAGTCGTTCCAGAAATGGGTACCAAAGTTTTAGAAGGCGACGAAGTTAAAGTGGATGGAACAACCATTCTTAATGAAGCTAAAAAACGAACCTATATCGCGTTTAATAAACCTGTAGGAATCGTTTGCACGACCGATACGGGCGTTGAAAAAGACAATATTATTGACTACATTAATTACCCAACTCGGATTTTTCCGATTGGACGTTTGGACAAAGACAGTGAAGGCTTGATTCTGTTGACAGATGATGGGGATATCGTGAATAAAATTCTTCGTGCCAGTAACAACCACGAAAAAGAATACATTGTGACGGTGGACAAACCGATCTCTCAAACATTTGTTGAACGCATGTCGGGTGGCATTCCATTAGAAGAACTCGGTAAAACCACCAAGTCCTGTAATGTAGAAAAGCTAAGTACTTATGAGTTTAAAATAGTGTTAACACAAGGTCTGAACCGTCAAATTCGTCGCATGTGCGAATACCTGAATTACGAAGTGCAATCCTTGAAACGCACACGCATCATGAACATTCATCAACAATGTGAAGTTGGTGCTTACCGCGATTTAACAGAAGATGAATTGAATACTTTAAACGAAACTTTGAAACACTCTAAAAAAACACTCTAATGTCTGTAGCCCCTTTTCATTTGGCCATCCCTGTTTGGAATTTAGATACTTGTCGTATTTTCTATAGAGATATTTTAGGTTGTGAAGAAGGCCGCCACAGCGATCATTGGGTAGATTTTAATTTTTTTGGACATCAACTTGTGATTCATTTCAAACCAAAAGAAGAAGCAACGGATCTTCATGTCAATAAGGTCGATGGAAAACAGGTGCCTGTTCCTCATTTTGGAGTGGTTCTTCCATGGGGGGAATTTGAAACATTTTCGGATCATTTGAAAGCTCAAAAAATAGATTTCATCATTGAACCTTACATCCGTTTTGAAGGACAGGTTGGAGAACAAGCCACGATGTTTTTTTATGATCCCGCAGGAAATGCTTTAGAGTTTAAAGCCTTTAAAGATACCTCTCAGATTTTTGCTAAATAGATGAATTCTCAGCATGGCGTTCGCACGCGAGCAACGTGTTTTTAAGTAACATCGCAATGGTCATTGGTCCTACTCCACCAGGAACTGGCGTGATATAACTTGCTTTTTCAGCAACACTTTCAAAATGCACATCTCCTGCAATTCGATAGCCTCTTTTCTTCGTTTCATCAGGGACTCTTGTAATTCCCACATCAATAATAACGGCTCCTGGCTTGACCATTTCTGCAGTTAAAAATTCTGGAATTCCCAAAGCAGCAACTACGATGTCCGCTTCTAAAGTCAGCTCCGCTAAATTCGTTGTGCGGCTGTGTGCGATGGTCACAGTGGCATCGCCTGCTGGTCGTTTCTGACTCATCAAAATACTCATAGGACGTCCCACAATGTGGCTTCTTCCGATGACGACAACTTGCTTTCCAGAAGTTGGTATTTTATAACGCTCTAAAAGTTCCATGATCCCGTAGGGAGTTGCAGATAAAAACGTTGGCAAGTCCAATGCCATGCGTCCTACATTCATAGGGTGAAAGCCATCGACATCTTTATCGGGATGAACGGCCATCAACACTTTTTGTTCGTCGATGTGTTTTGGCAATGGAAGCTGTACGATAAATCCATCAATTGCTGGATTGTCGTTTAGAGCATGTATTTGAGCTAATAAGGTTTCTTCTGTGGTTTCAACGGGTAAATCAATCAGTGTGGAGTCAAATCCAACAAGCTCGCAGGCTTTGACTTTGGCGCCTACATAGGTCATACTAGCCCCGTTGGTTCCTACAAGAATCGCTGCCAAATGTGGCGCGCGTTTTCCTTGATTTTTAATTTCTAAAACCGCCGCAGCAATTTCAACCTTTATATCTGCACTTGTTTGTTTTCCGTCTAGTAAAATCATTATAATCGGGTCGTTAATTTAAAGCTATCGTGGCATGTTTTTCATCATTTCCATCATTTTTCGACCGCCACCACCTTGCATCATTTTCATCATTTTACTCATTTGATCGAATTGCTTCATCAATTGATTCACCTGTTGAATAGAGGTTCCTGAACCTGCACCAATCCGTTTTTTACGACTGGCATTCAAGAGGGTTGGTTTGGTTCGTTCTTCTGGAGTCATCGAGTGAATGATGGCTTCGATGTACTTAAACGCATCGTCATCAACCTCCACACCTTTCATCATTTTTCCAGCCCCAGGGATCATTCCCATAAGGTCTTTCATATTACCCATTTTTTTAACCTGCTGAATTTGAGATAAAAAGTCATCAAACCCAAATTGGTTTTTGGCAATTTTCTTTTGAATTTTCCGAGCTTCTTGCTCATCAAATTGTTCTTGTGCGCGTTCCACTAAGGACACCACATCTCCCATGCCCAAAATTCGTTC
>Ga0209712_10001378_pt1 | contig 20762 bp, 18 predicted proteins | sample ArcOceMetagenome_FD_187443 | JGI IMG/M metagenome (GOLD analysis project Ga0209712, IMG submission 187443) | Marine eukaryotic phytoplankton communities from Arctic Ocean - Arctic Ocean - Greenland ARC118M Metagenome (SPAdes) (version 2) | ecosystem: Environmental > Aquatic > Marine > Oceanic...
TCCTCAAAATTTTAATCAAAGAGAATTTAAAAAGATTAAACTTCGAGTTAAAGGTGATGGCAAAATTTACAAGTTTAGAATGCGGAATTCTACAAATTTTGACGGTATCGTTTACTCTTTAGATTTTGAAACGGAGAATGGTCAATGGAAAGAAATTGAGTTGGCACTTGATGATTTTCAACCAACTTTTCGAGGTAGAATTTATTCTAATTATGGAAAATTTGACCCGATGGATTTACAGCAAATTGGTTTTTTAATTGCGGGTAAGCAGGAAGGAAAATTCCACTTAGAAGTAGATTGGGTTCGGGTAGGAAAATAAGTAAGCAGAGTCAAGTGTAAAAATTCCCCGTAACCCGATTCTCCGAATCCTTACCCGTTCTACGACTTTCCAAGTCGTTTTTTATTCCTTCGATTTGGAAGGAAAACGATTAGGAGAATCAGACTACGAACCGTTAATTACAACTCAATAAATTTAAAGCCTTCATCATACAACCCTATCAAAATACTTTTCCCTTCGCCATCCACTCGCAGGCCGCCGTATTTTGCTTTTTCAAATCGTTCTCCCGTTCCCTCTTCGAAGAAATAAGACTCTGCACCAAAGCTTACGCCTCTTCGATGTATCGCATATTTTATTAAAAATTCACCTTCACTCAAAGGTATTTCTGTCTCTTGATATCTCACTAATTTTACCACTTTATTTTCATCCAAAGTAACTACGCCAAATCCAAATTTTGGTAATTCATCTTCCGTTCTTCCTTGATTAGCAGCGGCATATCGCAAATCCATGTAATCCCCCTGCATCAAAGATCGAGGATCGACTGGCCTCAATTCAAACAACATTAAGGTGCCTTCCGAAATCGTTTTCTCTTTATGAAAAATAGACCAATTGATATAACCAAGCAGGCAAACTAGATTAAAAAGAATGATGATCGTTTTTATATTTTTCATGAAAAAGACTTTTTCGTTTGACGTTGAACGTTTTATGTTTGACGTTTTCCCATCAATTTTATTTAAGAAAATAATTTCTCTACCGTACATTTTTTGAAAGTTGATTTTTTCAGGAAAGGCTAGCTTTGCGAAACCCGTGAGATGGCATTTAGAGAAGAGCAAGGCTTCGTAAAGCGAATTATTTTACACTCAATCGCTTTACGAAAGCTAGCATTTGTGCTAATGCCATCTCACGGGTTTCGCAAAGCTAGCCTTTCCTAAAGAAAAATTTCTCTGTCTCCTAAAAGTGTACGGTAGAGAAATAATAATTTAATTGAGTTCTTTATCCTCAATTAAATCACCCGTAAATGTCCTGTTATAAAAATAATACGCACTCAAAAATATTACTCCTGAAACCATCAAAATGATCGACTTCGTCAAAAGTGTCAAATTCAAATCATGATAAAATTGCATTCCGAAATAAACTAAACCGACCATTCCTAACGCAGTTCCTGCTCGATGTCCAAGATGATAACTCGCCAATAAAACTAAAATTGCTCCACCAATCGAAGGCATTAAAAAGGTAGGTAAAAACACCAGCACGCTCAATCCGTAAATCCACATTTTATTTTTCTGCTCACTTAATTCTAGTCCTTCGATGATTTTAAAAACGATAAAAAGATTAGCTAGAAAAATAGCAACCGACGAAATCCAATCATTAAAAAGATAGACTTCCATCTTCCAACTATTGGCCAATAAAAACAAAGCAAAACTTAGCGATACTAAAAACCCAGCATGCAATGGTTTATAAATCGAATTCCAAAAAGCATTTTTTGAAATCAATTTCGCTTCAAAAAAACTTAGATAGACAAACCCAGCAAGTAGAAATATGATCTGAAAATGAAAGGCGGAATTAATTCTATTTTCCAAAATCAAAGCCAACCAACTTCCATTAAATACCACCACACAAATCATTCTCAACATAAATCCTTTGGCAAAGAAAAAAGAAACCGAAGCAATGATCATCGCCACAAAAATGAGTAAATTTTCATCTCCACCTATTTGTTCCACCAAACCAAATCCAATCAAAAATCCGCCGATCAAAAAATTAGAAATACTAATCGTATCCAATAAAACACTCGTTTCATTTCGGTCAATTCCGACTGCTACCAAAATCAAAATTACTCCCATCACCAATGCAACCACAGGCGTATCGTATATTCCAAAAAGAAATAAAAATCCAAGAAAAAATAAACTTCCTAATAATCCACCAATCACAGAAAGTATCTTGACTGCCAAGTTTGAAAATTGGAAAGATTGAATTTCCACTTCTTTTTCGATCGCTACTTGATCAAAAGAAAAGGTATCTCCATGTTTCTCTTGAAGTTTTTGTAACAAGCTATTTACATTATTTTCCTGCTTCATGCCATTGCTTATTTAAGTTAACAATTGAAAAAATTAAACCTGAAATACTTCCAATTACATAAATGCTCGCAATAAAAAACCCACTGAGTCCATCGCCCACTTCGAATACAGTTTTGATCAAAAGGGAAAGAAAAATAAAAATAATACTCAATCCAATTGTGGCAATAAAAAAGGTATCTTTCTGACGCTTTCCATAATAAATTCCTAGGGGAAATGCGATCAACCCCAGCAGAAAGGTAAGGTAAGACATAGAGTCATCATCTATAATTTGGAAGCTCAAATTAAACGTCAGATAGGAAATGGATGCTAAAACAATTACTCGTTCAAGCCATCTGGTGGTTGAAGTTATTTTTCCAAAATGTGCCAAAACCTTTAATAAAATCAAGTATAACAAGTTAACTACAAAAAGCAAATTCAATATTTCCACTTCGTCCACTCGCCCTAAAACTTGCTCAAAATATTGCCAAATCGAAATATTAATCAACGCCAAAAACAGCAACCACAGCGGTCCAAAATTGGAAACAAAAACCCACAATGCAATAAAAACTGTCCAACCAAAAAAGAAATCGTACGCATTTGCACCAGTCTGATATATTTGTCCAAAGACAGCAAACAATGCTCCGACCAACATCCCCGCTCCCAGCAAAATGATGCCTCTTACATTTTTATTCCACTTAGAAAAAACTGCCACGCCAACCATCGCAATTAATAAAACTTGCACCAATCCTAGTTTAATAAACTTGTGCAGGCTCGCCCAATTATAAGCAAAAAAGAAAATCACTCCTGAAACCAAAAATGCAATTCCTAAACTCATCAAAAAAAATTTGATGAATTTTGACCAATCATTTTGGTTGGCATAAATATCGTTTTCACGGAAAGAAGTCTCAAGGTCAGTAGCTTGCCAATTACTGAATCGGCTGACGATGTGGAGGAGCCTTCGGGTTATTTTTGGTTTTTCCATATTCGTACATTATCAAATAAGAATCACAACTCAAACAGAATCATTTCTACTTTTTCAAATTCAACCTCAGAGCAAATGGCAAAAAAACAATCATCTCCAAAATGCAAATCTTTTAAAAACCATCGCTGATCATTTTCGATAAAAAAATCTTTTCCACTTTCCAATTCAATCTGATTGAGGTAAGATAAATTTACACCAAGTGCTTTGATTATACTTTCTTTTCGCACCCAATACCAATAGAATTTTTTTAAAGGAAAAGCGTGGGTAGTGATATTGATCCATTCCTTTTTGGTGAAATTCATTTCAAAATTTTCGAGTGAAACGTCTCTAGGTTTTTCTAAATCAATTCCGACTTCTCCAGCTTGGGTCACCGCACAAACTACATATTTTCCAGAATGAGAAATATTGAAAAATACATTTTCTAAAAATGGTTTTTCATTTTCATTGAATTGTATCTTTTCCAAATCATTATCCAATCCCATTTCTTCCAAACCTTTTTTCAACATCAATTTTCCCAAAGCGAAATTAAATGCATCTTGAGGCATTCGATATCTCAATGCTTTTGCATGAAGACTTTTGGGCAAAAAACTTAAGAGTTTTTCCAAGTTATATTGCGTTCGAAAAATAGCTGAATCTGCATAGTAAATCTTTAGCATAATTATTTTAATCCTAGATTTTTTTTGATAAACTTGGCTTTGCGAAATTCGCACAGACGTGTCCATATAGATGGGAAGATTTTGAGAATGGCAAAAATTCTTAAAGCGATTCTAATTTTATAAAAAAATCGCTTTACGAAAACTTACCGTTCTCGAAGCCAACACGTTTATGCCGCTTCCGCAAAGCTAAGTAATTGGTCATTATTAAATATATAATTTTGACGAGGGAATTTTTTTGCTAGTTTTTTCAAAAAAATCATTGCTACCCTATGGTCTGGAATTATTTTTTTGGAGAAAATGGCGGAAAAATAGACCGTCAAAAACTATATTTAATATTGACCAGTTAAGTTCTTGGTCACAATTAAACACAAGTTATTTTGAGGTTATTTTTTTATCAGCCGAGGCAAAAAACGTAGGCAACCGTTACGTTGACAAGGATTTTTAACGAAGGAAGATGAAAAAAGAGGCCAAAATAAATGTGATTTAATTGTGACCAAGAACTTACTTAAGTTAAAAAAAATATGGGTTTCCTCTTTTCAAAGGAAACCCAAATCGGATTACTTAGCTAGTTTTTCTCTCGGAATAAAAATCGAGGAATCTTTCTTTTTTTGTTATCGTAACGGTTCTAGGATAGTCTTATTATAAAAAAAATTATCCTACCCAAGTATAGCCTCCATCGTTCTTTTGTGATTTGGCTTTAATTTGCCTAGGTGTAGAAGTTGTCATACTTTTGACTCTCAAACTGGGTAATTTTATTTTTTGTTTTTTCATGTACTGGGAATATTTGATAGTGTTTTAAATAGTGTTCTAAATAGTATTCTCATCAGAGTATATAACTTCTGTTAAGGAAAAATGCCTATAGTATTATTTAAATTAAGACTTAAGATGAGGTTATGCTATCAAAACAGATATAAAAAACATATATGTAATGTAAATAAAATAATCCAACAATTATGCCAATTATATATAATGTTTTCTAAATATTACTTTTTTCTTTTAAAAAAATCATTTTTATCTATAATGACTATAAATCCTACGCCAATTGAGCAATTACACCACTCTCTGTTAAATGAAAAAAACATCCAACTTTGGCTCAAAAGAGACGATTTGACGCATCCTGAGCTGCAAGGAAACAAGTGGCGAAAGTTAAAATATAACATTACCGAAGCTCAGCGAACTCAAAAAGAACACCTTCTTACCTTTGGGGGAGCTTATTCCAATCATCTTTTTGCCACCGCAGCGGCAGGTAAATTGTTTAATTTAAAAACCATTGGAATCGTTCGAGGGGAAAAAATTCTTCCACTAAATTCTACTTTATCTTTTGCGGAAGACTGTGGAATGCAATTGCATTTTGTTGATAGAAAAACGTATGCGCTCAAAGAAAAATTGTTGTCTGATCTGGAAATTCCTTTAGAAAAATGTTACGTTTTGCCTGAAGGTGGAACGAATGAACTAGCACTCCAAGGTTGTGCAGAGTTAGGTTTGGAAATATTAGATCAGCTAGATTTTGTTCCTGATTTTATTTGTACAAGTTGTGGCACAGGTGGAACTATCGCAGGATTAATTCAATCAAAAAAACGAGCTACCCACGTTTTAGGCTTCTCAGCATTGAAAGGTGACTTTATGAAAAAAGAGGTGCAAAACTTATTAGCTGATTTCTTTCCACATGAAAGCCACGATAACTTTTCCATCCAAACGGATTACCATTTTGGCGGCTATGCAAAGCACTCTCCTACCCTGTTAGATTTTATCAATTCATTCAAACGGGAACATCAAATTCAACTTGACCCAATTTATACGGGAAAAATGTTTTATGGTATTTTTGATTTAATTGAAAAAGACTTTTTTCCAAGTGGCAGTAAGATTCTTGCCATCCATACGGGTGGATTGCAGGGGATTTTAGGATTTAGGGAGCGGTTTGGAAATCTGATTTGATGGTAAAACCGGAAGATTGTATTTCCTCATTTTTAACAATTTCTGATCGTAAAAAAAGTAAAAAAAAAGATTATTCAAAATTAGATTTAGCTTATTTTGCATTTTTATGTTAGTAACCTATTTTTCAAAAATCACAATTTTAAACCTTATTAAAAATGAGCTTAATTAAAAAATTTTCAAAAGACAACACCAAATGTGAGGTAACCTTTACATTACCGAAAGAATCAATTCATGGTGGCAAAGAAGTTTTACTGGTAGGAGAATTCAATAATTGGAACCCTGCGGAAGGTATAGCATTAGTTGCTAAAAAAGGAGAATACAAAACTGTCCTAAAATTGGAAGCTGGTAAACAATACGAATATCGTTACCTGGTAGATGGTCACCTGTGGACTAACGATGCGACTCCTGATGCGTTTGTTGCTAATCCATTTGGAACGGTCAACTCAGTAGTGGAATTACCTGCTCCGGCAGTAAAAAAGGTAACTAAAAAAGTAACTGCGAATAAAGCACCAGCAAAAAAAACAGTTGCTAAATCTACTCCAGTTGACTTGACAAAAATCGAAGGGATCGGTTCAAAAATTGCTTCTCTTTTAAAGGAAGCAGGAATCGTAACTTTTGCTGACTTGGGTACCACAAAAGTTGGGGTACTCCGAAATATTTTGGCAGAGGCGGGTAATCGTTTCAAAATGCACAACCCATCTACTTGGGCTAAGCAAGCTAAGTTGGCTGCAAAAGGTGAATGGGATAAATTGAAAACATTGCAAGATAAGTTGAATGGTGGAGTTTAATTTTAGCGATAAGTGTTAACAACTCACAAGGTGACTTCGAATCACCTTGTGAGTAACTTATTATCAATAGCAAAAAAAAAGACCTGACTGATTCAATTCAGCCAGGTCTTCTTTTTGCGAAAAACTCATCACTCATAGTTTATCACTTTTAACTCATCGTTCAAACACTTATTTTGCCCAAGGATCAATTCGAACGCCATTTTCATATCGTACGATAACCGCCGATTGAAAATCTCGACTTTCTGAATTCATGGTATCTAGAACTCGCTCCGCTTCTGCTTTGGTAGAAAAATTTGACAATAAAACTCTCGTCAAGTTTTTACCTCCCAAATATTCAGTTTCTAATGTTCCATAATTTTTAGGTACTCGGAGGCGAGGTTCATTGCTATTATAATTACGAACTGCCATTAATTGAATCTTGTAAACTACGCCCGCTTCACCAATCATAATAGTTGGTGTTGGACTTGTAGGGGTATTGATATTCGAATTGGGAACTGGATTATTGATTGTAGTTGATCCAGAGTCACTTCCAAATGTTTCACTTTCAATATTTACAGTTGGTTGAGGATTATTGAAAGTTCCACTTGCATTCGTATTTCCAGCGGTAGGCTCTACTTCAGTCATCGTGGCAACTGGAGTACTTGGAGTATTCTCCGCCAAGTTTACTTCTCCAATCGTAATATCCTTTTCGAAAGTCAATTGGCTATTTTCCATCGTATTAAATTCCCATCCGTCTGGTTCGTAACCATCTCGATGGGCTTCCACTCGGTAATTTTTCCCTTGTAACAAACCGAACTCATATGTTCCATTTGGGGATGCTTTATTTTCCAATAATCGAACTGTACCAGTTGAGCTAACTTCATAAATTGCCACCCAAACATCTTTCATTGTTTGATTCGTTTTTTTGTCCATCACTTTTCCACTCGCCATCATTCTTTCGGTTGGAATTGAAAAACTAAAAATGTCATCGTGACCATAAGTCGTTTTTTCCAATCCAAATTTTCTGTTAGAAACTACATAACCACCACTTGCTGAGTATTTTCTATAATAATAATCATCCGCATTAGAGTTGAATGGCAAACCAATATTTTTAGATCTTGCCCACTCATTATCTCCAATATTTTTTGACATAAAAATATCAAAACCTCCAATATTCACTTTCCCATTCGAAGAAAAATACATGGTATTTTCAAGCAGGTCAAAGTAAGGAGTCATTTCATCAGCCATTGAATTAATTACTTTTCCACAATTTCGTGGTCGTTCAAAACTCAATTTCTCACTAGCCAAATCACGTGAAGTAAACCAAATATCCATTCCTCCCTGTCCTCCAGATCGGTCAGAAACGAAGTACAAAATTTCTTGATTATTTTGATGAACGACGAAAGGTTGAGTTGCTGTAGCACCCGTTTTATTGATTCCTTTATTTAATTTTTGTGGTGCTCCCCATCCTTTTTCATCTCGCTGAGTGATAAAAATTTCACACCCATAAACCATGCGTCCACTTGCGTCTATTTGATCACATTGATTATAAAAGAAACTTTTATTATCTGGTGAGAAAGCACCGTTTCCATAATGAGGTGCAAATATTTCTGGGAATTTTTTGGGTACTCTTGAGCGAGACCAAACTTCGCCATTTCGTTGAGAAAGATACATTTTAGTTTCTCCAACCATATTCGAAGTATAATAAAGTACATCATCCGAAAATGGAATAGGTGCAAAATCAGCAGCTTTCGAATTCACATTCGAGCTTAGGTGATTGAAAGTAATGTTGCTACTTTCTTTTTCCAACATAGACATGGCAAGTTCACAACCTCTGATTTCATCTTGCACAATTTTCTCCACAACACCTTTATCAGTACCTTCATAACTATTAATAAAATAAACAAAAGCTCGACTGGCTTCGTCGTATTCGCCATCCAATTTTAACATCCGACAATGTTTCAAACCCGGAAGCATGAGGTCTTTATTCTCCTCTTTAATCGGTTCGTAGCATTCTGCAGCTTTTCGATAGTCTTTCACTTTCGAGTAACATTCTGCCGCATGATATAAATATTCAGTTTTCTTTGGCTTTTTTTGCCATGCTGCTTCAAAGTTCATTGCAGCATCTTGGAAGTTATTTTCTTCGAATTGTTTTTTCGCCAGTTTGGCGTGCTTTCGCCAACTCATTTTTTGAGCATGAACAGTAGTCATTCCCAAACAAAAAATCAAGATTAATAAGCTTCTCATAAATTCAGTATTATTATTTTTACAAAAATTAAGTTTCTAAAATTAGATTTTCAAGTACTTGTGAATAATGTTGGTGTTCCAATTGAAGTACTTTTTTGGCAATGTCGTCAGGTGAGTCAGTTGGTTGAAGAGAACATTTTGCTTGAAAAATAATTCCTCCTTCATCGTAGTGCTCATTGACGTAATGTATGGTCATTCCACTTTCTGCTTCTTGTGCTGCATGGACTGCTCGGTGAACATTCATGCCATACATTCCTTTGCCTCCATATTTTGGTAAAAGTGCAGGGTGGATATTTACCACTTTATTCGCATATTTTTTTACCATATATGTAGGCATTAACCACAAAAAGCCCGCCAATACGATGAAATCAATCTGAAACGTATCTAATTTTTGTAATATATTTTCTGATTGATAAAATTCTTCCCGATTTATAATTAAGGTAGGTATGTTTTTGGCTGCTGCTCTTTCCAAAACACCTGCTGTTTTTTTATTGGAAATAATTAAACTGATATTTGCTGCGTCGTTATTTTCGAAGTGTTCGATTATTTTTTGAGCATTGCTTCCGCCGCCTGTGGCGAATATTGCGATATTTTTCATTTTATGCTTTTATGCTTTTATGAAGACTGTTCCTTTTGGGTTTGTTTTTTTTGCCACTAACTTGGACTGACTGTTATGACTTTTTATGACTCTCTTGATTGGTGTTCTTTTTATCAAAAATTGTGTTGGGAAAGATCACAAAAGATATTGACAGTCAGTCCAAGTTTACGGCGAAAAGTTATAATTCTAATTTCCCAAATTTAAACCGTTTTCCTCTTTCTCCAAAAATAGCGACTTTTCTTTTTCCTATTTGTTTACAAATTTTAGGTCGAGTAATAATCCCTTGCTCTCGATTACTGCTGATGGGAAAAGTGTTGACACTTCCATCTATTCCTACCTCAGTTAATGCTAAGATGGAATTAGATCCATTGAATCCATAACGACGATTATTCTTTTTTGCGCCAAAATTTTTCCCATTATCATTGTACACAAAACAAATTTTATCCCGCACGATTGCCATGGCGTAACTTGAATAATAACCTCCATCATTTCGAGTTTCTTGCTTTTTTGGAATACGAGTCGCCCATTGGATTTCGCCATTCGGTTTAATATTGACAACGATTATATCATTATAATTATAGTAGTAATCTATGTCTTCTCGATATCGATTATTTCGAAGACCGTAGGGATTATAAAATCCTCCATTGGTAAATCGGTTATCTTCTCTTTGCTCCACATAATATTGTTCCGCTACCAAAACTGCTCCCCCATCACTTCTCAAGATCAAATCATTTAAAGAATACTGATACAATTCTGCGGAGCGTCGAGTGTCCCCTTCTTCCTCTGCCTTTTTTGCTTTTCTTTTTCTTCGATTAGAATAATATTCTGTAACAAAATCGAAATCAAATTCTTTATAATTCGCATTAGAAATTTTAGAAGATTTAGGATCGATTTGGAAATAATACGTTCCTTTGATACTGTAACTATTTTTTTCGGAGTAAAAACCAGAACAAACTAATTTTCCATTTTTCCCCACTCGAAAAGTCAGGTCGGTAATAAATTTTCCTTCCAAATTCACATCATACTCCTCCGATGCTTCACCGTTTTCGGTGTATGCCAAAATAATATATTGGTAGCTTGTATTCCTCCTTAAAAACCCAGAGGAGTTTTCGTAGAGCGCACCTAGCAAATAAACATTCCCATTATTATCTACTCGATAATCCGTTATGGAAAATCGATTGTCTGGGTAGGGCAGTTGAATGTTTTTTTCCCATTTCTTTTCAAAATTATTATCGAAGACTTGTAACGAAAACCTTTCTGATCCTTTCTTTTGATTAGGCAATTGACTATAAATCAAAACATGAGAACTGTCTTTGGAAACATGGAAGTTAAATTTCCCTTCTCGATATTCATCTCGGGCTGGCGACTCTGCAATTTTTTTCATTTTTTTGCTCAGCGTCAATGACTTCTTTTTGATGGATTGGACAAAAAGATAATTCGCTTTGTGCGCTTTGTTGTTGAAGGAGGTAAATAAATAAAATTGATTATTCAGGTACAACACTTTTTCAAAGTCTCGTTTTTTCTTTTTGTATCGCAAATCAATTTCCTTCGATTTCTTCAATTTCATGTCCTGACTATATTTTTCAATATAAATTTTCTGAGGACTTCCTCCGGTCATCACCCCACCTTTAATTTGCTGCCGAAGTGCATAAAAACCAGCTACATCATTTCCCAAAATTTCGGATAAATAAGAATTAGAAGGTTCTTTATACTCTTTTCCCCAATTCATTTCTCCTGAAAATTCAGCATCAGGTTGGGCAAAAATCGCATTAGCAAAAATCAAGTTGACAAATGCTAATAGAATTAAATTATATTTTTTCATGTATCTCTTTTATTAAAAATCAAACAGTTTTATTATTGTAAAAGTAACTGTTAATAGAACGAATTGGTTTATTTATTAAGTCTTTTAAATGAAGGAAAAATCTCTTATGGAAATATTAAATTCGGTAATTCAAAGTTCCCGCTTCGATAATCCACTAAATTATTACTACGAAGCTCCCGCTTCATAGTTTATTTTTTTCCACAAAAAAACTATCTTTGCGCCAATTTTCAAAAGGTAAGTCTTTTTACTTTTTTTGTCCTCGTTGACTTTTCTGCTAAAAGTGATTTCTTCAGGTTTAATCAGCAAGCAATACTTTCCTATTTTAATCAATAGACTTTCGTCTTAAAATCTAGAAAAATGAATATCGAAAAAAATGTAGTAGTAGCTATCGATTACACACTTACCGACAATGATGGTGTTGTCATTGATACTTCAACTGGTCGCGAACCATTAAAATATTTACATGGAACAGGTGCTTTGATTCCTGGTTTGGAAAAAGAATTGGTAGGCAAAGTGGTTGGAGATAAATTAGATGTTGCGATCAAACCAGAAGAAGGTTATGGTATGCGAAATGAGGAAATGTTGCAAACCGTTCCAAGAGAACACTTTGGACATGTGCCTGACTTGCAAGTAGGCATGCAATTTCAAGCGAACAGCGAGCAAGGACCAATCATGGTAACTATAGTTGAGGCAACTGAAACAGAAGTGAAGGTGGATGGAAATCATCCTTTAGCTGGAGTGGTGTTGAACTTCAAAGTTGAGGTAAAAGAAGTGCGTACGGCATCAGCTGAGGAATTAGAACATGGACATGTTCATGGCGCAGGTGGAGCACACTAAATTAAAAGACGTTTGACGTTTCTTCATAGAACTAAAAAGGAAAGCCATCCGAGTAATCGAGATGGCTTTTCTTTTTGGAATAAATTGAAAATTACTGCTTGATAATTTTTTTCATCATCACATCATTATCTACAAATAATTGTAAATAATAAATTCCAACTGGAAAGTCAGAAATATTTAATTCCAGCTCAGTAGCACCTGCTTGCAATACGCTTGACAAAACTACTTGTCCTTGCATATTTAAGATTTGGAAATCCGCACTTCTTTGATAAGGTGTTTTGGTTTGAATCAAAATCACATTGGAAGTTGGATTTGGCGTTAAAATTACTTCATCATTTGTATGACTAATTTTTGCCGTTACGATGTTGGTATATTCAAATTTTCCATCAAAGTCTACTTGCTTTAAGCGGTAGTAGTGTAAGCCATTTTGCAAATTTTCATGTGTGAATGAATAGTTTTGTAAATCGGTAGTTGTTCCGTTTCCTGCTTGTTCAGCTACTTCTCGAAATTCGATTCCGTCTACACTATGTTCAATAGAGAAATAATCATTGTTTTCTTCGGAAGAAGTTTGCCACATAAGTTTAATGGATTTTTCTTCAATGATTGATACTTCGAAACTAATCAGAGAAATTGGAAGTGCTGCATTACAGGTAGCTGTACCACTTGGAACATCTGCTGGCCAATCTGGATCTGTTCCATCATTATATTGACTCCCAGTACCATCTTGAGTTGTCCAATTAGATGGATTGGCAATATCAATAGCTGTTGTAGTCCCTGTAATCGAGCCAGAAAAGACCCCTATATCCTCATCTCCATCAATAGCTATTGCATTTGTTCCTGCAGTTAACCCTGTTCCTGCAAGAGTTCCATTTGCTGAAAGAAATTCATCATTCCCTAAAGCAGTTAAAAAAGTTGTCGGAACAGTTTCACTCGAACCACAAAAAGCATACACTACTTCATTAGTCCCTCCCATATTAAATGAGCCTGCACCATCTTCAATATTTCCACAATCAGTTGAAGGAGCTGGGCTTCCATCCAAATTGTCCATGACAACTACTGCTCCAGCCTGAACATCGCTCCCAGTATCGTTAGTCCAACTAATAAATCCTTCATTAGTATCATTCCAATCTCCGCCTGCCCCAATAGCAGAACCATTCCATTCATTATCTGTAAAATAAATCGTAGTTCCTGTTGGTATATTTACAAAAGTGATAAATGCCAAATTATCATTATTTTCAGTATTAAATCCAACAAAAGCAATATCTCCTGTAGTTAGACCAGAACATTGCGCATTCATTGAAAACGCCAATAAAAAAATCGAAAACGTAAGTAAAAAATTCTTCATAATTATGTGTGTTTGTTTATAAAAATTTGAAATAAAATCAGTTGATGAAAAAGGACAACAAGGACAGGTTGATACCTATCAATCGTATTATTGATTATTTTGGGAAAATCTCAGTAAAAGTTTTACGGGAAAAAAATATGTAGATTGAATTATAACTAGAAAGCTTTCATTTCAAAGATAGAAATCCTTTGCCTTTTTTTAAAGAAATAAAGGTAAAGTATTTGTTAATTTTTAACATAAAAAAAAGAGTCATACTAAATGAATAGCATGACTCTCTTTTTTTAACTCATTGATTATCAATAAATTATAATATGTTTTATTTCTTTTTTACGAAGGCTTTAAACTTAGCAATGTAAACCATTGGATAACCTTTCTCATCTTCATTCAATAAGTATACATCAACGGTATTCTCTTGTAATCCTTCTTTGTCTTTGCTATCGTACTCTACTTCGATCTCGCCAGACTCGCCCGGTTTGAAAGTTTTTCGAGGCCAATCAGGAACCGTACACCCACAAGAACCAGTTGCGAAATCAATTTTCACATCTTCCGTTCCTTCGTTCGTGAATTTGAAAGTTAACTTTCTTTTATCACCTTGTACCAATTCACCTAAGTCGTAAGAGTCATTTTCAAAAACTAATTTTGCCTTTCCTTTTTGGCTTTGTGTAGTGGTTTTGATTGAACCAATACCACCATTGCCATTTGTTTTTTGCAAACGATTTTCTTTGATCTTAATACTTGTTGGCCCAGAGATAATCTTAAATTCAGTCCTCCGATTATATCTATGTTCATCATCAGGACATTTTACACCATTAACACATTGGTTTCTGATTTGAGTTTCACCATAACCAACTGCTTTAATTCGATTATCCTTTATTCCTCTTTCCGTCAACCATGCTTTAGATGAAGTTGCTCTTCGTTGAGATAATTTTTGGTTGTAACTATCATTACCTTGAGCATCGGTATGTGAACCTAATTCTACAACCATATCAGGATATTGATTCATTATTTCTAAAACGAAATTTAAATCTGATTCAGATTCAGATATGATTTTAGCATCATCAAAGTCGAATAAAATATTTTTTAATTCGATTGGTTTTTCAGTTACAATTTCAATAATTTTGTCTACTGGAGGAGGAGGGATTGCTGTTAACTTCAATTGTCTTTCAATCACAGTTGATTTAACCAATCCAACCGTATTCAAATAAGCGGTATCAGGATAATAACCTGCTGTTTTTCCAATGATCATGTATGATCTTTCCTCATTCAACGTAAATCCAAAGTTATTTCCTTTAGCATTAGTTTGAGATTCTGTATCCTTACCTTCTACTTCAATCAGAGAAACCGAAACACCTGGTAATGCTTGATCTTTCTCATCAAATGCAGTCGCCATTAATTCCAATACTACTTCTGGAATTCTTACGGTAAAAATATCATCACAACAAGTTTTACTTTTTACAGATTTAGTGCCTACTCGATTAGAGATTAGTACTCCATTATAACCACTATTATCTAATGAAAAATAAAGATCGTCCACCGGTGAATTATATCCTTTTCCTAGATTGATTGGTCTAGTCCAATATGAACCATTCCATTGAGAAGAGAAGATATCCAATCCACCCACTCCAGGATGTCCCGTAGAGCTAAAATAGATATTTCCATCTCTATAATGTGGTGTAACATCATCTCCAATTGTATTTAATACTTCCCCTAAGTTGATTGGGTCACCATAGATTCCATCACCTTTTTTAGTGGCGTAATAAATATCAAATCCACCTTCGCCCCCAGGCATATCGGAAGAGAAATATAAGACTTCGTTCCCAAAATGCTCTCCTACGGATGGATGTTTTACAATCCAATCACCATTCACTCCTTCTACTTCTTTTGCCCCTTTCCAACTATTTCCATTTTTTTCACTACTATATAATTTACTCTCGCCAATGGTATTTCCTTTTCCATCCAAAGACATTAGCATCCGAGTAAAAAACATCGTATTTCCATCAGGAGAAATGGTAACATTACCTGTATGGTAACCTTCTCGATTAATCTTTGTCGTTACCGCTTTTCCTTTTTGAAAATCTCCTAATTCAGGCTTTTCTTCTTTTGCACCTTTTTTCTTTTTACCTCTGCTCCTTTTTTTCTTCTTTTCCTTTCGAGTAGAAGTAGCTACTTTTAAGTGGTAGTCCCCTTCTTTGCCATCAATCACGGTATACTCATCACTCAAAAATGAAGCATAATATAAGGTTCCATCATCAGTTAAGAATGGAGAAGTCTCTGTTGTTTTAGTATTTGCTTTTCCAGCATTCTCGATAAAAACTCCAGTCACGGGAGTCATCCCTAATGCCATTTGAGCTCCAGTCAATTCAGCTTCTGCCAACGGTTTGATCGCTGCATTTTTAGATTCTTTGATATACATTTCTAACTGAACAATTGCTTCATCGTAATTTTCAGCCATTTTTAAGGTTCGCCCATAGATGAATCTTGCTTCTGGCAAATATGGATTTGTTCCTTTTCGGTAATTTTTAGTCACTACCTTTTTGTACCAACGAACTGCTTTTTTATAATCACGCAACATATAATGTAGGTTGGCAATTTTGTACGCTAGATCATTATCTCGCAAATCTTTATCTGACTCATATGCCTTTTCATACCATTCTAAAGCCATGTAAAAGTTGAGCACTTCTACTTGCTCATCACCTATGGTTATCATCATGGCAGGAGTCTGTTTGTTGAGTGGCTGAGCCAGCACTACATTTGCCATAAGAGTAAAAATCGCAGAAAAGAGAATTAATTTTTTCATATTCAATAAAAAATTTAAATTTTAAATTTTAGTTTTTGACCGCAAACGATTATTTCTTTTTTATAAGAAACGAAAACTCACCTTATTTTAGTGAGTTAATCATTCACAATTAACAGTTCAACATCAAATTAGAATCGTGGACAGAAAATAACTGGTTTAACCGTTGGTTTCTTAAATATTCTAGCTGTATAAGCTACCCCTATTTCGAAACCACCTGCTCCACTTGCTGCATCTGCTAAATCAGAAACAGTTAAATCATATGCTGCTCCTACTTTGAATTGTTTATAATCCATTCCAATAATTAACTGAGTCGCATCTCTCAATCGGTAACCAATACCGAAATTCAAAGTCATATCTTTTGTCTCATTCAAGTGATATCCAGCTAATGCTTGAACTTGAATATTATTCGCACCTGAAAGTGTTCTAAACATAAATGCAGGCTTGAGCACAATTTTCTCATTCAAATCAACAAAAAATTGACCATGCAAAATAAAATCACCTGGTAAGTCATACGCATCCCTTCCTTCTGCGGAGGCAGTATAAGTAGAATTCGGAGTCGTCGTTGTATCTGGTCCTCCTCCTTCATTCACATGCAAGTCAGGTGTTAAAATGTGATTCAAAGATGCCCCAATTTCAAGACGCATCTTATCATTCATTTGTGTTTTCAATAAAACACCAACATTTAAGTCGAACTTGTTGGTATTGAAATCAGTCTCACCACTAATGTTTCCTAAGTCCGCACTTACTCCTGCTACAGTTGGATTATCTGCAAATATTCCTTGGATAGTATTTAATGTTCGACTAGTATAACCTGCTTGAACTCCGAATGTAAAAACGGATTTTGATTTTTTATCCAAAGGCAAATGCAATGCTACACTTCCCATCGCTTGAGTGGTGGCTAACTCTAACGCTCCTGCTTTATCACTATAAAGCATCCCTCCTACACCTAACCAAGCTCTTTTACCAAGCATCAAAATAGGTGCATCAACATAAAAAGATGGCGTTCGATAAGGACTAGAAGTTACCCCTCCCCATTGGTCTCGATAAATTCCACCAATTCGAAAAGTACCTTCGAAAGCCCCCGTGTATGCAGGGTTAGTGGTCAAGGGAGACAAATAAAACTGAGTAAAGTGAATGTCTTGTGCATCCATAGTTCCAGCCAACGAAATAAAAAAGAAAAAGAGTAAACCTTTTAGAATTTTCATAAAAGCGAATAGTTTATGTTTTAAAATCTTAGTTTAAAGTGGTGATCGGTTTATTTTCTTAAAACAAACGATTAGAATGTCGAAAGATAAGATTTTTTGTTTAAATCACCATACGTCAAAGTGCAAGATATTTTGAAATTATTTTTTGACCAAAGATATAGGTTCTTTTAATACCTAATAAGCGACAAAACAGTATACAGTTGGCTGTATGCAGTTTTTCAGTTGGCCGTATTCAGTAGGCACGCACAAACTGCAAACTGATTTACTGCCTACTGAGAATCTGCCAAATCCACAATTTTATCTTCATCAATGTCCATCATACATCTAAAATGCCCCTTTGGACATTTCTCAAAACCAATTTTAGAGCAAGGTCGACAAGACAAATTTTCCACTTGAACAATGGTATTTCGATCTATTCCATCTGCATAAAAAGGGGTCATTCCAAATTCAGGAATCGTATTTCCCCAAATCGAAATAATCTCCTTTTTAAAGGAAGCCGCAATGTGCATCATTCCTGTGTCATGCGTGATGACCTTTCTGGTATTTTTGATCAATTGCATGGATTCTTGTAAAGTGGTTTTCCCACACATATTAATCACTCGATCTTCCCTTATATTTTGTACGATTTCTTCACCGATAGTTGCATCTTCTTTTCCCCCGAGTAAAATAATTGGTGATTTTATTTTTGAACAAATGGAAATTATTTTGGAAAGCGGCAATCGTTTCGTTGCATGGGCTCCGCCGATTGCGAAGACTGAAAACCCCCTGGCCCCTGAAGGGGAGTTATATTTTGCTAGAGGGGAATTTTGTTTTTTTATTTTAGATGGTTCTATTTCTGAACTTGACAGACCTGCCTGATTATCGTGTTTCTCTTCACCTTGTCTATTCAAAGAAAGAAGTTTTGCTAAGTCTGGAAACTTATTTTCTAAATGAAAGAATTTCATTTCAGGATCCAAAAGACCTATCGTATCATCATCTCCCCCATCTTTCTTCGAGGAAATAAATTCCAATCTACCAATATCTCCCTCCCCTTTAGGGGCCAGGGGGTTTAAAGGTTTCCCATACCTCTCCACGATATGTATTTTTGGCAAACGATTGATTTTAAAATTAACCATCAACCATTTTTCCCAATTCAATTTATCAAATGAAAAATAGGGAACTCGCAATGCCCAACGGACTTGCATCGTTCTTAGGTTTTTGTGGAGGTCAATAATGGCATCGTATTCTTCTAACTTTAATTGAGGTAAAACCTCCGATACCTTTTTATTGATCGTATAAATTTTATCGAGGTGAGGATTGAAAACAAGGATAGATTCGAAAGATTTTTTGGTTAAAAAATGTACTTCGTATTTCAATTGTTCTTTGGCATATCGAATCACAGGAGCCGTTAAAACAATGTCTCCAATTGAACTGAATCTAATAATTAGTACCTTTTTAGTTTTATCTTTCGTCAAAAGTGTATTCAATATTTCGTTGAAAAATAGATAATTTTGATTTTAGGAAAAAGAACATTCTTAAACTCAAATCAAAAATCCTTCAAACCTAATTTTTTTTTATGAAAAAAATAACTTACTCGATTTTTCTCTTGATATTCCTACTCGTTTTTTCTTTTTGCAAAACCCAAGAATATATGCCAACAGACTATCCAAAAGTGCAAATCATCTTCGGTAGCGGCGGTGGAATCACCGGAGCAGTTAATGAAATTTTTATTTTTGATAATGGAAAAGTATTTTCCAAAATGGACTCGACACCAATTATGTCGCTTTAAAAACCTTAAAGAGTCAGGTGGCAGAACAAATTTTTAGTAACGTCGAGTTTCTAAATCTAAAGGAAATCAACGTGAACAAACCTGGCAATAGGTATAATTTTATACGAATAAAAGATAAGGATGTTGACCATCAGATCGTTTGGAGTGGAAAAGATGCGGTGTCGAAAGAGGTCACAAAATTTTATGCAATTTTAAAACATCTAGCGAAAGTTAAAGAACAATCCAACAATTAAAATCATTATATCTCCAACTAACGTTTTTTATAAAAAAAACTCTATTCATAATATGAAATATTCAATCCTATTTACCTGCCTTTTTTTACTACTTTTTTCCCAAAATACATTTTCTCAAACCCAGAAAACAAAAGAATTACAAAATCTAAAATCGGAACAATTGGCACCGCCTACTTCGATTTTAAAAGAAATTCGAAGTATCCCAAAGGAGCCTAAAACTATTTTGGAAAATCCTCTGAGAAATTTTAAAGCAACCCAAGCCTTTCCTGAAAGAACTGACCATCAGCGTTTTATAAAAATAAAAAAAGACGAATCTACGGGCTTGCCAATTTGGATTTATGGAAAACTGGAAAATGCGCCTCAGCAAAGAAATGCTTCTATCGAAACTCGAGTGACCAATTATTTGGAAGCAATCAAAGCACCTTTGCAAATCGAAAATCCAGCCGAAGAGTTTTTTATCCAAAAAATAAATACGGATAATTTGGGGCAACAACATATCCGCATGCAGCAACAATTTCAAGGAATTAAAATCTATAATTCTGAGATAATTGCTCACGCAGAAGATAATGATATTTACCTCATCAACGGCCGCCACTACCCTACTCCTCAATTGGAAAATATTACTCCAACGATTGATTTGGACAATGCAAAACAAGTGGCGCGAAATGATGTCGGTAATTTTAAAACACTTTCTTTTGAAGAGAAAAAATATGTCGCAGGAGAGCAATTTGAAAGTGAGTTGGTTATTTTTTTTCCAGAAAAAAGTACGACAAATCCAAGGTTAGCGTATCACTTAACAGTCATTCCAAATATGACGGAACGATGGGAATATTTGATTGATGCCGAAGATGGAAATGTACTGAATAAATATAGTAGCATTTGTAAATTTCATTTATCAGCGACAGACTTGGAGTCAGCTGCTGATCTGAATTCTCATAAAACTTGCCATCATAATTTTAATGAAAAATCAATCGCTGGCTCGAAGCCAGCCGATGATAAGTTGAAGCCAGTAGATGATGTAGAAGTTGTCAATGGTCCATTTACTGCCGACGCAACTGATTTGTTAGGCATCACTCGAACCATCAATACTTACGAAGTGAATGGCACCTATTTTATGTATGATGGTTCGCGGCCGATGTTTGACATCAATGCTGATTTGCCCTCTGATCCGAAAGGGATGATTGTGACGGTTGATGGTTTGGGCACTTATCCAAACAATAACGATTTTGATTATACGGT
>Ga0209712_10001380_pt1 | contig 20739 bp, 17 predicted proteins | sample ArcOceMetagenome_FD_187443 | JGI IMG/M metagenome (GOLD analysis project Ga0209712, IMG submission 187443) | Marine eukaryotic phytoplankton communities from Arctic Ocean - Arctic Ocean - Greenland ARC118M Metagenome (SPAdes) (version 2) | ecosystem: Environmental > Aquatic > Marine > Oceanic...
TACCCAGTACCGGTACCAGTACCCAGTACCTGGGTATTACTTATAATATACATCCATCAACCACCATCAACACCCGCCGTCACTACCCGTCACCAAACATATATCAACGACTGCAATGAGCTCTCTATCTAACAAATCCGTCATTACTGCTTCCTTCTTGGCTGGGTTTGCCGCAGCGACATTTTTCCGACTATTGGATAAGCGCAAAGCTAGCCGAAAGAATCGTCGCAATGCAGGTGCTGGACCTGAGGGATCTGATTCTTCTTTATTTTGGGGAGACGTCACCAGTTTGACTGGTATTCCTCAAAAGAATAAATTCTTGCCTGCTGATATGTATGGCCATATGGTTAGAGACTGTGTGGTGTGTTGTGTAGATTGTCTGGTAGTTCGATTCAACCCACTCACAAAGCGCAAGGAATGTCTACTTATTGAGAGGGCTTCTGATCCAGCAAAGGTAAGCTTCACTATTTACCATGGTTAATATATCACATGATTTATCATTGTAAATTCACATTGTCTTCCTTCTGTCACGTGAAGGGAATTTGGTGGCTTCCGGGAGGAAGATTATTCAAGGGGGAAACATTTTTCGATGGAGCGATCCGTAAGGCCAAAGAAGAGACAGGATTGAATGATGTCGAACCTGTTCAAATTCTCGGGTTCTATAATACGTTTTTTCCAACAAGCGCTTGGGATACAGAAACCGGAAAGGGAACTCAGACAGTCCAACCTATTATTCTTGTCAAGTTGCAAAAGGGAGCGGAAATCATTTTGGACAAAACTAGCGAGCGTTACAGATGGATTGGTTTGTGCCCTGATGAAGCAGGTGTCAACGGTGAAGATAAATATGTTGTGGACGCTCTATTGAAGTTGCAAGCGTGGAATTCAACTTATGGAAAAACAGAGGAGTGAAACATTTCAGGGATTCGAGTGAGCCATTGCGAGAAGGAGAACTATTAATAGATTGAACGGTTTGAGGTTGGGCAACGCCATGCTTTCGCAATTTGGAGACAAATTTATTGTGGAAGCCGTATAAAAAATTCAATCAGCAATTCTATTGTGGTTAATAAACTCTAGATTTCATTTTTCGTACAGGACGCTTCTCGTTGGTGATATATTCGACTTCATCTACTGCTTTCTGACAAGAATTTCAGGTACTCCGCTACTATCTCTGACAATCAAAATATCTTCGTCGAGGTATGCAATGTATAGGTCACGACTGTACTGCACAGCTTCGGGCAAATCAATACTTTGTCCAAGCACTGTTGCTGATTCATAGGTTTCGGAAAGTCGGATTGACGATTTCGATTTGAGACTAGCCTTGACAACAATATCATTGGACGCTCCTCCAAGGAATTTAACATCAATTTTGGCTTCAATGCGTGGTTGCTCACGAGAAATTGCTTAAGAGGCAAGGTAAATGAACATTTAGCAAAGAGCATGGCAATGTGTGCAAAGTTTGATAATAACTAGATGCAATCAACTCACCAATCTCCAATTCACCAAGTTCCACAAGCCCGCTAGGCAAAGAAGACGCCAAACTCAAGGCAAAGAGTCCAGGACTATAACCTCCTGAATAAGCGAATAACGCAATTTGTCTGGTGGGACTCTGAAGTGCCCAATCGTCATCATATCCTCCGGCATAACGTAGATTCCATACTCCGTTCAACATAGGAGAGGATGCGGGGTCCTCCGTAGGATTCATTTTCTCCAACTTCAAAATGGCTTCATTGATGCTTGCACGAGTTTCTTTCGATACGGAAGTAACCAGTCCTTCAGGGAGTTCGTCAAAGATTGAAGAAACAATGCCTTCTCCCATGGTTGGCTTAATCGTCTCTGATATAATATCAATGGTGGCCGCACTACTAGAGTCTGAGGGAAAGTCGTCCTCCATGTCTGACATGTGGAAACGAGTTTTACTCGCTGCTACATGACGGGAACTTGGTGAGACACTGAATGCTTGAACCGACGTCAATGCAAGCGCTAGTAATAGAGAGATCTTTCCGTACATCATAATTTAGTTCTAACAAGTGTTTGAGTTTTGGAAAGAGGTCAGCCAACTTTGCATGCTCTATGCTCTGCGCATGCACATGCGAGCATGCATGCTTGCCAGCACTTTTTTGATGGATTGCAGAACTCTAAAACGGACAGGCAACTGAGCTGGTCCAATGAGAAAGAGAACCCTACAATCTCTGTTGGTTTGGGTGAGTTGATTTCAAAATCTTTTTTAAAGTTTGAAAGTTTTGGCTTTGGTTTTACATACTCTAATACCGTCGTAGTCCATCATACTGGTAATTAGTAATTAGTACATATGTATTTCACCCGCTCCCAACAGAATAATTATAAAAATAGTATAGATGAACTGTACACCTTCTGCCAACATGAATCAATCTCACATCGTGTTGAATGTAGTTTAGACGAATCATCGTGAGTATTTATGTTGCAGTGAACTCTTGGGTTGGTGTTGGATGCTCTGTAATAAGTAATTTGGCATATACAGTTCTGACGAATAGGAGCGGGAGCAGATTTCTTTCCCTTCTTTCCCTTTGATTCATCTACAGGTGGGCTCAAGAGTTTGAATTTAAGACCTCTGAAGTTGTACTCGGTAGCCTATGCAGGGACAGCAGTATCAGCTCTGAAGAAAGCGAACTGATTGCGAGGGGCACCACATGCATCTACAGTGAGAGCAGCAAGTGCGCATAGTACGGCGATGGTCTGAAACCTCATTTGTGACGTTGTAGGGTAATTAACTATTTATTGCATTTATTAGGTAACGTTTTCGATTTAGCTCCGCATACGAAAGAATAGCTGATGATCGGAGAGAAAGAGACAAAACTTGAAAACCTCTCACGATAAACTGCTATGGTAGATTAGTCATTTATGACATCTATGCTATTGCTGCAAATTGTTTCGGGCTCGGCATTGATTGATGCTATTAGTAAACTAGCTGAATCGTAACTCTGATTAAGGTCACTCTCGACAGGATTCCGTTTGAGGGACTTCAGAGAAGGAGTATTGAAAACGCGATTGGCGACCCTAACCTGTTCACTTCTTCCAAAAGTATTGAGATTTCCGTATTTTCTATTCCTTGGAGAAGGAAATGAAAAAGTACTGTCCAGGGACATACTATCACTCTGCTTCACGTACACTCTCGAAGGTTCTTTGGATAAACAGGTCAATGCCGATTCAAAAACTGCTTCGCAATTGAAGTCAACACAGGGATTTTTCGCAAAATGACGTTTTGCTTGAGCTCTTGTCTTTTTCTCCATTGGGCTTTTACCAAGTTTTATTTTCACACCTGTAAAGAAGTAGTTCCTTACAAATTTGGCATCGTCCTTGTGATCTGGTTTGTCTTGCTTTTCTTTTCGAAATGGTCGAAAGCGCCCAATAACAGATGGTACTTTTTCCATTAGATTTCTTAGGGACATGGATGTGTTGTTTTCGTCTTCTTCAGTACATACAAATGACTCTTCTTCCATTAATTCGAGAGACGGAACGGTGGGTTCATTCGTGGAGTTCAGGATAGGAACGTTTTCTCTGTTGCTTTCTTTTCCGTCCCATTCATTGTTTCGCCAATGATCGTACATCGAAATACCTCCCGAATCTGCACATTTAATTTTGTCGGTCATGTTGCAACACAACATTTTGCTGTTTTCTGAGAAGGAGTCTTGACCATTTCCTGCTACAGCTTGGGAAGCCGTGATGCTCAAAGAGGAAGAGGCCTCAATAAAATCAGGACAGCTGATAGATCCCTGAATGGTTGGTAAAATATGCACTTCCTCCATCAACTGGGCAGTGTTGAGACGATGCGATATATGATTCAAATTCAATTTAGCTATTCGTGAGGCAACAATTGGATGTAGTGGAGGTTTGTCTGGGATATCTTGCTCCTTGGAAGCAAAGGTGCTGGCAGATGCTGAGCGGGGTAATGTACTGGGGTTGGTTGGTTGATCGCTTGGATTATCCTCAAGTGGCGGTGTTAACAGTCGAGGGTAGTTGGCACTATTGAAAGATAATTTTGAATACGAAGACTGGCTGTCATCGCCCGACATCTGTGTTGCAGAGGTCCTGAAAGAGCATTTATTTAAGTGTTTCTCATGCTCTTCATCGAGAATATTCTGTTCGTCGACATCTGTAATGTCAGTCTTTCGAAACTCTTCCAAATCCCCCTTTTCTCCAATCGCTTCGTCGCAATTGACGGTGCTTTTAGTATTGCCACGACTCTCATTGTACCATTCAAATGGAGAGTGAGTTCGTGGAATAGTTTGTGTAAATGACTGAGATGAAACGATGATTCCATCGCTGGCATCGTCCTTTTGAAGTTCCCAAGGCTCGTCTTCGTCTTTACACCCGTCTATCTTTGGATGGAACGCAGGTTCATTCTTTGTAGTAGCGGAACACGTCTTTTTTTCACCGTGGTTGATCATGATACTGGCCTTGCTTGACATACCTTCATGGGCAAAGACCCATGAACTGCGTCTAGTTTCGAGTCCACCAGGCAGTTTCAAGCGGATAGGAGAGGGAAGTGAAATTTGCCTCTTTGCTGGAGAAATATTGTCCCAAAAGTTAGATAATGTAGACCATCGTGATGATCTGGGTGTTCTAAGTAATCTCGGTGTGATAATTTTAAGGTCTTGTTCGTCGTCATGGAATGGAGCTTGCGGCAGCGGAGACAAAGATCGCCTTGATTGTGTTGGATCGAGCACTTCTGTTGCTAACGTACAAGCATATATGCTGCTGCTTAGATGTTCACTCTCAAGACTGACTTCATCGTCTTCAGATAAAGTTAAGGCGAGCATCTTCTCAGATGTTTCAATGATTGCTTTATCACTGATATCCCCGCAGCTGACAAAGGACACGCAATCAAGAGGCATGTTTCCTTGGTCCACTGACAGATCGGTATCATCGCCGTCTAACACGGCTTCGTTTCGATATGAGATTTCATCATCAGATTTCCATACTTTTTCTTCTGGGTCGGCGGCACTCAATCCTGACATACTCTTCATAATCACATTGAAGCTAGGTGCGCGATGAAAGAATGGCACTGAGATGGTCGATATTAAAGAACTTCTACGTGAGGCGCCATTCTCTTCAGCTGTAAGCCCATCATCTCCAGCCTCAGCATTTGATGGAAAGTTGAGAATTTCTGCCTTGACACCACATCTATTCATATTTCGTTTCACGAAAGGATGCATTTCTTTAAAAGTAGGAATGACTTCATCTATATGTCGTAGTGCGAGCACAGGGATTTTGTCTTGAGTGTCCTTTGTCGGTGCAACGGATAAGAATGTTGCCGACGACAAGATGCTAGGCATAGAATGAAGAGATCGTCTTCCCACCATTCCCGTTCTTCCCGTCATCATCGTAGTAGGAGCTGAAGATTGGCGAGAAGAATATGACATTGCCCTTGGTCTCTTCAGCACCTTCATGTCAGTTTGAGATGATGTTCGAAGAGAGTTCGAACCACGTAAAGGAGTCACGGCATCGTATTCCATTCTATTGCAGTCAATGTTGTCAAACAGCTTCCATGAACGAAGATTTTTGTTACGCTTCGGACTCTCAGCATTGTTATAAGTGTCATTGCCAACATCAAGGCCAAGACCTAACTCAAATTTTGTTGCATTTCCAACAAATTTTTCTTTACCTTCTTCTGCCGCCCTCTCTGCCTCCCTGGCAAGCTCAGACATTTCCTGCAATCTCAACTCCCATTGTATTTGGCGAGATCTTTGAGTCAGTTCCAAATCAGAATCATCTTCCACGTCCAGGTTGTAACTGCGTAAATCTGGGATCCTTGGTCCATTCTCGTTCTCGTTCTCATTAGAAAATAAGGTTTTCCTTATGCTCAAAGAACTTCCGACATCGTTTTCATCTTCGCCGATAGGATTAAAGTAAGCGTCAAAAGAAAGACTTGTATTATGCTCTTCATCATCACAAATTGTACTCGGACTACTATCCCAAGCATTGAATCTTAATACAGGAGGGCGCATCGCAGAATCTCCCAATGCAGCATATGTTTCTCCATCCGTCGTGAGCCCTGAAAGTTGACTAATTAAAAGAGGTTCATTCAGATGCAACACAGGACTGGTTTCATCCTTTGATGAACGCCTGGAAGGATATCTATTCGACATACTGTCATTCTCGTCGCTTAGAATAGCCCCCTTGTCTGGATTGTACCGACGACGTCTCCTTCTAAACTTCAGGCGCTGCTGGTGCTGCAACGTATGGCGCCTACTATCGCTATCTGACGCTTCGCCATCCGCATCGCAGCAATCTTCAGCATCGAGATCGGAAGGAAAATATATATTCATAAGATCACGAAGATGAGGATTGGTGCAATCTGAGCCTCCAGCATTTGAAGCATTAGATTCTTGACGACGAGCATTGTCTTCCAATCCCGGATTCTTTTCTGCATGCTGAAAATGCACATGCAGAGGAAGGTGCGCATGGCTATTTCGATCGCCATTATCAGCATGGTGGAGGCAAACCTCTTTGTCACCGCTCTGAGGTGACATGGTTGGAGCAGATGGCAAGGTACCTTTTATGAAGTGGCTAGCAAGCAAGTAATCCTTTTCTTCTTACTGTACAGGAGGAACGAAGAGAGTAGCTACATATGTAGAGGATTAAACGAGGTCCTAACTAAACAGCGAGAACCGCGGTTATTCGAGTGGAAATTTCTCTGTTTGTTTGCGTTTAGCTATATTAGTAAAAGGTCTATCTATAAAATAGTAGATTAGGAAGTTTAACTTCTCCTTCTCACGGACACCCATGTTTTACAATATAATAGCCCTTCTTCGTTTTCTTCGCGCAAAATGTTTATGAAGAATTTCACTTCTCACGTCAGTCAGTTAGTAGTCGGTAGTGGTCGGTTTAGAAGACTTTTGGATACTTGACTTGATACGTGATGATACTTCTTGTTGGCATGATGAATGATCGATGATGCTTCGAGAAGTTGCAAGCTTGTGCGCTTGTGCTGACCTACCACATCAGTAATAAAATGGTATTCATACCAGATCCAAAGCCTCGCTCTTATCTTTGAATCACAGAAACCTTCGAACATTGATTTCTACCCCCTGTTCAAAATCTTCTCGGACTCTTAATTTTTTGTGCAATTCATCACACCCGTCACCCGTCTACGTTCGAATCGAAATGAAACTCTCTCTCATCCCAAGCACTATATGAAACTCACTCTCATCACAGGCACTATGCTCATCGTCACAACCGCTGCATCCTCTGCGCGTAACTTCACAGTTGCTGCTTTTGCTAATGTGAGATCTCATACTTCCACCAGTAGTTCTAGTGGTGTTCTCAAAATACGCCCCTCTTTCTTCAGTAGATCTGCTTCCACTCTCTCCATGTCCTCCGAGGACGAGTTTGACTATGATTACCTTGTGATTGGAGCTGGAAGTGGAGGACTTGCTTCAGCTCGTCGCGCTGCCACTTATGGTGCGAAAGTTGCAGTTGTTGAGAAGGGACGTCTTGGAGGAACTTGCGTCAATGTTGGATGTAAGTACTGTATATGTATTAAACATTTGAAGTGCTTTACAATTTCTCAAATCTGGACAATTCATGTGCTTCCACTATCATGTCCATAATTCATATTGAAAATAATGTTCTAACATTCAACTTTCTTTCGTGTGCAGGTGTTCCGAAGAAGGTAATGTGGAACGCAGCATCTATTGCCGAAACTCTTCACGACATGAAACACTATGGATTCTCTGGATATGACTCTGATGCCATCTCCTTTGATTGGAGCTTCATCAAGGAGAACCGTGATAAGTACATTTTACGTTTGAATAGAATTTACGAACGAAACATGGCTAACTCAGGCGTTGTTAACATCCTTGGAACTGCTGCACTCGCTGATGGTGGAAAGGGTGTTGTTGTCACTCCTGAAGATGGAAGTGATCCCGTCACTTACAAAGCAAAGAATGTTCTCATTGCTACTGGAGGATATCCCACCTTCCCCGAAGGCGAGGGAATTCGTGAGCATTCTATTTCCTCTGATGGATTCTTTGAATTGGAAGAGCTTCCTGCAAAGGCTGTCGTCGTTGGAGCTGGATATATTGCTGTAGAGCTGGCAGGAGTTCTCCAGGCACTTGGAACTGATACTTCACTTGTGGTTCGTAAGGAGAAGGCAATTCGTGAATTTGATGAAGTTGTTGCAGATACTCTTGATGATGAGATGCAACGTCAGGGAATCAATATTTACCGCAATACCAATGGAGTTGAAAAGATTGAACTTGACAGTGATGGATTGAAAAAGGTTACTCTTCAAAATGGAGAAGTAATTGAAGGTGTTGACGCCGTATTAGTGGCCACCGGAAGAAGTCCGTTGGTTGAGCCCTTGAACCTCCCTGGAGCTGGTGTTGAGCAGATGAATGGAGGACAGATCGTAACTGATGACTATTCTGCAACCAATGTTGACGGTGTTTTCGCTCTTGGGGATGTATGTGGAAATGTTGAATTGACACCTATGGCTATCGCTGCTGGACGTCGTCTTGCCGACCGTCTCTTTGGAGGACCTGAGTGGAAGGATGCTAAGGTATCATATGAGTATGTCCCAACTGTTGTATTTTCCCATCCTCCTATTGGAACCATTGGCATGACTGAACCTCAGGCTATTGCTAAGTACGGAGAAGACAAGATTAAGGTTTACAGGAGTAAATTTGCCAACCTTTACTACGGACCTTGGCAGGTTGAGGCTGATGATAAGCCAAAGAGCGCTATGAAGCTCATCTGCGCTGGAGAGGAAGAACTTGTTGTTGGTCTTCACGTCATTGGTATGGGGGCTGATGAGATGTTGCAGGGATTTGGAATCGCTATGAAGATGGGAGCTACAAAGGCTGACTTTGATGCTTGCGTTGCTATCCATCCTACAGCATCCGAGGAATTTGTCACCATGTTCCCATGGGGTTTGAGTAAGCAAGCTACCGGTGCGAAGCATTCTCCTTTGAACGGGGCATCCGGACCTGAGGTCAGCGCTTAAGTTAAAAATAGTACTACTTATGGATGATGAAATGGAGGTTTTGCGTATTGTTCCAATGCATTTTATATTCAAGCTTACTTTTACCTAGGAAACAGAAGAAGAAGGTGCCTGCAATTGATCGCATTTGATAACTACGTCATGTAGCTATTCCTTATGTACAGACGATGGTAGCTAGCTTCAAAACTCTTTTCTTAAAAATCGGAACCTTATGAAGAGAATTTTTCCTCTCCACCGGCGTCTTCAGCAAGAATATCTCCACGAGTTTGCCTAATAATCTCGTCAATCATGGTTGCCACTTGAATACTGTGATCCCAAGTAAATTGGCTGCACTGCTTTTCTCCTCTTCTTAAAGCCTTGCACACTTCCTCAATTTCATATGAAAAGCCAATGCTGCCAGGATAGTTCCAAGGCGCACCCCATGCATCGTCAGGAAGAGAAAAGTCGAGAACAGTTTCAATCGATTTTCCTCGACCGGCATCCTTGAAAACTCTGATGGAACTAGGAACATGAGCAGGAGCATCAAGAACGATACGACCGGAACTTCCTTGGATCGTCACTCTTTCTTCCGTATTTGCTGCACCAGTTACATAAAATTGAAGCATTCCCTTTTGTCCAGTTTGATCATCTACCTTTTGGTTACCGTTTGAAAACATCATATTACATAATACTGTCTGGTCGATGCCGTTCTTTTTCGTTCCCATTGCTTGGATTCTTTCTACAGCAGCGTTGGGGTATGCAACTTGACCGAGATGTGCCATGTACACTGCGATATCATAAGTCATACCTCCAGATAGAGGGTTCCTGCCAAAAGAGGTCGGATGCAGTTGTAAGATTTTGCCACGACCATGTTCAATTTGAGATATATTCAAAAGAATTGAAAAAGGGTAAATGACACCAAACTTACCAAATTCGGTCCTCGGGGTAAGGACAATCATTGTTGCACCATCCAAAGTCACCCTGCACATTCACAATGGTTCCAATTTCTCCACTGGCAATAATTTCACTCACTTTCTTCATGGCTGGAAAGAAACGAGTCCACAGTCCCTCGCACAGGAAAATATCATTGTCACGAGCAATTTGTACCAACTCTGCAGTATCTACAGCAGTCAAAGTAAGAGGTTTTTCACAAACAGTTGGTTTCCCAGCTTCCAAACACATCTTTGTCATTTGTGCATGTTGATCAGCGATACTTCCAACGTACACGACGTCAACATCTGGATCCTCCAATAGTTTTGAATAGCTATCGTAGCTTTTTGGAATTCCATATTCCTTTGCAAATTCTGCCGCTTTCTCTCCATTTCTCGCTGCGATAGCAACACATTCTGTGATAAAACAAGCATTCAAAAAAAATGCGTGAGGCTAATGCATCTAGCTAAGAAGATACTTTGTATCCAATATCAATGCACCATCAAGAACCACAACCATAAACCATAAACCATAAACCATCAGCTTACCTGCACCTTCTGTGATCGACATGGCCTTAACGAAATCCGCAGAGATTTTTCCTGCAGAAAGGATACCCCACCTAATAGAGGATCCAAACGCTGGAGTAGAAGAAATTGAAGCAGACATTCCGGAAGTGAGTGGTAACCAAAAGAGTACAATAAGAAGTTCTGTGAGCATTGTTGGCAGAATAAAAAAATCCGTAGAGTGTGTGTGACGAAAAAAGCGAAAAACACCTCGTCGGCGTGAAGACCTAAAACACTGTCCACGTCATAAAAATGAGAAACTTTCCCGCCAACAGTAAATCGCAACAAAGAACACCTCGCTCTCAAAACTGTGAAACTGCCTCGCCTGCTATGGTACGGATGGTGGTGGACGATACGTACTGCTTGTTTGTACCGGTAGGAAGAAAAGGCAGTACAAGTAGTGTACATTCTCACAACACAGACCTAATCAATAACAAACCATGAAGTTCTCCTCTGCCCTCATCCTCGCTGCTGTAGCATCAACCTCTAGCGCTCTCGCTCCCCCTGCTGCTGGCAGAAGAGCATTCCTTGCCAAAGCCACCACCACTGCTGCATCCTTCACTGTTGCATCCGTCGTTGCATCCCCTGCTTTTGCAAAGGATGACTATTCCCTTGATACTGGTGACGTTGCAGTTGCCGAGAAAAAGGTTGAGAAAAACTCAAAGGGATCTAATGTTGTTGTAGGTGCTCTTGCTGGAAGTGTTCTTCTCAGTCTACCTTTCTTTTTGCCCAACCTCATGAGATTGGCAGGAATCAATAATGCAAAGAATCCCGACAAGAAGTAAATGTCACGATGTTGAAATTGAACAAACAGAAAGAATGAAATGGAAAATGCATTGAAATGAAATGTAGAGACACTATAGAATAGCAACCAGTTTCACAGACTCATGGGTTGCAATTGCATTTAATATGACATGAAACAAATTCAGGTTTTTGAATGTAAGATAATTACGCATGAATCAATCCTTACAGTACAAATGAACAATTAATATATATGTGTAATTATCTAATAGAAGATATCATTCGATGTGTCTGAGAATGTACTTAGTACTTCACCGTATGATACTTTGGTATGAATACTCCGTGTGGATGATGGCACGGTATTTTGTATTTTGTAAAATTTCCATCAATCGGTTTCAGCAAGACGATAATAGCAGCAGTATGGTATCTGTATCCACTTGGGATTAAAAATGCTTGACAAAAAACACTACTTTGAACTTATCTTTGTCACGACAAACTAACGACAACAAATTCGAAAATAACCATCGACAACAAGAGGCATCATTTTTCAAACAACACTGAAAATGTCGAAGGATACTGAAACCATAGCAGCCACCTTAGTTCCAGGTAAAACCCGCATTCGCGACACTGACGGATTCGTTGCAACTGTTCGCTACGTAGGCCCGGTAGCATCAGCGAAAAAGACGGAGGAAATCTACGCTGGAGTAGAATGGGATGATGCTACCAGGGGCAAACACGATGGAAGCGTGATCTCCAGGAAAACCAATGAAATCGTTCGTCACTTTAGTCTGAAATATCCAAGTGTTATCGGAGGAAGTTTTCTTAGATTGAAAACCGTTGATATTGGTGTGGAACTTAGTCTGAAACTGATTCAGTCACGGTATGTTGATGAAGATGCTCCGCTAGTTGCACCGAATAACATTCTGCCGTTTTCGGCGAGAACGTCGAGTGGGAGGGATAAACCAATTGAGTTCCTTGGTGAAATGAAGGTTCGAAAGAGACAGCAGTTGGAGGATCTTGATGATATATCGCTGAGAGGTATGGGGATTTCGAAAGGGGCGTACGGAGAAGAGAGGGAGCTTTTGACCAAAACCTTTGAGCATTTAAGAGAATTAGATGTAGCGGGGAATTTGTTTAGCGGTTGGGAAGATCTGTTTGCAGTTTTGCTGACATTTCCACATTTGAGATGGTTTAGCTTTGCTTCAAACAAGATTCAGGATATTCCGCCGCAAATGGAGGTGAAAGAGGGTGGCTTTGGTAAACTTCGTGTATTGAATTTGAACAAGTGTTCGATTGACTCGTTTCGCACTGTCGAGATGCTGGACAAGATCTGTCCCAACATTGAAGAATTGTGCGTCGCTTTTAATAACTTTTCTGATATGAATGAAGGAGGAGAAGATGCTGACGGGGTGCTGTTGCCTGTAGAACCTCTAAATGGCTTTCGTCACTTGGTTCACATGGATTTCTCGGCTTGCAACCTCAGTAGCTGGTCCAGTCAAGTGCACAGACTAGCCCATTTGCCAAAATTGAAAGCTTTGATGCTTGATGATAACCCCCTAACAGATGCAATAATCGACAAGTCAAAGTCTGAATTTCAAACGCTGGAAAACCTGCAGATTGCAGGGACTGCAATTGATAGCTGGGCGGGTATTCAAAGCTTGTCCCATCTTCCCAATTTGAAGAATATTCGTTTTCGAAAGTGTCCACTGACGGATATAATTGGCAGTGGAGAAGTAAGAGCTGGGACTATTGCACGGTTGCCTCTGATTCAAATATTGTGCGCTTCAAAGATTGCAGAAAAGGAACGTCTGGAAGCTGAGAAACGGTATGTTAGCAATGTTTCAAGAGAAATGTTACAATTGACAAAGAATTATAATAGCTCAAAGGAAGGTGGAAATGAATTCTCTGTCATTGAAGCATTCAAGAAGCTTGGATTGGATGAGAAGTACCCACGGTTCGAAGAACTTGTTACGAAGCACAAGGAGGCTATGATAGTTTCGGATTCGGGAATGGGTGGAGGGACAATTTCACAGAATGCGTTGAATGTTACAATCACATCCATGGCCGCTGAGAGTTGCACCAACGAGCCTCTAATCAAACGGCTACCGGCGAGTCTCAAAGTTGGTCGTCTCAAGACAATGTGTGCGAGAGCTTTTGGATTAGATGTGGATTTGCAGATCCTTCATTTTAGAAGTGAGGTAAGGTGAAACAAAGTGCAATGCAGTTCCAAAAGCTGAGATAAAATGTCTTGTTCTTACCTTTTTTCTCATTTCAGGGTGATGACCTACCCAGCCCAATGGACGACGATGAGAACACATTGGCTTACTACGGTGTCAACGATGGAGCTGAGATATTGATGAACGAGATAAATGTCAAGGCTCAAAAGGCTGAGGATGCAAAGAGGAAGGAAGCGCGAAAACGTGAAGTTGAAGAGCAAGAACAGAGGTCAAATGTAATTCATTCCATTCGCCACAGCGAGATTCGCGCCCAGGTTGCAGGCGCAGAAATTGCCTCCAACCGTCTAGGAAACTAGAATCTTGGAAGGGAATAGGTATTGGTACAACAGTTATTAGTTATTATCTCAATGTGTCTGTTAGTCTGAAATAAATAATGAAAAAATGACACAATTTTTACGTCCGTATGTCTGGTACTGGTATCTATCCTGGAGATCCTGGAGTCAACCCTAATAATCATGTCCACTGAGTAATGGGGTTTGCGTTTGGGTATATTTGGTGGCAAGCTCGCTTATCCATACTACTTTGAACTTACGTGTTGTATTTGGGTCCCTACCACCAAGCGATTGCCGTCGTATGATACCACCGTAGAGCTACAGTAAATGTAATCCCAACCGAATGTAAGACTAATAATTTTCATCGGACTGCTTGGATATTTTTCTTCTCACAACAAGGCAATTATAGGCTGATCCGCACGGCCAGTTACGTAAACCAGATACAGTAGTAGACAGTACTCCATCAGAATAATACTGCACCAGCTAGATAACAAACCACCTCTAAACGTGATAACTTCAAAAATATTCTTTGTTCCTAAAACATGTCTTCCAAGTCTGGACCTTTGAATGGAAAGGTTCTCAAGCTTCACTTTGCTTGCCGCGCAGAACTCCCTTATGGATCATCTCTCAGAATAACCTCATCGAACTTACTAGGTTCAACAGTAGGAACCGGATCTGCTGCATCCCATTCAAACACAGATGGAAATGATCAAGATTTCGATACAGAACAGAGATCTCTCTACTCCAGTAGTGTGGAAATGGTCACAACACCAGAACTGTATCCTTTGTGGAGAACACGTAATCCTGTGATTACTGCTGTGAACGGCCACTCTGCCGATGGCACGTTCTGCCATCGATACAGATACCTAGTGGTTACACCAGGAGCATCACTAATGAGTGGAACTGGCAGTATTACCAGTGATGGAAATGATGGAATCGTAAATGTTGCAAAGTGGGAGGACCCATTTAATTCTCAAACCCTTGGAAGTGGTATGGTAAGTTTGATGAAAAAGCATTTCAAATACAAACGTGGATACAAAATACTGCAGTTGCTAAAGCATGTATTTTGAACTGAATTATACAGAAACAGATAGCATTGGATGATCTTCCGTTCCGTTCTATCAATGTCGATGTGACGTCGTTGGATTCGGAAGCAGTAACAATGTCCACAGATTCAGTCGATGAAGCGGAGAGGACGGATGATGGTCTCCGGGTTGACAACTTCGACAATGAATGTGATCATTCATTTGAGCTATACAGAGAAACAATGACAGAGTTTAAAGTGCAAGAGGACGACGATGTCGATCCCGAGGAAATGATGAGAAACAAGCGTTTCTTCATCGCGTGTTACCATCTTCCTGTAAAATTGACAAAAGACGAGTTTTCTGGTGAATACAGTGCAGCGTTTACCGAGTCTCTCATTGCGAAAACCGAGCATGGCAGTGTGACCAAGTCGCATGAGACGTTTTGGGTTGGAACTGTTTCAATGAAGGCTGAGACAGATGAAGAGATGGAGAAGATTAAGGAGGTTCTAAAGCCTCTCAATTGTATGCCTCTTTTCCTTGATGACGAAACAGTTGATTCGTTTTACTATGGAATGTGCAAACAGATTCTCTGGCCTGCATTTCACAACATTGACCTAATCGACATTGCAAAATCTGGATGGGGAACGAATAAATTCGTTGACAAAGAGGGCCGTATGGTGACCAAAGTTGATGTCAAGTGGGATCAGTCTAGGTTAGATTATTGGTGGCATTCATTCCTCACTGTGAATAAGCGTTTTGCAAACGCACTGATTGAAGTAGTAACGCAGGATGATATTGTTTGGGTGCATGACTATCACCTTTCCTTGTTACCCAAGCTATTACATGAAGCCGAACTAGCAGTTCGCGGAAAACGAACAATTGAAATGATATTCTTTCTGCATATTCCATTTCCTACCAGTCAAGTGTTCCGTGAATTAGAGCACGGGGAGCATATTTTAGAGGGGATGTTACATGCCGATGTTGTAGGATTTCATGCTTTTGACCATGCCAGACATTTCTTAAATGCCTCAAAGAGAATTTTGGGGTTATTGCATGAAAACCTTCTGGGTGGACTTATTGGGGTTAGGTACAGAGGAACAAAGGTTCTTGTCACAATCAGCAACGTATCAATTGAAGCTGATGTGGTTGAACAAGCTTTGAATACAAAGTCGATTAAGGATGCTGCCGAAAAGTTGCAAAATGATCATCTTGGCCGTACCATCATCTCTGGTATTGATATTGCACAGGGTCTATCGGGTGTGAGTCTAAAGCTTTTAGCGTTTGAAAGAATGCTTGCCGATTACCCGATTTGGCGAGACAAGGTAGTCATGATACAAATATGTATCATTCCTTCCACGAGGAAAAGTGATGAGGCGGACACTCTTGCTCACGTCCGATACCTTGTGAAACGCATCCGAAAGACTTTTGGCAATGAAGTCATTGAATACGAAGAGGTTTCGGGATCGTCGCTTCCTCGGAACCGAAGACTGGCTCTATGGCTTGCGTCAGGAATTTTCATGGCTGTTCCTATACGTGAGGGCCTCAATCTTCTTCCCCTTGAATACGTGTTTTCACGCAAAGATCAAAAGATGCCAGGAGTCACTATCACATCTGAATTTTCAGCAGTGTGCAGTATTTTGAATGGAGCGATGCGGGTGAATCCATTTGATATCCAGTCGTCCTCAACTTCTATTGATACGGCACTAACAATGTCCCTAGAGGAAAAAACTAGTAGGAGGGAAAGAGACATTAGGTTTGTTTCTTCGAGTTCCTCTGGCTTGTGGACGAGGAGAGTGCTGCGAGATTTAGCAGATGTAACTATGTCAACAGCACGAGAGAAAAACGAAGATGCCAACAGTGGCCCTACCTTAAAAATGGATTCTTTGTCTTCCGTGTCTAATATGAAAACTTCTTCGGTCCCGTTGGATGTGCCGGCAGTAATAGATGCATACAAGGCCGCAGAAAGAAGAGTTTTCTTCTTTGATTTTAACGGAACAATTGTAATGAAAGAACCAACCGGAAAGTATCTGAAACGAGACATGCAAGGATCGGGTGGAAATAGGCCTCCTGCAGAAACAATCAAAGCATTGGTTGGGCTGTGTGCGGATGAAAGAAATACTGTCTACGTGGTTTCTGGAGACACTGAGAAAAATATTGAGAACGCCATTGGACATATCGAAGGCTTAGGCTTAGCATCGGGAAACGGCGGCAGTCTCTCTTGCCCAACTTTCGACAAGAGAGCTGAAAGAAAGTGGGAAACTTCAAACTTAGGAGTAGACTTTGATGCTGTGAAGCAGGTAGCATTACCAATCCTTTCGAAATATACTGCACGGGCCAATGGATCTTTTGTCAAGTTGACATCGTCAAGTGTTGGATGGTCATACTACTCCTGTGATCCTGAATGGGGTAACATGTTGGCAAACAGCCTAATAGAGGAACTAAAGGATAAATTGCAGTCGTTTGATGTGCGACTGGTCACACTGCAAGGTGTGGGTGTCATTGAAGTTGTACCAAGGAAGCTCAATAAAGGTCTAGTGGTAAAAGAAGTATTGAGAAGTACTGATCTACCAGATTTTGTGCTTTGCATTGGAGATGACGTATCAGATGAGAAGATGTTCACATCGGTGTTCTCTGTAATTGCCCAGTCTTGTGCGGCAGGGGTTGATGTTCCAGACCACGTTTTCACTGTAACGGTTGGCAAGAAATTTAGCAATGCATCTTACTATGTCGATGATGCTGCAGATGTTGCCGATCTTCTCATTAGAATGGATGGAGGAGAATACTCTACTGGAAGGGCAATGAGTTGGGACAACGAAGAAGGTGGGCCAACTATGTTCGAATCTTAGAGACGCACATCAGCACGAATACATAGTCATATTGTTAAATTGGAAGTGCAACTAATAAGATCCGTAATGATGTCTTGATGCTATGTTATCATGAGCGCTGTAGTTCCATGTACCTTCGACTTTTAAGAATGTGCATGAGAATTCAAAATGATGTATGTTCCCTATTTGTTCACTATTTTTACTCTTCCTTGGTTTTGTCCGCTGATTCTGCGGCTTCCCTTTCTTTTTCGTTCTTATCGGTCAACTGAAGCGCTTTATCACGTCTCAATGTCGAGGACATGAAGTCAAGAACGATAACTCCCAAAAATAAGTTGTATGCCAAGCACTGGAAAAACATGTAATTCGCATTACCAGATCCACTCACAAGCCACAAGCCGTGATCAACTAAATACAGCACAATTGGCACAGGCAGTGCCAACAAACAAATCATCGACGTGATACCCATACGGGCAAGTGTCCTTCTTGCGATAGACATCAATCCAAATGCAAATGCTGCATCTTGCAATGTGGGATGTGGGTTAAATATTGCTCGCAATAATTGCAACATAATGACCATCTCCATTGGATAATAGTAGAACCTTATGAGCAAAGGAAGGCAAAAGATGAAAATGAACCCAGAGCACACAAAGACAAAGTAATCACGGTATTGGGTAAAGGTATTGATGAAGAGATACCAGTCCATGCCAAGATTTGGCGCAAGGTCTTTGAAGTTCTTTGTGATATCGTATGACTCGATCAAAGTCTTCCAACTCCATCCAAAGACAACGAGTGCTGCGGCATTAACGCAAATAAACCAAAATAGGAAGCAAAAGAGAAAGACTAGAAATTGCGATGTAACGCATTTGAGTATTTTGCCAGGCAGACATTGCAATAGAAACATTTCAAAAAGACCTGATATGATACTTACAAAAAGATGTCGGGCGCTTGGGTTTCAATTCAACTGACTTGAATTCATAATGATGCTTCCACAAGACCGCGCATGGGATCAAAAACACAATGTTGTAAATGTCCACATGGCACAAAAGACCCAAATATAATGCAGCCAGAGACGCATTGCCTTTCACAGACTGCACTAATGTCGACACCAATAGTAGAGTCAACACTCCCTGGACGGAAGGCGTTCCACTCGCAGATGCTAAAATCGTAGATGGATTAAACGAGTATACCATTGCGCATAGAGAAGGCAGGGCGCTTGCAGCAAAAAGGGTGGGAAACGTTTTCTCATCGTCGGCAAAGCGGACACCAAAGAGATTTTGTTTATTGGGAGGGATAGGGTGGATCAAGGGGTGCATGACATTCTCCATATCCTCTTCCCATACCATGTGTGCAGTTTCGTGTTTATTGCATTCTTTCGCCAGATGGTAGAGCTGATATGCGATGGCAAGGTCAATGACAAATGCAAGGATGCAGAATGCCAGTTCATGATCAAAATCTTGAGGAACACGAGCTAGAAACTTTTCAACAATGATTGCAAGGAGAGGATTGGCATTGTGGCCTTCCTCCGTATACTTGGACAAAAATATGATCTCCTTCAAGCTTTCAAGAGTGTAATGGGGATCATAGAGTATGGATCGAAGGGCTTCACACTGAGTGTATTTTGTCAAGACACCTTCTCCAATTGCATCTAAAAATAGACCTAAGCGGAAAGCAGTCCCCAAGAAAAGGATTGCAACAATTCCAATCATTTTTTACTAGTTTGATAAGCTGCACTTATATGCACTGCTAGGAGATATACCTAGTGCGTTGCGGTGAATGTATGATACCGGTATGTATCAGTATAATACGTGCTCTCGGATAGAGTGTGTCAGGATTGTCGGTTGTCGGTTGTCGAGAAAAATTGAAAATTTCATTTGTGTTTGAATCGAATCACTAGTAGTTTAAAGTTTCAGTCACGAAAGAACAAGGACAATGACATCAAATTCGAAATTTCTGTCGAACTCGCAAGCATCATTCGTAGCATCATCACTTTGGAACTTAAAGAAGTACTAAATTGCTCCTTTTTTTTTAAGATTAACGTTTCACAGATAAATGATCTCTTGAATTAAATCATGACAAATGGTAAAATGCGAAAGAACTCGAAAAGAATAAGAGCTGACATAGATCCGAAAGTTGCTCGTTCGTTTGAAAGATATGAGAAACAGTATCGTCGCTTGGCATACAATGTTTTACCAGACAATGTTGAGCTCGAAACCCTAAGATGGGATCTGTCACATTGGACAATAATTATGAGTGATACGTGCGTAAATAATCTTGTCAAAAGTAAGAAGGATGCTTGCCGCCTTGTAGAGCATTTGAATTTGGCTGGTGCCGACAAAATGACGAATGTAGGCCTTGGATTGTTCGTGGATAGTATGCCTAGGTTGACCAATCTTTCATTAGAGAACTCATTTCAAATCAATGCGGGTGGTCTGGCCCATATGGTAAAATCCTGTCCTGCGTTGAGGCAATTGAATCTTTCTGGATGTCTTGGAATCTCAGGAAGCGGTTTTGCTATCTTGGGTCAACATTCGTGTGGTTTAGTCAAGTTGGCTTTGTCTGGATGCACGCAAGTGACTCCATGGGCCTTTATGAAGATATTTCAAGGATGTTCGCTACTGCAAGATTTAGATATATCGTTTTGTTCGATGATTACAGATCAGGAGATTAGGGTCCTAGCAGACTGTTGTAAAGCGATTGAGCATTTGAACCTCAAGGAATGCCATCAAATAAGTGATGTAGGTATTCTCTCGTTGTCCAAAGGATCTGGTACTTTGAAGGGGGTTGGATTATTTAGGCATGATTTGGTGACAAGGATTACAGACGTTTCTCTACTAGCAATAGCCGAAGGATGCCCCCAGCTGGAAATGATTGATCTTTCGGGATGCGAAATGATTTCAGACGTGGGCGTATCATGGCTTTCGAAGGGATGTAAATGTTTGAAGACGATAAACTTTACAAACTGTGCTAAGATTACAAATACTGGAATGAGATACTTGAGCGAAGGTATGTTAATTCCAATTAAATGACTTGTGCGAAATGTTTGCAACAAGCTTACATTGCGTCTGTCAGAATGCAAGGGGATTCGCGTACTCATTTTAAAGAATGTGAAAAAAGTATCCGATGTTGGAGTGCGTTATCTTGCTACAAGTTGCCCTTGCCTAGAGTCAATTAATGGTAAGTCATGCGA
>Ga0209712_10001384_pt1 | contig 20681 bp, 22 predicted proteins | sample ArcOceMetagenome_FD_187443 | JGI IMG/M metagenome (GOLD analysis project Ga0209712, IMG submission 187443) | Marine eukaryotic phytoplankton communities from Arctic Ocean - Arctic Ocean - Greenland ARC118M Metagenome (SPAdes) (version 2) | ecosystem: Environmental > Aquatic > Marine > Oceanic...
CTAAAAGAATATGGTTATGATTTGAGTGATTAGTTAAGACATCAGCATAAACTAAAGCAAATCCATGAGCATAAATAAAGTCAGCTTTAGAATTTACTTTTGAAACTGAAGCTACGACTTCTGCATGGGTATCATCAGGAGTTAGTACTGCAAAAGTTGTGTGATTAGAGTTTTCTTGAAAATTAAAGTGATTGAAACCAAGACTTGAACAAAGTTCAATAGAAGCTGAATTTGATCTAAGACCAATGCTTACTTTCCAACCTGAATCTCTAAGGTTTAATGCCCAAGCTTTTGCTTGATTACCAAATCCTATTATCGCTATTTCTTTCATATCTCATAGCGTTAGTACCATGACATATTCTGCGAATCAATGTAATATGACCTTAATATGAATGAATATTGTCAGTACCCAGCATTTCTTTATGGTGAATCCATATTTACTACCTGTAGGGTAGAAAGCGGCTCAGTTATTGAGCTTGAGAGGCATATTGATAAATTAATTGATAATGCGAGGAGTTACTATTTCTTAGTTTCCACTGAATCAATTAGAAAAAAAGTGAATCAAGTAATTCCAAAACTAGAAGCTTCTGGAGCACTACGAATTACAATCTCAGCCCCAAAGAGAGATAGTTTAATTGGTAAGTTCACTGAAAAAGAAATGATTGTTACAACAAGTTTTAGGGAACTCAATCTTTCAGAACATAAACCAGTAAGATTAAAACTAGCTAAAAGAGTTCAAGACGAGAAGCTATGTGATTTTAAAATTGGCTCATACGGTAAGGAGTTATATTTAAAGCGTCTTGCGATAAACGAGGGCTTTGATGATGTTCTTTTTTACGGAGAAGGAAAAGTTTTTGAAACAAGCACTTCGAACATTTTCTTTAGAAAGGGAGATACTCTTTTCACTCCAAAATCAGGAATTTATAAAGGTTTAACTAGAGCTAAAATCATAGATTCTGGAAATATAATAGAAAAAGATATATCATTAGATGATATTCAAAATAATGAGTTTGATGAAATCTTTTTATGTAATAGTATATATGAAAGAATAGTTGTTGAGGATATAGAATGACAAAAGAGCTTAAAGTAAAATGTCCCCACTGTGAAAAAGTATTTAATTACTACAGTTCTGAGTTTAGACCATTTTGCAAAGAGAAATGTAAGATGATTGATCTTGGGCACTGGTTTGATAATTCATACAATGTCGCAGGGAAAAATAATACTGTTTATATTGAGCAACCTGAAGTTATGGGCCAATTATCAGACGATGGATTTTTAAAAGATGAAGATAACTAAAAAACTATTAAAAGAATTACAAGACTTTGCTCAAGATGTTTCATATGAAGCAGGAGAAATTCTTTTAAAGTATCAAAAGAAAAGACATGAGTTAAAAATTAGTTGTAAAGGTTCTGAGGGAATAGCCTCTGAAGCTGACCAAGCATCAGAAGATTATATACTCAAATCAATTACAGAGAATTACCCCAAGCATACTATTTTATCTGAAGAAGATTTTTCTAATAACAAAAAAGTTACTTATAAAAAAGCTGAAGAAAGTGAATTTTGCTGGGTTATCGATCCACTTGATGGAACGAATAATTTTGTAAATGGTATTCCTATTTATGCCGTTTCTATTGCTCTTTTAAATAAAGGTAAGCCAATTGTAGGCGTTGTATATAATCCCACAAGTGGAGAGTGTTTCTTTGCTTCAAAAGGGCAGGGTGCTTATTTAATTGATTTTAGAATAAATCCTTTTAAAAAATATTCATTAATCATTCAAAGTAATGAAAAAGAAATGAAAGATTGTATTTTTTCTCCAGCACCAAGCTATGAAAAAGATAAAAGCTTTGACCAACAGCTTTCAGTTTTCAAAAAAAATATTCTTGGATGTAGAGCTGTTAGAAGACTTGGAAGTGCAGCTTTAGAATTATGTTATGTTGCCAATGGTAACTTTGATGGTTACTGGGAAAAAAATCTAAAACCATGGGATGTAGCAGCAGCAGGACTAATTTGTATTGAGGCCAAAATTGAATTAACTGACTTCTCTGGTAAGAGATATACTCCATTCGATAATTCATTTTTAGCGGCTCCAAATCCACTTCACAGCAAAATTCTAGGTAAAATCAACAAATAATCGGCAAAATAACTCTCTTCTATAGAATAATTTGCATATACTTCTATAAATCCTTATAATTATAAGGAAAGGTTAATAGCCTATACGTTCCATGGAGGTAATGAGTGGACTCAATAGTAAATTATTTAGATAAATACTCTGATTTGATTTTTGAATTTCAAATTGGATTTCTTGTTATCATTCTTTCTGTTTTTGTATGGGTTTGGTACTACAATAGAAAGAAATATAATCATCTAAAACATCAAATTCCAGCTAGTGTTGTTAAGAGTTATTTGGATTCAATTATTCAAAATTCTACAGCATTAAAATCTTCGCTGTTTAGAGGTGGTGGGTTAGACGTTGATCCTTCAAGTGTTCCTTCAGTTATGCCATTACAAGATTTACCGGGCACAACTTCAATTAATATTGATGGAGGCGGAGACGACGCAGCTCTTCGAGCTCAAATCGCTGGCTTGCAAACTCAACTCGCTCAAAAGACAACAATTGTTACTGATCTAGAAGTAAAGAATGCTGAACTAGAAGGAATCGTAAAACAAAAACAAGAAAGAATTGAAGAGCTAGAAAAGTTATTAGCAGAAGCTCTTGCAAATGCAGGCAGTGGAGATGGTGGAGCAGATCCAGCAGCACTAATTGCAATGACAACAGAGCGTGATGAATTAAAAGAAGAACTACAACAGTACGATATCATTTCTAATGACATCGCAGATATGAAAAGACTTAAGCAAGAGAATGATCAACTTAAAAAAGCTCTTGCTGATGCTGGTGGAGAAGCCCCGGCAGCTCCAGTAGAATCTGCTGATGCAGCACCACCAGTAGTCGAAGCAGCTGCGGCCGCTCCTGAACCTATTGAAGCAGCATCAGTTCCAGTTGAAGAACCAGCTCCGGTAGCAGAACCAGTTTCCGCTGAAGCATCGGCTGAGCCAGTTGACGCTGCTGCTGAAAGTGATGATAAATCTCCAGAAGATTTATTAAGTGAATTTGAAAAAATGCTTGGATAATAAATAAATATAAACTGATAAAGAAACTGCATGAATTCTTTATCAAGGTTGGTAAAAATGAAATCTCTTCTGTTCTTAGTCGTAGCAATTGCTACTTCGAACCTCTTTGCAATACCTGCAAAGAAGCTTAATTCTAAAACAGCTAAAAAAGTTGTAATAGAGAAGCCAGTTCCTAAAAACATTTTAAATCACCCACTTTATAAAGATTACTTAAAGAAACATAATTCTAAAAAATCAGTAGAAAATTTAAAAAAGAAAACTATGGAACAAAAACAAAAAGCTGTTCCTCTCCTTACATATGTTATGAAGTCCAAAAAATTTACGGATAAAAATAGATGGGTTGCGACTTTCTTACTTGGAAGAATCATGGGAGTTAAGTCAGCTCCATTTCTATCAAAATTTGCAAGCCATCCGAATTGGATGCTTAGGTTAGCAAGTTTAAAAGCATTACTTGCTCTAAAACAAACCAAATATAAAGGTTTATATACGAGAATGCTTAAAGATAAGGCCCTGATTGTTAGACTTCAGGCCCTTGAAACTATCAGACAGCTAAACCTTAAAGACTTGGCCCCATACGTTTGGGCCATGCTTTATAATAAAGAAAACTATAGTGGTAAAAATGGATCCAGAAAAAGAGGAGAGATCATTAGAACAGTGATCAAAACTACTGGTGAATTAGGCTTTAATAAGGCCAAGAAACCCATGATGACGATGATTCAGAAAAAGAGATATAGAGATATTCACAGCGAACTAGACTATGCACTGACAAAAGTTACCGGTAAAAAGTCTCCAGATGGTAATATCTCTCTAAAAAAGCACTTTTGGAAAGCTGAATCCACTAAAGATTTAACTATATAATTATTACTTAACTCACCTTAAGCATTGCTTAATGCAGCGCGTAGCGTATAGTGATTCCAACTTGTAAATACTTATAAATTGGACACAAATGCTACGTATATTGAGTTTTATTATCACATTTTCAATTTCTTCTTTAGTATTCGCCAATGCTTCAAATTTCTTAACTGAAAGCTACTGTAGAAACCTAACTCAATTAAAATCCAATAATTTTAACTCTACTTACTATTTTGCATCTATTGAATTAGCAAATGCTATTGAATCAAATGTTTATAACTCATGCATCTGTGGAGCAATTAGTGGAATAACGGAAGAAAAATATAAGCAAAGAAAACCATATGTCTGTATGAGTAAGGATGGGCCTACTGTAAAATCTCCTGTAAATATTATCAATATAGATGCTCACTTTAATACTTGGTTTATGCAGCCTGGTTACCACGCACGATTACCCTCTAAACAATATATTATTAATAAACGAGATAATATAAATCATACAAATTTAAAATTATCAGACTCTGAAGAATTAATGGTTTTAAATTATGAAGGTATAAACTTAATATCAGGAAAGAATGCAGTTTACATAAACAACCATAGAAACGGTACGAGACGTATTGTGAACATGACTTGTTATGATGTTAATGCCATGACTAAAGAGGGTGGTAATCTAGTATTTAATTAGAAGTCTTCAAGCTCTTCTTTCTCTCGTGCCTTGTCGAGTTTTTTCAATTTAGAATCAATTTCAATTAATTTTTCTACTCGGTAAAGAAGTGTTTTTTCTTGAATACCATCTGGTTGCTTTTCTTTCCAACCTTGTAAAAAATCATGCTCAACTCTTTGTCGTTTAAATATTGTGACCTTTGTCACTTTTCTTCCGTAGCTGTAGCCTTCAGCCACATTAATAAGGAGTTTAAACTCTGCGGCCTTGATGGCATCACTACTCCCAAAAGAATCTGTAAAATTAACTTGCAGGGTATTGTCCATCCATCTCGTTTTAATTTTTCCAGACTCTTGATTTTGATAAGAAATATCATATCTTTTCATAACCTGAATAACAGCTTGCCAAGTTTGATTATAATCGGCTCCATAAATTTGGGATGGAATTTCAAGCTCTTCAGTTATTAGCTTAAACTTCTCATATGAAGCACATGAGCTAAAAAGAGTAACGGTAACAAAAAGAGCTAAGAGTTTATTTATCATGCTTTAATTTTAGCAATAACAAGTGGAAAATTAAATAGATAATCCAAAGGGGCAAAATAGTTGCGAATCCAAACTTTTGATAGAATGTCGCCTCTTGTAGGGGCAGATTTATAGATAAATCTAAGTTTCCCGTCTTTAAAACCTCTAGTCGCTTACTTTCAGATCCATCTGGATAAATAACCGAGGTAATCCCTGTATTAGTTGAACGAATAATTGGTAAATTAAACTCTAATGCTCTCCACTTCGCTAAGAATAGATGCTGTTCTGGCTCCATTGTATCACCGTACCAGGAGTCATTTGTTAAATTAATCATGGCGTGGGGGCGTTCATTTAAACTATTTAAATAAGACCGTATGAACTCTGGTTTAAGTAATTCATAACAAATTGTCGTAATAAGTTTATGACCTGAATCTAAATTAAAGAGTGTAAATTTCTCACCTTCAGAAAAGAAAGATATATTTTCAATATATTTACTTAAAAGCTCATTTATAAATGATCCAAAGGGAAGAGTTTCTCCAAAAGGAATGAGTATTTGCTTGTGATAACTGTTTTTTAACTTACCATTTTTAGAAACTTGAAAGGCAGTATTATATTCTGTTTTAAAAAGTGTTTCATTATGATCACTATTTTTAATATCATAACCACCAGCAAGCATTTCAGCATCTTGAGTTTGAGCGACTTCATTAAAAACTGAAGGAGTGTATGAGTAACTGATATCTTCCTTATTTGTTTTAACTGCAAAAGGGTAAGCAGTCTCGGGCCAAATGATTAAGTCTAGTTTTTTACCTGTTTCATATTTTGCTAAAGATAGCACTCTGTAACGATCAATGACTTGACCAGTTGAAGCATAGCCACCTTGTTCAGATTCCATCTTTAAAAAGTTACTTATATTGGCCTGAACAACTCTTATGTTGAGTGGATTTGAATCGAGAGTAAGTGAGTTTCCAATGATAGGATTTAAAATAATAAATAATATAATAGAAATAGAATTGAACTTTGAATACTTTCTGTTTTTTATAAAATTAAGACTTTCAAAAACAAGTAAGTAGCAAAAGAATGAATAGATAGGAAGACCTGCAATACTCGCAAAGCCTAAGTATTCACCAAGAATTACCCATGACTGTCCAAGCATAACATCAAATTGTTGGGGAATTACATACTCAAATAATGTTAAGAAAGCGCTGAGACTAAATGCGTATAAACCTGTCTCAGGATGTTTTAGAAAGTGAAGCTTGTGACTGAGGTAATGAATAACAAATATTGCTGCCCACAAGTGAGGCGTGATGATTAGAGTAAATAATGTGCTTAATAATACAGCTATGGGGTATGGAAGAGCTCCAAATTCTACAAGAGTCTTTGCAATCCAGTAAAATCCAAAGAGATTAAAAGTAAAATTAAAGGCCAGTAAGTGAAGAATTCTTATTTTAAGAGAATCTGCCCCCAAAACAAAGTAAAAAAGAATCCCAGTTCCAACAAGTGGCGTTATCAGCAAGCTCTTTGCGAAGATAGACGGGTAGCCAAGAGCAAATAAGATTCCTGCAAAAAGTGAAAAGGCATATGGTTTAAATTTTTCCATACGCCTATTCTAATTATAATTATGTTAATTGAATATGATTTTATTTTGTTGCTACGTTTCTTCCTTTAGAAAAAAGTTTAGCATGTACGTGACTTGCAATATCTAATGCTCTTGCTGCGTCTAGCTTTCCACCACCAAGAACCTTTCCTTTAAGTTTCTTCGTCTTAGATGAAGAGCTGATGATGATATTTCTTACTTGGTGATAGTTAAACTCTGGAAATTGAGACTTCACTAATGCTGCTACTCCAGTTACAAATGCTGTTGCTTGAGAAGTTCCAGTCATGTAACCCGCTCCATTTCCTGGTATTGCAGATTTGATTCTATAACCAGGAGCTGCGATATCTACTGATTTTGATCCCCAGTTTGAAGCAGAGATAAGCTTGTTTGATTCATCATGAGCACCAACAGTGATGATATTTGATAAACCGTAACTTGCTGGGTAATAAGCATTCTTCTTTCTATCGATATTTGATCTCTCGTTTCCTGCTGCTGCAATTACTAAGATACCTTTCTTTTCAGCTTTCTTTAAAACAGCTAGCTCTGCAGCACTTGGCTCTGGTCCACCACCAGAATAATTAATGATGTCTACACCTTGATCAACAGCGTACTCTAAAGCTTTGATTGTTGAGTTAAGGTTTGCTTGTCCAGATGCTTGTGGGTTGTAATATTTTAAAGCTAATATTTTTACTTCTGGAAAGATACTTTTTACGATACCGGCCACATGTGTTCCATGTCCGTGCGTATCAGTTGGAGTCATTGTTGCTCTTTTAGTTGAAAAATCCACTCCATAGCTTTTTGAACTTAAAGTTCCCTTTGTCGTAATTAGATTATCTTTTAAGAATGGGTGATTGAATTGAATTCCTGTATCAACTACAGCAACTATGATGTCTTTTTTCTTTTCAAACTTCTCCCAAGAAGTTTTTAGGTTGATTGATGATTTCTTGTAGCTTGGATCAATTCCCCAGCTTGTGAATCTATTAACTAAATGAGTTTTTGAATAATAAGAAGAAACAGCTTTCTTTACTGTTAATGCTTTTCTTTTTACTGACTTGGCTTGAGTTACTGGAGCAACTGCTATTGCCGCTGTAAGTGCTAGAGTCAATTTAAAGTTCATTTTCGTCATAATCAGTCCTAATGGCTAAGTGCTTCTCACGTATAATAAAGCAAGTATCCTGCCATCTTTTAGACTAGGGGAATGTTATGATTTCAGGTGTTTATAAGAGACCAAAGTGTCTAAACTTTAGACGTGTCCAAAAAATAGACACTATTTCTAAGGAGATCTAAAGAAAGAGAATAAGCTAAAGGCATGGCCAATAAAAAACCCTCTATAAAGAGGGCTTAAGTATTTGATAATAAATAGTTTTTAGTTATATAAGCTATGCTCTTCTGTGATAACGGTGCTGATCTTCTCTTTCTTTTTCCTCAGCAACTTCTAAACAGAACTCTGCCCAAGGTTGAGTCTTGAGACGTTTCTCAGCAATCTCTTCACCAGAGTCAATACAAACACCAAAAACACCCTCTTCAACTCTTTCTAAAGCTGCATCGATTCTTCTGAGTTTTGTCATCTCTTTCTCTCTTATACTAAAAGAGATCTGTTGATTAACAGTATTATTAGCAAGATCAGCCTCATCAGCTACTTGTTCAATCTGTAAGTCATCAAGATTACTAAGAACACCACTGTTAAGTATTTGGTTTCTTGCCTCTAGAAGCTTACCTTTAAAAAATTCTGTTTTCTTCTTATCCATAATCATTTCCTCCTTGACCGCCAACTGCTTCGACGTTTTAGAAAATATACTTAACTAAAATCTCCATGAAGCTAGTAAATTTTAACTTATAACTGTCCTTAAGCGCAAGTGAGTAATTAAATCGGCAAATATGTGTAAGTTTTTGTTTGATTCCCAGCAGGAGCTTGATTTGACAGATATTGTCGTAAATTAATATAATTTAAGTTAACCATTAACTCTTAGATAAAGTGAGCAAATGCGACAGAAGAGTCAAATCTACATTTTCATACTTATTAGCTCAATTATTTTGGGTTGTGGTAAAAAAGTTGATAAAGACTCCATTCCAGCTATGAATGATCGTGATCGTGACTCTCGTGATGATCGTGTTGCTGATGACGATGCTGTTAGAAAATTTATATCAAAGCAAAAACTTACCTGTGTTGATGAGCAAGACTGTCCTGATAACATTGCTAAGTTAGTTATAATAGATAGACAAAAAATTAGTTTTTGCACTGGAACATTAATAGGTACTGATACAATCCTAACAAGTTCTAGCTGCTTACCAAGATCCTTTCGAGTTTCTAATCTAAATTGTGAAAAAAATATTTTTGCAATATTCCCAAAAACGTACTCAAGACCAGTTCAAAGAATTGGATGTTCTAAAATTATTAGTAGTGATTCTAATGAGCCATCTGATCCAGCACTTCTAAATTCAGATTTTGCTTTTATTAAACTAAATGGAAAAGTGAGTCGTTCTACTTCATTTGTATCTAGGCGTGGTTTAAATCAAAATAGTTATTACAATACGATGAAGATAAATTATGTAGATGATTATATGGGGGAGATAGTTAAGAAAAAGTGCAACCCACTATTTAATTCATTTGCAAATCCTTTTACTGTTTCAAAATATTCACCAATTATTACTGTTAGTGACTGCGGTTTTGTTGCAGGAAATGACGGTGCACCACTGTTTAACTCTAAAGGTTTTATAGTTGGTTTGTTTAGCTCTAGAATGGATAAGAAAGTTGGGTCATTTATTCTTAATAGAAATATTTTATCAGAACCTATGGCAGATATCCATCATGTGGCCAATACTGCTTGTATTAGATTCCCTCTTTCGAGATATGAAATAAAAAGAAATAAAGAGTGTAGTAAAGATATTAATATCTCTTTATTAGATAAGCTTAGAAGAAAAATATTAGTGAATTCAAAAGTTCATTTGAAAAATATGCTTAAGATTAAAGCAGAAATAGAAACTCCAGTTAAATACTTCAAGTGGAAAGTTAAGTTCTTTGGAAATTCAAGTAGTAGTACCTTTGAGCCACATATAGAGAAACCAAACTGTTTCTTTAAACTAAAATCATGGATTGGAGAGTTTTACAGCCGACTTGGAAGGCTTAGAACTTGGGTAAGAAAAGATATTGAACTGCCTCATTATGTTCTTAATACAAAGCTTAATAGATTCTTACAGCCAATTTCTGAGGTTACTGAACAACCAAATAAAAAATACTCTTTTTATTTTAATCCTAGGTATGCAAGTCAGATGAATAACACAAGTGTTGTTATTGGTAATACTGTCCTTCATGGCCAAGCTCAACAAAATGTTTCTTATCAGGATATTTCAAATTCATGTTCTAACGAATAATTATTGTTTTAGATCTCTCCAAGACTTTCCTTTTCGTCTTGAATAATTTTTCTGCCAATAATCAACTGCTTTTAAATGCTCTTTATATGTAGGAGTAAAAACATGTGTTCCATCATTCTTAGACACAAAATATATGTAGTTATGAGACTGTGGTTTTAGCACAGCTTTCACTGCAGCTAGACTTGGGTTAGCTATTGGTCCAAGTGGAAGCCCACTCATTTTATAAGTATTGTAATCTGTTTTTTGAAGTAAGTGTTTTTTTCGAAGATTTCCGTTAAAGCCTTCCCAAATTCCATAAATCGTTGTTGGGTCTGCTTGGAGACGCATCTTCTTTTTTAGTCTATTTAAATATACACCAGCAATTGTCGGTCGCTCTTTTTTTGCTCCAGTTTCTTTTTCTACAATGGAGGCAAGAATCATGACTTGGTGTTGACTTAAAAAAGAAGACCCAAAGTCTAAATCTTTAATCTTCTCTATCGTTAATCTAGTCATTGCTTGAACAACAATTTTCGCTGGAGTCTTTGGTGCAAACTTATAAGTATCAGGAAATAAATATCCTTCTAGAGAGGGGGCATCGATTCCCAGCTTCTTGATATTCTCTTGATCTTTGCAAGCCTTAATAAATGCTGTGTAAGTTGTTATGTTTTTAGCTTCTAGAATCTTACCGAATTCAAACATGTTTTTTCCTTCAGGAAAAGTAACACTTGTTAAAATTGGAACCCCTTCAGTAAGGGATGTAAGAATATCTCCCATATGTTGGCCTTTTTGGATTTCATAAGTTCCGGCCTTAAAGCGAGTTATAGCTCCTTGATACTTTGTATAGTAATGAAAGAGTCTTCCGTTTGAGACGATATCTTTTTTCATTAATCTATAATTAATACTTGAGAAACCTTCGCCAGACTTAACAGTAAACTGCATATTCTCGCCAGAGTATGGAGTGAAGAATACAATTAAAAAATGAATGGAAAGTAAACATGCTGCCATAAAGGGGGCAACAATCCCTAAGAATATAAATGCTTTAGTTTTCATACGAAAATGTTAGAAGAAAAAAATTAATCTGTCGCTATATTAACGAACTGTTCAAGTATTATTAATGCACTCATCGCGTCAATTTTAGTCATGTCCACTTCAAAGTTAAACCTGGGATCAGATTGCATTCTCTCTTTGGCTTCAAAGGTTGTTAGGGTTTCATCTATATAAAAGACTGGGATATCTAGATTGGTCTTTAAAAGCTCTCCGAAACTACTTATAACCTTGGTCATTGTAGAGTCTTTTCCATCTGTGAACCTAGGAATTCCTAACACAATTAGATCAATGAATTCATCTTCGATAATAGTCTGTATTTCTTGCATCAACTGTTGGTCAGATTCAAACTTAACTCTTCCAAATAATAATATCATTGGATCTATATTAACTTTGTAGTTTGATAATCCAGTGAATTTTCGCCCATAGTCAATTGCAAGGATATGTTTTCTATCGATTTCTGTTTTTAAAGGTGCTCTTTCCATACTTGACAATATAGTCTAAGAAGTTAATATTTACCATATCAAACGATACAAAAATACTTTCATTCTATCCAGAAATGAAAATCCCTAAATGTGCCATTATTCGGAGACTCCATGCATTTAAATAAATTAAGAGAAAAAGACATTAAAGCCCTTGCAAAAGAAGCTGTAAAAGCTGGTATTGATAATACGGCCGGTATGAAAAAGCACGAAATCATTTTCGCTCTTTTAAAGAAAACATCAGAAGAAGATTCAATTTTTGGTGAAGGTGTTTTAGAAATTCTACCTGATGGTTTTGGATTTTTAAGATCTTCAGATTATAACTATCTCCCTGGAGCTGATGATATTTATGTTAGTCCATCTCAAATAAGAAGATTTGGTCTTAGAACAGGTGATACTGTTTTAGGTGAAATAAGAACTCCAAAAGAGGGAGAGAGATATTTCGCATTACTTAAAATTGAAAAAGTTAATACACAGACTCCTGAAAAACATAAGCAAACAGTTCTTTTTGATAACTTAACTCCTCTATATCCAGAAAGGAAAATTAGTCTTGAAGCTGAGCCAACTGGTTACTCTACAAGAATTATCGATATGTTTGTTCCTCAAGGGTTTGGTCAAAGATGTTTAATTGTAGCTCCACCAAAAGCTGGAAAGACAGTTTTACTTCAGGATATTGCAAACTCAATCAGTACTAATCATAAAGAAGCAAAACTTATAGTTCTTTTAATTGATGAGAGACCGGAAGAGGTTACAGATATGAAAAGATCTGTTAACGCAGAAGTTATTTCATCTACATTTGATGAACCTGCATCTCGCCACGTTCAAGTAGCAGAGATGGTAATTGAGAAAGCAAAAAGGTTAGTTGAAGCTGGTCAGGATGTTATTATCCTTCTAGATTCAATTACTCGTTTAGCTCGTGCATATAACACTGTAATTCCACCAAGCGGAAAAATTCTATCTGGTGGGGTTGATTCAAACGCACTTCATAAGCCAAAGAGATTCTTTGGTGCAGCTAGAAATATTGAGCATGGTGGATCTTTAACAATTATTGCAACAGCATTAATTGATACAGGTTCAAGAATGGATGAAGTAATCTTTGAGGAATTCAAAGGTACTGGTAACTCAGAAATTCAACTTGATAGAAAACTTATGGAAAAACGTATCTTCCCTTGTTTAGATATTAATAAGTCAGCTACTCGTAAGGAAGACCTTCTTATGGATCCAGCAGATCTTCAAAAAACATTTGTTCTTAGACGAGTTCTTCACCCAATGAATACAATTGATTCAGTTCAGTTTGTATTAGAAAAAATGAAAAATACTAAAACGAATGATGGCTTTATGGAATCAATGAATGGTTAATTCGTTATTAAAAAAATTAAAAAATATACACCTTCTTTTAGGTAAGCAGTACACGAGTATTGGTGGACAAGCTGTTATTGAGGGTGTCATGATGAGATCTCCCAATGCATTTGTTGTTGCCGTAAGAAAGCCTGATGGAACGATTCGCCTTCGTCGTGATCAGTGGTTTGGATTTTCTCAAAAAATGAATTTTCTACGTAAGCCATTTTTTAGAGGAATCATTATGTTAGTTGAAACAATGGCCAATGGTATTGTTTCTCTCAATTATTCAGCCAATATTGCAATGGATGAAGAAATGAAAGAGGAAGCTCTAAAGAAAGGGAAGACTCTAGAAGAATACGAAGCAGGAAAAAAGAAAAAAGAGAAGATCGATTGGGCCACATTTTTTACAATTGCAACTAGTTTTGCTTTTGGAATGGGTCTCTTTGTATTTGTTCCTCATGCTGCAACTGAAGGATTAAACCAGTGGTTTACTCTTGGTTGGGATCTCGATGGGTTCTTCTTTCACTTTGTTGATGGTATTATTAAAGCTTGTATCTTTATTCTTTATATTTGGCTTATAGGATTTATTCCTGATATCAGAAGAGTTTTTCAATACCACGGTGCTGAACATAAATCCATTTCGACTTTTGAAGCAGGTGAAGAGTTAACAGTTGAAAATGCTACCAAGTACACAACTTTACATCCAAGATGTGGAACTAGTTTTATATTCTTTCTATTATTTATCTCTATTATTATCTTTTCAGTTCTTTTCACTTTAATTCCTATTGGAAAAGATCTTCCAATGATTTTAAAGCATGTAACTGCGATAGTTGTAAAAATTGGATTTATGATTCCCATAGCTGGTATATCATATGAAATAATTAAAATTGCTGGGAAATATCCTAAAAACCCAGTTTGTATGAGTCTGAGTTTCCCAGGAATGATGTTACAGAAATTAACGACTAAAGAGCCTGACAGCGCGCAACTAGAAGTTGCTCTTGCTAGTATCAAAGCCGTTCTATTTCTTGAAGAAAAATACAATCTAAAAGAAGCTAAAGAGAAAGTTCTGACTTTAGAAGAAGTTGATATCGCAAAGATTGAAGATCTTGAAGGAACAAACTCTACACTTACTGACTTCATGGAGTAGGCATAAATGTCAATGTTCGATAAATTAGATGCAGTAGTAAAAAGATTTAATGGTCTCACTGAAAAGATGGCAGATCCAACTCTTTACGATCGCCAAGACGAGTTCAAAGCTGTTTCAACTGAAAGAGGAAACATGGAAGATCTTGTTCTTTGTTTTCTAAAATACAAAAAAATAAAGTCTGATTTAGAGGGAGCGAAAGAGCTTCTTAAGTCTGAAGATGATCCGGATATGATTGAGATGGCAAAGGAAGAGATTTCTGAGTTCGAAGGTCAAATTCCTGAACTTGAAGAAGAGTTGAAAGTTCTTCTTCTTCCTAAAGATCCCCTTGATGATAAAAACTGTATGTTAGAGCTTCGTGCTGGAGCAGGTGGTGATGAAGCAAGTATCTTTGTTGGAGAAGTCTTTAGAATGTATAAAAACTATCTGGGTAGTTTGGGATTAAAAGTAACTCTAGACTCAGCTTCAGAAAGTGATGAAGGCTTTAAAGAAATTATAGCTTCTGTTACTGGAGAAAAAGTTTACTCGATTATGAAATATGAATCAGGAGTTCACAGAGTTCAAAGAGTTCCAAAAACAGAATCTCAAGGACGTGTCCATACTTCAACAATTACTGTCGCTGTTATGCCTGAAGCTGATGATGTAGACTTCGTATTAGATATGAATGATGTCCGCATTGATATCTACCGTTCTAGTGGAGCTGGTGGACAGTCAGTAAATACAACCGATTCAGCTGTTCGTGTAACACATAACCCAACTGGAACAGTTGTTTCCAATCAAGATCAAAAATCACAATTAAAAAATAAAGAAAAAGCCCTTGGGATTCTAAGAAACAGAATCTACGATAAAATGCTCCAAGAACATAATAAAGAAATCTCTGACGAAAGACGTGGACTAGTTGGAACAGGAGATAGATCTGAGCGAATCAGAACTTATAACTTTCCTCAAGGACGCTTAACTGATCACAGAATTGGTTTAACTTTATATTCTCTTGAAAAAATTATTGAAGGTGACTTAGCTCCTGTCACAGATGCTTTGATTGCACATAATCAAGCAGCTTTACTTCAAGGCGAAGAAGATTAGTTCTGACTCAAAAACAATTAAACAATTCCTGAAAATTTACTTTGATAAGAATCAAAAGAGTTTAGATATCGACTATCCAGGTATTCGGTTTGAGCGTTTTTTAGAAGAGTATTGTGAGTACGATAATTCTAAACCTGATGAGGATTTCTTTATGGATAATCCAGGTTTTTTTCAAAAAACAAAACTAGGTGTTCCTCTAGAATATATAAACTTCAAAAGCTATTTCTATACAAATGAGTTTTATGTAAATAAAGATGTTCTTATTCCAAGAAATGAAACTGAAATTCTAGTTGAAGATGCAATTAACTTCATCAATGAGAACTATCATGATGACTTTTCTCTTTATGATGTTGGAACTGGCTCTGGAGTCATTCCTTTAACAATTGCAGCAGAAGTTAAGAAACCGATAAAAATAAAAGCTTGTGATATATCAAAAGAGGCACTAGAAGTAGCAAAGATAAATGATGATCATCTTTTTAATAAATTTGCTAAAGGCACAACGATTCAATTTGAAATTCGGGATAGGCTTCTTGGTGTAAGCGATGAGTTTGATCTTATAACTAGCAATCCTCCTTATATAAAGGAAGTAGAAGATAAGTTTCAAGTTCACCACGGCACAGATACTCATGAGCCTCATATGGCCTTATACTTAAAAGATGATGAGTATGATACGTGGTTTGCAACACTTTTCTCTCAGGTAAGAGACTGTCTTAAAGTTGATGGACTATTTCTTATGGAGGGTCATGAAGACCATCTAGAAGAGCAAGCTAAGATGGCAGAGTCTTTCTTCAGCTCAGTTGAGTTAAAAAAAGACTACACTCAAAGACCACGTTTTTTACATTGTAAAAAGTAATCTAATGAAACCACTTATGAAATTTTGAAGTTTTCTTTTTCTTTTTATACTTTTTTAAATCAGATATTCTGAGATTTTCTAAAAATATAAACATCTCTTTTGGGCTCAATTTCTCTGAATATTTTGCTTGTTCAGCAATCAGTTCATTTAAAATGATCTCTCCAACTTTATCTAGAGTTAAAAACAGTTTTAGTTGTTTTATTTTCATATTGAGAGGGAACTTTTCAATTGTAAGCTTCTTTAAAAATGGAAGTCTTCTAACGACCCAGTAGGCAGTGCTTTCAGCTGAAATTTTCATTCTTGGATTAAATCCATAATCTTTTGTTTCCATCCATTCAAACATCTTGGTTAGGACAGCATCTTTCAGTCTAGAGTCTTCAAGCTTATTTGGATTTCTCCATTCTGCAATTACCTTGAAGTTATGATCATATTCAATATCACCTGGAGAGAAAGTTTTAAAAGTATTTACATTAGACTTTGTTACTTTTATTCCCATTTTATTTAAAAATGGAATTAAACCTGGATTAAACTTTGTTTTTAGTCTTGGAATATCAACTGAGTTTTTTGAAGCATAATTAAACCCTTGAGAAATAATTTCAGAACAAAATAGCCTATCGTCTTTTTTATAATCCATTCCAAAGTCGTATTGAATGTTTTTACCAGTTTCCATATTCTTTTTTACTTTATTGAATATGGCCTTTGAAGCCTCGTGTGCTAGTTTCTCATCATGGTATCTATAAACGACTGATCTAGAGTTACCTTGAGCCAGATGAACATCAAATGGAGCTACAACAGCACCAATTTCTATGTGAGCTTCTGTTGTCCAAAGTTCTCCTGCTTCAGTTCTATAAACAAAAGTTAAATGACTGAATTGAGCATCAGTTTCTCCAATCCTTGCAATAGCTGCAGATGTAAAGGCATTTCCACGAGAAAGAATTACATCTCCAGATTTTAAATCTTTATAGCTATTAAATGAGCTATCATTTTTTAAAAAATATTCCCCTGATCCTGAAAGAACGTCGAATGTTTTACTATTATCTTCATGAATATATTCAACAATATAATCTTCTAAATATCTAAAGGCTCTATTTAAGTTCTTAGCTGCTTTTATACAAGCTGTTGCATCTTTATTATCTGGATTTACAGAACTGAGTTTATTTCTCATTTTTAATCTGATTGTAAAAAGTCTCTTCACTAGCTCTTTTAAATCATCTTTATTATAATCAGATAGAGCTTTATCATTTGAATTAATATTTAATAATTGTTCATAATAGGCTTGCCCTTGAGCAGTACAGTTATCGTAAGTGTAATTCATAGTACTTATTTTATTCTCTACATCTTTTACTACTGAGATCAAATCTTTTAAGGGATCAGTTGAAGAAGGTATTCTTGATTTCTTACTACTACAAGAAATACTTAGAATACTGGAAAAAATTAGAGTTAAAACTAGTGTTTTGTTCATTAAATTTCCTCATTAAAAATGATAATATATTATCAATTACTTATCGGTTATCTAAGGCGGACCTTTAGTTTGGGATTGCGCGTATAGTCTTAGTTTCAGAAGGAAATACTGATACTCTCAGATAATAATTTAACTAGATATTCGAGGGATTATGGATAAACTAATTATTAAAGGGCCAACTAAACTATCAGGCACAGTTGCTGTTTCAAGTGCTAAAAATGCATCATTACCAATTATGGCGGCAACCCTTTTGTATCCAGGAAAAATTTGTTTTAAAAACCTACCTGGACTAAGTGATATCAACTTTTTTACACAAATTCTTTCAAGTTTAGGAGCTCTGACACAAACAAATGAATCTGGACTTCTAATCGACGGGTCAACAGTTTCAGAGACTAAAGCAGACTATGATCTTGTTCGTAAAATGCGTGCATCAGTTTTAGTTCTTGGACCACTCCTTGGAAGATTTGGTCACGCTGAAGTTTCACTCCCTGGTGGATGTGCAATAGGTACTCGTCCGGTAGATATTCATTTAAAAGGTATGGAAGCTCTAGGGGCTAAAATAGAAATTGCTGAAGGTTATATCTTAGCAAAATGTGAAAAGTTAATAGGGGCAAATATTCATCTTAGCTTTCCATCTGTTGGTGCTACTGAGAATATTATGATGGCCGCGGCCTTTGCACAGGGTACGACAATTATTGAAAATGCAGCTTGTGAACCTGAAATTGAAGATCAGGCGAACTTTATGAATGCCTGTGGATTTAAAGTATCAGGAGCCGGAACTTCCACAGTAAAGATTGAAGGAGTAGATCTTTCTTCTTTTGATGCAAGTAAAACAATTGATTATAATATTATTGGAGATCGAATAGAAGCCGCAACTTATATTATCGCAGGATTAATGACAGACTCTGAAATTGAAGTAAATAATTTTAATCCTGAACACATTAAAGATGTTTTAGAAGTCCTAAAATCTATGGGAGCTAAGCTTGAAGTAAATACCAATAAAGTTAAAGTATATCCTTCTGGGCAATTAAGTGGGGCAAAAGTAGAAACTCAGCCCTATCCTGGATTTCCTACTGATGTCCAAGCTCAGTTAATGTCATTAATGGGAGTATCAAATGGATACTCTATTGTTAGTGAAAAAATATTTGAAAATAGATTTATGCATGTTCCTGAACTTGTTAGAATGGGGATGGAAATAGACCTTGATGGGCATTACGCATTTATAAAGGGGACTAGTAAAGTAAGTGCTGCTCCTGTCATGTGTACTGATTTAAGAGCGAGCGCAGCTTTAATTCTTTCAGCTCTTGTTGTTGATGGAGAGACAACTGTTAGTCGAATTTATCATCTAGACCGTGGTTATGAAAACTTAGCAGGGAAATTTAAAAGTCTAGGTGCAAATATTCAAAGGGTAAAAGAATGAGTGATTGTTTATTCTGTAAAATAATTAAGGGTGATGTCTCATGTGAAAAAGTTTATGAGGATGAAAGTACTTTTGCTTTTAAAGACATAAATCCTATGGCGAAAGAACACTACTTATTTATTAGTAAATCACACTCAAAAAATATAAATGAAGTGTCTGATAATAATCCTGAACAACTATCGAGTATCTTTTCAGCCATATCAAATTTTACAAAAGATAAAAAACTAGTTGATTCTGGTTTTAGAGTCGTAACTAACTTAGGTCCTTACGGAGGTCAAACTGTCTTTCATACACACTTTCATGTTCTTGGTGGAGAACAACTTCGTGGCTTTGGCGCCTAGTCTGAGATTCAATAAATGAGCAATGAAGTAATACGATTAGTTAAAAAGAGTCCAATGTTTTATGATCTTCTAGATAGGGAAGTTGATGCTATAATTTCAGATTGTAGAGTCATAAGATATGATAAATCAGATGAAGTCCTAAGAGCTGGGGAACAGTCAGAAAATCTCACTATTGTAATAGATGGAAAAGTTGATCTTAGAAGAGGTGATGGAACTTTTCTAACATTAGGTCCAGGCTCACTCTTTGGATAGCTTTTACTTCTTAATTATGACAAAGTTACAGCGGATGTTATTGCAAACTCTAAACAAGTAGATATTCTAGAAATACCTTATTATAAAATCTATAACTTCTACGGTGAAGACTTAAGAACATATGCAATCCTTATGGCAAATCTTACTAAGATGCTTGCTGAGCGACTAAAGAGAGCCGGAAAGACCATTCAAAAAATCAAAGAACAATCTTGAAACACCTTGTTTCTTACTATGTAATATCTTTATGAAGTTGTGCTTTAGTTGAGAAAATATATAAGTTGCCTTAAAACATTTCTAGTACCCACTCTCTCATTACCCTATTCTTTTAAATCCTGATTATCCCCAATAATCAGGACTTTTTTTGTAAAAAATTCAATATAATAAGGTTTTTCTCAATCTCATCTTCACTATGCTAAAAAATATAAAACCATTTAGGAGTCTATATGAAAAAAGTTTTATTACTAGGTTTATTGGCCATTTCATTCCAATCTTTTGCGATAGAGAAATATAATATTGCAAAAGGATCACTCCACAGAGGTGGATGGATTACAGTTAAGGCCCAAGAAGTTGGTGATTTCGCTCATATGAAAATTAAGTATCAAGTAAATCCAAAAAGATTTATTCCAGGATTTGTTAAACAATACTTAAAGGGTGATCATGTTGAAAAACTTCCAAATTCATTCTTATATGAAGATGCTTACCTAAATCTTGAAAGAACTAAATATTTAGAAATTAAAGATGCTCATGTTTATCACCAAGGTCGAGTAACAAAAGGCAGATATACAAATTGTCATAAATTAAAAATTATTGCGAAAAACGGAAAGTCAGAAATCATCGCCTACTATCATCCTCAAGTTGGAGATGCTGGTTGGGTTCATATTGATTTATCAATTAAAAAAATTCCAGTAATGGGAACATATAATCTTAAGGCCGATCTTAATAACTAGGATCAGCAGGAGCCCCCTAATGAAAACTTTACTACTATCTTCACTACTACTCTCTTCGCTGAGTGCATTCTCAGCATTAAATACAAAAGAATGTCCTCAGTCACTAACTGCATCTTTTAATGAAGTACAACTGGGAGCTTTTCTAAGCTTAGAAAATCAAACAGGAACTAAATGCACGTACAAGGGTCTAGATAATGATGGCTGTGA
>Ga0209712_10001385_pt1 | contig 20680 bp, 19 predicted proteins | sample ArcOceMetagenome_FD_187443 | JGI IMG/M metagenome (GOLD analysis project Ga0209712, IMG submission 187443) | Marine eukaryotic phytoplankton communities from Arctic Ocean - Arctic Ocean - Greenland ARC118M Metagenome (SPAdes) (version 2) | ecosystem: Environmental > Aquatic > Marine > Oceanic...
CAAAACAACACTCACAATATTTTTTCCAATATCATGTACATCCCCTTTAACCGTTGCCATTAATATTTTTCCAGCATATTCGACTTTGCCATCTTTTTCGGCCTCAATAAAAGGTTGTAGATGCGCTACGGCGCGTTTCATCACACGGGCGGATTTGACCACTTGTGGCAAAAACATTTTACCACTGCCAAATAGATCGCCGACCACATTCATCCCGATCATTAAATTGCCTTCAATGACTTCAATGGGTTTTTGAGCCATGAGACGCGCTGCTTCCACATCTTCCACAATGAAGGCATCGATTCCTTTGACTAAACCATGAGTGATGCGTTCTTGTAAGGGTTTATTTCGCCATTCTAAAACAGCGACCTCAACGTCATTTTTTTGTCCTTTTAAGGTTTCTGCCAAGTCCAAAAGACATTCGGTGGCATCGTCTTTTCGATCGAACAAAACATCTTCTACACAAGCCAATAACTCTTTAGGGATTTCATCGTAAATCTCTAACATCGTTGGGTTCACAATGCCTATGTTCATGCCATTTTTAATCGCGTGGTATAGGAATGCAGAGTTGATGGCTTCTCGGACAATATTATTTCCTCGAAATGAAAATGACACATTACTCACTCCCCCAGAAACATTGGCATAAGGCAAGTTGGTACGGATCCATTTGGTGGCTTGAAAAAAGTCTAAAGCGTTTTTTCGATGCTCGTCCATCCCTGTTGCTACGGGAAATATATTGGGGTCAAAAATAATATCTTGAGGTGCAAATTTCACGACTTCTACTAAAATATCGTAGGAACGCTTGCAAATATCAATGCGACGTTGGTAGGTATCTGCTTGCCCTGTTTCGTCAAAAGCCATCACAATCACGGCAGCGCCATAGCGTTTGACTAATTTGGCTTGCCGGATAAATTCGTTTTCGCCTTCTTTAAGACTGATGGAATTGACCACACATTTTCCTTGCACGACTTTCAGACCGGCTTCGATGATTTCCCACTAGAACTGTCAATCATGATGGGCACTCTGGAAATGTCGGGTTCAGACGCAATGAGGTTCAGAAAAGTGGTCATGGCATAGACGCCATCTAACATGCCTTCGTCCATATTGATATCAATAATCTGTGCACCACCGTCCACTTGATTCCTAGCAACCGTTAAGGCTTCCTCGTATTTTTCATCTTTGATTAACCTCAAAAATTTTCTTGACCCCGTCACGTTGGTGCGTTCACCGACGTTTATAAAATTGGATTCTGGAGTGACGACTAAAGGCTCGAGTCCAGAAAGGGTCAGGTATTTTTGACAGTCACTCTCCATTAGTAATTTTGGTTTAATTGGCGTGGTTTGTAATTTTTAGAGGCTTCAAAAATGGACTTGATATGTGCTGGAGTGCTGCCGCAGCAACCTCCAATTATATTTATTAAATCATCTTTAAAATAGGCCTCAATAAAGGCGGTCATTTCTTCCGGTGTTTCTTCATATTCCCCAAAAGCATTTGGCAACCCTGCATTGGGATGTGCTGAGGTATAAAAGTTGGTTTCTTTGGAAAGCCGTTGCAAATACGGCTTGAGCTGTTCAGCACCTAGCGCACAATTAAACCCAACACTCAAGAGTGGAATGTGTGAAATTGAGGCCAAAAAAGCCTCTACTGTTTGTCCGGAAAGCGTGCGACCAGAGGCGTCGGTAATGGTCCCTGAAACCATGATTGGAATATCAATAGCTTGTTCTTCTTTCACTTCTTCAATAGCAAACAAGGCTGCCTTAGCGTTTAAAGTGTCAAATATAGTTTCTACCAATAGTAAATCGACCCCGCCGTCAATAAGCGCTTCGACTTGTAATTTATACGAACTACGTAATTCATCAAAAGTGATGGCGCGGTATTCAGGCCTATTAACGTCTGGCGACAAGCTTGCTGTTTTATTGGTTGGCCCTATACTTCCGGCGACAAACCGAGGTTTGTGGGGTTCGGATTTTGTAAATTCATCTGCGACTCGTTTGGCAATTTTGGCAGATTCATAATTTAATTCATAAACCAAGTCTTCCATATCATAATCTGCCATGGCAATGGAGGTTCCTGAAAAGGTATTTGTCTCTATGATATCGGCACCGGCTTCAAAATACTTCTGATGAATTTCTGCAATAGCAGCCGGCTGGGTCAAACTCAACAAATCATTGTTCCCTTTTAAAGATGTAGGATAGTCTTTAAAACGCTCACCTCTGTAGTCTTCTTCTGAAAAATCATAGTCCTGAAGCATGGTGCCCATGGCACCATCTAAAGTCAAGATTCGTTTTTGTAATTCGTTATATATGTTTAACATCCTAAATTAAGTGTTTCTAATTAGTTATACGAGTGCTTTTACAACCGCTTTTGGGGCTTCTTTCCGACTGCCGTCAAATCCGTCAATACCACTTACGGTGGTGTATTTTAAAACGTATTTCTTCCCCGGGTTGATGATTTTATAGGCGGCTTGACACATCAGCGTTGCTTCATGAAATCCACAAAGAATCAATTTTAATTTCCCTGGATAGGTGTTAACATCTCCAATTGCAAAAATTCCTGGGATATTAGTTTGATAATCGAACGTATCGACTTTAATGGCATTTTTTTCAATCTCTAGACCCCAATTACCAATAGGGCCTAGTTTTGGCGACAATCCAAATAAGGGTATAAAATAATCCGTATCGATGGTCAGCTCTTCTCCATTTTTAGAAACCGTCAAATGTTCGATATGATCTTCCCCTCCAATTTTGGTGACAACCGCAGGAGTGATTAAGTTAATTTTTCCAGAGGCCGTTAGAGTTTGAACTTTCTCTAAAGAATCCAAGGCGCCTCTGAACTCATTACGGCGATGAATTAGGGTGACTTTTTTGGCAACATCCGTTAAGAAAATACTCCAATCTAGGGCTGAATCACCCCCTCCAGAAATAACTACACGCTTATTACGGTACACTTCAGGGTCTTTGATGAAATAATTTAATCCATTATTCTCATAAAAATCACGATTTTCTAAATCTGGTTTTCTAGGTTCAAAAGAGCCTAAACCCCCTGCAATGGCGATAATAGGTGCCTCGTGTTTTGTGTCTTTATTGGTGGTAACTATAAAACTACCATCCTCTAGTTTTTCAATGGTTTCCGCGCGTTCACCTAGAGTAAAACCTGGTTCAAATTGTTTGCCCTGCTCCACTAAGTTATGTGTAAGATCGCCTGCTAATATTTCCGGAAACCCCGGGATATCATAAATAGGTTTTTTTGGGTATATTTCTGAACACTGCCCACCTGCTTGCGGAAGCGCATCTATAATATGACATCTCATTTTTAGTAATCCCGCTTCAAAAACGGTAAAGAGCCCCGTAGGTCCAGCGCCAATTATTAATATATCTGTTTGAATCATTCTCTATTATTTTTACTGATTAATCCTTTTGTAAACTCGTTAAGCGTTTGAACTTTGTGCTCAAAATCTCCTTTAATTGTTTTTCTAAATTCATTTAAGTTTTGAACCAAATCATCTACATCTTCTGGGATGACATCTTCCAGGAACTGGCGTAAGCGCTTTGCAGTTGTTGGTGACTGTCCATTTGTTGAAATCGCTATTTTAACATGCCCTTTGGTTACAATTCCACCCATATAAAAATCACAATACGGAGGATTATCCGCAACGTTAACTAGTATATGGCGTGCTTTACAATCATTATAAACCTGTACGTTAATGTCAGGAACATCTGTAGTAGCAATTACCAAATGTGTGCCTTCAAGGAACGATTTACTATATTTTTCTTGAATTAACTCAACATCAAACGATTTAGCTAAATCTAGGGTCCCTTGTCTAAACATCGGAGAAACTATAGTAATATGGGCGTCTGGGCTCGACTTTAATAAAAAATGTAATTTCTCTTCCGCTACATTTCCACCTCCAATAATTAAAACATGGAGTCTGTTTGTTTTTAAAAAAATCGGATAAAGGTTGTTCCTGGACTCCATTGGCTTTAAAATAAAGAATGTTGTTTAATTTCTTGTGAAATTGCATTTAATTGAACTCTGTTAGCTACAACTTCTCCTATCACAATGATGGCTGGAGAACTTAATTGTTTTTCCGCCACAATAGCTTCGATACTATTCATCGTTCCATAGCCCGATTTTTCGTGATCCGTTGTTCCGTTTTGAATGATGGCTACGGGGGTGTGTTCTTTTCCAGCTTGAGAAAAGACGTTTACTATTTCGCTTAATTTTCCCATCCCCATTAAGATGACAATGGTTGCGGTTGATTGGGCGGCTATTTTAACATCTGAAGAAAGGAGATGCATTTTGGTTGTCCCTGTAATGACCCAAAAACTTTCAGATACATGACGCATTGTTAAAGGAATACCTTGTCCTGCTGGCACGGCCAATGCAGACGATATCCCTGGAACAACCTCCGTTTGAAGCGCGTGTAGTTGCGCAAATTCAAGTTCTTCAGAGCCGCGCCCAAACACAAAAGGGTCACCCCCTTTGAGTCGTACGACATGTCCATACTGCTGTGCTTTCGTCACAATTAGGTCGTTAATTTGTTCTTGTTGATAAGAGTAATAACCGCGACGCTTCCCTACAAAAATTTTCTCAGTACTGCTAGAGGCATATTCTAAAAGTTCGCTATTTACTAGTGCATCATATAAAATAACATCCGCAGAGCGAATGGCATTGATGGCTTTTAAAGTGATCAGTTCTGGATCGCCCGGACCAGCCCCTACAACCGTTAATTTCGGGCTTGGGATTAACTGTTTTAATGTGTTAAGTGTTGAGATCATTTTTTCTAAATTTTTTGACGATGGTTAAAAATTCATTGGCCGATTGTATGTAATTTTCAGCAAATGATGCCGAGGGTTCATTTTTATTGATTTGATATATAAGCTCCGCAAATGTAGAACCTAGGGAAATTAAATTTGTAGATACAAAGACCTCATCAAATTGATTGATAATTGATGCCTGTGTATTTGTAGAGTGGTCTTTTGACAACAATAAGGCTTTGGCCGAATTCACCATAGAGCTGTACGCAAAGTATATAGCATTGTTGTAAGCTTTATTTTCAAAGTCGGAACGTGCACTCATAATCTTTTCATCACTTTCTAAGAATAGTGTAGAAATTAAATCGATCACAACCCCAGCACATTCACCAATGCCAATAGCTTTTTTGTAAGGCTGTTTTGATCCCCAATCGACATAGTCATCAGCTGTCAAATTTGTGCTATCTGACAGAGGTTTCAACAGGCTGTAAAAATACTTCTCGCCTTTTAAGGAATAGTAATCGTAAAATGTTTTTTGATCTGAGTTTTGTTGAAAATCATCCAGAATCAATCTTAATGCTTGTGGGCCTCGCTTGCTAGGAACTTTGATCACTTTGTCTGCAAAACGGCCACTACCATTTCCTGAGTTTCCACCTCCTAATAACACCTGTAATGCTGGCGCAACCAGGTTGTTTTTAGTTTTTATAGACATTCCTTGAAAGCCAATATTAGCCATGTTGTGCTGCCCACAAGCATTCATACAACCACTAATTTTTATAACTAAATCTTTGCTGTTCAAATACTGTTTGTATTCTGTTTTAATAACCGTTTCCAGTTCCCGAGCAATTCCTGTGCTACTTGAAATTCCTAAATTACAAGTATCCGTCCCAGGACAGGCCGTAATATCAACAGCTTTATTATATCCTAGCTCCGTAAACCCTAATTTTTCTAATTCTAAATAAACAACCGGAATTAAATCTTCCCTCACAAAAGGAATAACTATGTTTTGCCGTAGGGTTAAACGCAATTCACCAGCGGCATAGGTGTCTACCAAATCTGCCAGAACTCTTGCTTTATTAGTGTAAAAATCGCCTAGTAATACCTTTATACCAATGGCTTTATAGCCTTCTTGTTTTTGTGGAATCAAATTGGTTGATTTCCATAACTCAAAAGTTTTATGATCTTTTATTTCAACTTTTGGTGTTTCAATTTCAACGGGCTTAGATATTGGGAAGGCTTCATGATTAATGGGGACACTCTGATGTTCAATCGCTTTTTGTTCCGTCTCTATGAGTTCTTTAAAGGCTTCTAAACCAATCGATTTTAAAAGAAATTTCATGCGTGCTTTGGAGCGGCTTTTTCGTTCGCCGTGGCGGTCAAAAACACGTAATACAGCTTCCATCAACGGAATAATCTTATCCGTTGGTAAAAAACTATAAAGCACATCCGCATGACGGGGCTGAGAGCCTAATCCCCCTCCAAGCATGATTTTAAACCCGCGAATATTATTTTCGATTTTAGCTATAAAACCAAGGTCATGTATATAAGACAAACCTGTGTCTTCATCAGAAGACGAGAAAGACACTTTAAATTTTCTACCCATTTCTTGACAGATGGGGTTTCTAAGAAAAAATTTGAAAACCGCATCTGCATATGGAGATACGTCAAATGCTTCGTCGAGATCAAAGCCTGTGGTTTCAGAAGCGGTTACATTTCTAACCGTGTTCCCACAGGCTTCTCTTAACGTGACGTTATCGCGTTCTAATTCTGCCCAAAGTTCTGGGGTACGATCTAAGTCAACATAGTGAATTTGAATATCTTGTCGAGTTGTAATATGGAGTCGTCCACGAGAGTATTCGTCGGAAACTTTAGAAATACGGCGCAATTGATGACTAGAAACTTTCCCATAAGGAAGTTTAATTCGCACCATTTGTACGCCTTGTTGGCGTTGTCCATAGACACCTCTGGCTAAACGAAGGCTTCTGAATTTTTCTTCATCTATTTTTCCATATTTGAATTGCTCAATCTTATCAGCTAATTCTATAATATCTTTTTCAATATTTGGATTTTCTATTTCTGTTCTAAAACTTCTCATCTTTTGTGTTATTGAATGAATCCTGCCCCAGCAGTTGTATTTGATTGAGGATTAATTATAATAAAGGAACCGTTAGTTCTATGATTTTTAAAGGCATCATAAAAAATCGGTTTATTAAGTTTAAAAGAGACTAGAGCGATATCATTAATATCTAACTCATTAACTGTCTCTACAATCCCTGAAAAATCTGTATTGATGGTGTGGTGAATCCTATCTACTTTAGCTAATACTTTGTTGACGCCGTGTTGAATCACATATTTATTGCCAACCTTTAATGTTTCACGGTCCATCCATGCAATTTTAGCGGCAAATTGTTTGCTGATCACAGGAAGGTTGTCAAGCTTTGTGATCATGTCTCCTCTACTAATGTTTATTTCATCTTCTAATGTCAGTGTAACCGACGACCTTCTGGAAGCGGTTTGAACTTCTTGATCATAAAAATATATCGATTTAATTTTAGTTTTAGCTTTAGAGGGCAAGACTAATACAGAGTCTCCAATGCTGAGTTCTCCGCCATATACTTTACCTGCATAGCCTCTAAAATCCCGAAAAGCATCTATTTTGGGACGAATCACTGATTGCACAGGAAACCTCGGAGTTCCCACATTATAAATATCTTTGAAGTCTAGTACTTCTAAGTGTTCTAAAAGTGTTTGCCCTGAGTACCAAGTCATTGTTTCAGACTTGTGAACGATATTATCTCCTTTTAAAGCACTCACAGGAATAAACGTAATTCTCTGTTCTTGATAATCGCGTTCTTTTAATAATTTATGAAAATCTGATTTTATGGTTTTGTAAATCTCTTCAGAAAACGCTACTAAATCCATTTTATTAATGGCAACAACGACCTCCTTAACTCTTAGTAAATTATTAATGAAAAAGTGACGTTTCGTCTGCTCAATCACGCCTTTTCTAGCATCGATTAGTATGATGGCTGCTTGGGATGTTGACGCTCCTGTAATCATGTTTCTTGTGTACTCTACATGCCCCGGAGTGTCTGCTATAATATAACTTTTATTGTTAGTTGAAAAATAAATATGAGCAACATCTATGGTTATACCTTGTTCCCTTTCGGCTACAAGCCCATCAGTGGCTAACGAAAAATCTAGATAGTCATACCCTTTTTGTTTGCTTGTTTTTTCGATCGCTTCAATTTTATCACTTGTAAGTGAATTAGTGTCGTAGAGCAATCGTCCTATAAGTGTACTTTTGCCGTCATCGACACTCCCTGCTGTTGCTATTTTTAGAACTTCCATAGTGTATTTATAAATTAAGAATGAGTAGTGTTTTCTAATTAATCTATTTGGATCTGTGGTTAAAAATATCCTTGTTGCTTACGTTTTTCCATAGCTGATTCAGAGCGCTTGTCATCAATTCTTGCACCACGTTCTGAAATGGTTGAGTCTCTAATTTCTTGAACCACTGATGAAATATCACTGGCTGCGGAAAGGACTGCCGCGGTACAACTCATATCACCCACAGTTCTGAATCTGATCAGACGTTCTTTGACAACTTCTTCTTCATCTCTAAAAACAATGGCATCATCATTGGTCCAAATCATGCCGTCCCTAATAAATGTTTTTCGAAGGTGAGCAAAGTAAATAGAAGGTATTTCCATTTTTTCGCGTTCAATATATGACCACACATCCAATTCTGTCCAATTTGAAATTGGAAAAACACGCACATTTTGACCAAATTCAATTTGGCCATTAAGCATATCAAAAAGCTCTGGACGTTGATTTTTTTCATCCCATTGCCCAAAATTGTCACGAATAGAAAACACACGTTCTTTGGCTCTGGCTTTTTCTTCATCGCGTCTGGCGCCGCCAATGCAGGCATCAAACTTAAACTCTTCAATGGCTTCAAGCAGCGTGGTAGTTTGTAAAGCATTTCGACTCGAATAACGACCCGATTCTTCTATGACTTTCCCTTGATCTATGGAGTCTTGCACATGTCTCACAATCAACTCCAACCCAAGTTCTTTAGTTAATCTATCTCTAAATACAATGGTTTCTGGAAAGTTGTGGCCCGTATCTATATGAAGTAATGGAAAAGGTATCTTTGATGGATAAAATGCTTTTTGAGCTAGTCTTACTAAAGTGATGGAATCTTTTCCTCCAGAAAATAATAACACCGGTTTTTCAAACTGAGCGACTACTTCTCTAAAAATATAGATAGCCTCATTTTCTAGCGGATTAATATGGGATGTATTTTTCATTTTTTGTTTTTAGTTGTGTAAACCACATTCTCTATTGTCTAATTGTTTGGTCGGGTCAAAATAGTTGAACTCATTTGGTAGGTCGTATTCTTTAAGGTAGGCATCTAAATCAGCATCAGAAAAATGATAAAATGGGCTGACTTTTAAAACACCCTCTGAACTGCGAGATAGTACTCCTATACTATCTCTAAAAGTGGTTTGTCCTTTTCTAAGGTTAGTAAACCAAACATCTGGTTTGTGTGCTGTCATTGCTCGTTTAAAAGGCTCTAATTTTACTTGTTCTGTGAATAGTTGATGTTTAGGGTCGTCCACTTTAGGGATTCCCAACACCACATCGCGATGTGCAGTTGTTTGTTTTGGGGTATATAGTTCAATGTTTAATCCTAACAATTTGATAAGCTCTTCAGCATGCTTATAGGTGCTAGTTGTGTTGTAACCTGTATCACACCAAACAACTTTAATGGAAGGGCTCATCTTGCTAACAAGATGTAAAACAGCCGATTCGTAAGGCCTGAAATTTGTTGTTACAATTGGTGTTTGCGCATAATTCACTGCCCATTGCACAATTTCAATAGGAGTTTTCAGAGCAAAATCTATATTAATTTTTTCTATATTCATAATCTTTTATTAGCGACCCCAGTTAATTTTATTCCATATGCGTTCGTGAAAGAAATAAAGAATCATTTTAGTAACTAACTCTATAAAACCGATAGAGAAAGCTAAACTTAAGGCCCCTGTAATCGCCCATGAAATTAGGATGGTATCGAGCGTTCCTATGAATCTCCAGCTTAAGGTTTTTAAGAGGCTTCTTTTTACGTTCTCTTTAACTTTAACTGACGGATCCTTTGTTTTTGATTTGGGTTTCATAACTATATATATAAACTTTAAAAAATATCTAATTGCAGGTTAACTGACCTAATTAGCTAATGCTTGATTTAAATCATTAATAATATCTTTATGATACTCTAATCCAACAGAAACTCTTATCAATCCGTCACTGATACTCGCCTCTAAGCGGTCTTCATCTGATAATTTGCTGTGTGTTGTTGAAGACGGGTGTGTAACAATTGTCCGTGAGTCTCCAAGGTTTGCAGAAAGAGAACATAGTTTGATTTTATTCAAAAAGTCTTGCCCTGCTTGAATGCCTCCTACAATTTCAAAAGAAACTACATTACCGCCTTTACGCATTTGTTTTTTAGCTATTTCATACTGCGGATGAGATTTCAAAAATGGGTATTTGACAGAATTTACTCTTGGGTGTTTCTGTAAGAATTTAGCTACTTTCATAGCATTTTTACAGTGCCGGTCTAAACGAACTCCTAGAGTTTCTAAACTTTTGGATAAAACCCATGCATTAAAGGGTGAAAGTGCGGGGCCTGTATTCCTTGAAAACAAATAGATTTGATGTATTAGTTCCCGATTTCCAACGGTTACCCCTCCCAAAACTCGACCTTGACCGTCCATCAATTTGGTGGCAGAATGAATCACTAAATCGGCTCCAAATTTAATAGGATTTTGTAAGTAGGGAGTTGCAAAGCAGTTGTCAATTATGAGAATTAGATTGTGTTTTTTTGCAATACGACCCAAAGCTTTTAAATCCAAAATGTCAACTGCTGGATTCGTGGGGCTTTCTGCATAAATAGCTTTAGTATTGGGCCGAATCAAACTTTCAAGCGTTTCTAACTGATCTACTTTAAAATAAGATGTTTCTATCTTCCATTTTGGGAAAAAATTAGTAAGCAACGAATGTGTAGAGCCAAAAACAGATTGACAAGACACGATGTGGTCACCAGAACTCAATAAAGCTGCAAAGGTTGAAAACACAGCGGCCATTCCTGAGGCAAAGGCAAATCCGGCTTCAGCTCCTTCCATAGCCACTACTTTGTCTACAAACTCAGAGGTGTTTGGATTTGAAAACCGACTGTAAATATTTTGATTGTTTTCTTCTGCAAATGAACTACGCATATGTTCCGCGTCGTTAAAAACAAAGCTAGAAGTTAAAAATAGAGGCGTAGAATGTTCGCCATAATTAGTACGCTCTAATTGCAGTCGGATCGCAGCGGTTTGAAAGTTTTTAAAACTCATAACTGTAGGTTTAATTGGGGTTATTAAAACTCTTCTGGTAACTTTTTATAAACTAAAAACAGGTTCTAAAATATTCTGTATTTGATCAAATTCAATTAAAAATGCATCATGTCCATGAATGGATTGGATTTCTGAGATCGTGACATTCTCTTTATATTTTTTTAAATCTACATAGGTTTCCCAGTTTTCATCTGATTTAAAAAACAAGTCGGAATCAATCGTAACAATATGAATGTTAGATTTAATTTTTGAAGCCACTTCAATGAAATCTTTTTTTCCTTGGGTGATATCAATGGTGCGCAGTACTTGATTCATCATTTTATATGCAGCGAGCTGAAAACGCTCATTCAGCTCTTTACCGTGGTGATTTAACCAGCTTTCAACTGCAAAAATAGTCTCACCATCTTGAAGCGTTCTGTCAAATTTGCTTTTTAAAGACTCCGGGGTTCGATATAGTGACATGGCATGCATGCGCGCGTCTGCCAAAGGCTCCGAAGAGTTGTTTAGAATTCGGTCTTGGATGTGACAATTGGCCAACAACCAGTCCGTAGATTTCCAATCGGAAGCAATCGGAATAAGGTGTTCAATAAGGCTAGGCTTTAAAGCCGCTAATTCCCATGCTAACCCCCCTCCAACAGAACCCCCAATAACAGCAAAAAGCTTGGTAATTTTTAAATCCTCCAAAGCCAATGCAAAAATTTGAGCGATGTCACCCGCCGTAAAATCCTTATAATTTTCTATGAGGTTCGATGGATTTCGGTCCTGTCCATTGCCCGGAATATTAAATGCTAATATTGTGTATAAAGTGGTATCGATTACTTTTCCAGGCCCTACAATTGACGTCCACCAACCGCCATCTCCAGCTACATTAGAATTTCCTGTTAAGGCATGATTAATCATCACTACAGGCGCTGCGTGTAGAGGCCTTCCAAAGATATTGTAAGACAGCTTTAGTGAAGAAGTCTTACCTAACTTGGTAGTATAATTAGGAATATCGATGTACCGTAACTCTGCCACAATTTATTTGGTTTTATGTTAACTGTAAACTTTCTTAACAGAAAATTTAACGGGGGTTTCATTTCTGATATTATCTTTAACAGGGCCTCTGGCCTCTACCATTTTTAGCCAATTAGATAAGGTCACTATATCTGCTTCTGTTTCTGGAATAAGATTGATTTGAATCGATTTAAACCCTGCTCTTTGGTGAGAAGAAACCCCTAACAATTTATCGGAGTTGATATCCCCAGAAACATCAATATTGAGTTTAGATATCACAAACCCCAATTCCTTAGCAACCAAGTGTCCTACGACATTAATACAGCCAGCTAAGCCGGCTAAAATATACTCTGCTGGGTTGGCAGCTTCATCAGTACCTCCTAGGCCCTCAGGCTCATCGACAACTAACTTAAAGTGTCGTGCTTTGGCTACAAATTGTGTAGTCGAATTACTTTCGCCATTTACAGAAAATCTTAAATTACTCATGGGTCTTAATTTGCTTGTAATGCTAATTCATTCACCGCTTTAAAAGCCTCAATAAGATCGGATTTTAAGTCTTCAATATTCTCTATTCCAACCGACAAACGAATTAAATCTTTGGTAACTCCAGTTGCTTCTTGCGATGCATCACTTAGCTGTTGGTGCGTTGTACTTGCTGGGTGTATGATCAAAGATTTGGTGTCTCCAATGTTAGCGAGTAACGAAAATAGCTTTGTGGTATCGGCAATTGTTTTTGCTGCTTCAAAGCCGCCCTTCACGCCAAATGTTACGATTCCACTTTGTCCTTTAGGCAAGTATTTATCCGCAAGTTCTTTGTAGGGGCTAGAGTCTAAACCTGGATAATTCACCCACTCCACATCGGCTTGATTTTGTAACCACTGCGCCAGCTCCAATGCGTTTTCACTGTGTTTCAGGATTCTAAGTTCTAAGGTTTCTAAGCCTTGAATAATTTGAAAGGCATTGAAAGGACTTAACGCAGCACCATAATCTCTAAGGCCTTCTATTCTAACTTTAGCTATAAAAGAAGCAGCTCCGATGACTTCGTTATAAACTAAACCATGGTAGCCTGCGGAAGGCTCCGTAAATTCAGGGAATTTCCCACTACCCCAATCAAAAGTACCTGCGTCAATAATAGCACCCCCAAGAGCGGTTCCATTTCCGTTAATGTATTTTGTAAGCGACTGAATAACAATATTAGCGCCGTGTGCAATAGGATTTAATAAATAAGGAGTTGCAACTGTATTATCTACAATTAATGGCACCTTGTAGTTTTTGGATACTTTAGAAATTGCTTCTATATCCAAGACATCTAGTTTTGGGTTACCAAGTGATTCAATAAAAAATACTCTAGTGTTTTCTTGGGCTGCTTTTTGAAAGTTTTCGGGGTTGGATGGGTCTACAAATGTAGTTGTAATTCCATGTCTTGGAAGTGTTACGCTTAATAGGTTATAAGTTCCTCCATACAAACTACTTGAAGCAACAATATGATCGCCAGCCCTTAATAAGGTTAATAAGCTTGTTGCAATTGCGGCCGTTCCTGAAGCAGTTACAACCGCTGCAATACCCCCTTCTAAAGCTGCCAGTCGTTGCTCCAAAACGTCATTTGTAGGGTTGTTTATACGCGTATAAATATTGCCTGGTTCGGCCAAAGCGAATAAATTTGCTGCATGATCTGAGCTGTTAAAAACATAGGCTGTCGATTGGTAAATAGGCACGGCTCGTGTGCCTCCGTTTTCTGACACATTGTGTCCTGCATGCAACGCTTGGGTTGCGAATTTTTGAGTACTCATTTTTCTATTTTTTGAGTTAATAATAATTTAACCAAAAGTCAAATGCACTTTTTAAGGGTGTACTTATTAGAAAAATGTTATAAAGAAATTATAATTACAGAACTGTAATTATAAATTGTTATCTATCTAATTTTCAATCATAAAATCAAAAATCAAGTAGAATTTAGCACCTTCTTTAATAAACTAAAGGGTTGCTAAGGCTTCATTGGGTCTATCCCTCCGCCTTTCTTGATAACATTTCAGTAAGTTATTGAACTTTGTGAATGCAAATATTCAATAATAAAAAGATATAAACCAAATATTTTTCTAAATATTTTAATTTATTTTATTTAAAGATAAATATTTTCGGCGAATTATAGATTCTACCGATTTATTTTCTATATTACTTTCAAGCCAGGATAATACATCTAAATATAAAAAAGCTCTTTTTTCATAAGGATCGTTTTCAAACACTTTAAGCTTGGCGTGAAGCTCCCTAAACGCTGCTTTTATGTCTTGAGGATAAATATCTCCTAAGCGTTTCAAAAACTTGATCATCTCTTTTTGAACCAAATGAAGGTCTTCCATTTTTATCAAAAACTTGTAGGTACTTTTTATAAGTGTCTCAAGGTTGTAATCTAAGCCCGCTTCATAGTGCGCTACTAAGTTTAAGATCCGGGAGAAACATAAAAGATCTTCACGCATTTGTAATGATTTATTGCTAATTATTTTTCCTAAAAACTCAATGCATTTATGATAGTCTTCGATGCCAAAATATAAACTTGCAATTTTATAATAAAACACCATAACGTGATGTTCATCGATACGACTTTTATGCTTGCGGAGTCCTTCTAATGTTTCTGGGATTAGTGGAAGCCCTTCTTTAAAGGTTCCTTCCATAAAATGGGCATTGAACTTATTTGAACCAATATACAAAAAGGTAAGACTCTCAACATTATCGTCTTTGGGAAACCAATCTTGATTGGTAATACTAATCAGGTTGTTTAATGTCTCTAAAAACTTGTCATGTCGTTTAATGAAAAATAGCGCTTCTAACAAGTTCTGGTTGCCGTTGAGAAAAAAGACAGGGTTAAGTCGAATCATTGCAGGATACTCATGGAACAAATCAACCCATTTTTTTGAGTATTTATAACATGCCAGAAAATCTTGAGTCAAAAAGCTATACCATAAATACGATTTGTAAAGCCATAATTTTTCTCTAAAACCTAGTTCAGATATTTTATAATCAGGCAGCCGTTCTTTAAAATATTTTGTCACTTTTTCATGTTCAGAAGCTTGCTTCACATAGCCCGTTTTTAAAAATAACCCATATAATTGAAGGGCTAAATTAGACAGCTTACTTGCTAATAAATTTTGCTTATTTAACTCTTTAGCTTGTATGGTTAACTCATCCGCTCTGTTGCTAATACTTCTAGTAATGTACTGAGATTCAATTACTTTTTCTAACTCTATAATTTCATTGGCAATGTTTTTCTCTTCATTTGCAATGGCCAGTGACTTGGCTTTGTCTAATATTTTTAAACTTTGTGTGTAGAGCCCTTTATGGTATAAAATCGTAGCAAAGTCTAGCTGTTCACGTATTTGTATTCTTATATTTTGGTGAGAGGGATTTAATCGTAAGCTGATTAAAATCTGTTTGTATAAATGCGCTTTTAAGTTTGACAGTTGTTGTTTTTTTACAAATCCGTTTTTTAAGATTGCCGCTTCATCATACATCTTTAATTTTTGTAAGATATTGAACAATAATAAGAATTTAGAATCCTCATTAACCCCCAAACGACCCACATAGAGTTTAAATTGTCGTTTCTCAGATTTGGACAATGACTTTATAAGCACAAATAAATTATCTTTTTGCTCTCTAGTCATAGTATAAATATTGACATATTATGTTGTATATTAGGTGCTTAATTGAAATAAGGGGTTGTTATACATCGTAATGCAAATATGACAACCTACTCATTTAAAAGAACCAAAATATAAATTCGTATAACAATAGAAAAATATATTCCGATAAATGTCTAAAACACAAATTCAAATTTTTGACACAACGCTTCGTGATGGAGAGCAAGTTCCTGGTTGTAAGCTAAATACACCTCAAAAAATAATTATTGCTAAACAGCTAGACTTGTTAGGAGTTGACATCATTGAAGCTGGATTTCCCGTATCAAGTCCAGGCGACTTCAAATCTGTTGAAGAAATTTCAAAAATTGTAAAAAATGCGACGGTTTGCGGACTCACCCGTTCGGTAGAAAATGACATAAAAGTTGCCGCTGAAGCGCTGAAATACGCTAAAAAACCTAGAATTCATACAGGCATTGGAACTTCAGACTCTCACATAATTCATAAATTCAAATCTAATAAGGATGCCATTATTGAGCGTGCTGTTAGAGCGGTGTCTTACGCAAAATCTTTTGTAGAAGATGTAGAGTTTTATGCTGAAGATGCTGGTCGAACCGACAACGAGTATTTGGCTCGTGTTTGTGAAGCCGTAATCAAAGCGGGAGCAACTGTGTTAAACATCCCAGACACAACTGGCTATTGCTTACCTCACGAGTATGGAGCTAAGATTAAATACTTAAAAGAAAACGTAAAGGGAATAGATAAAGCAATTATTTCTTGCCATTGTCATAATGACTTAGGACTTGCAACGGCTAATTCTATTGAAGGAATCATTAACGGTGCCCGCCAAATAGAATGTACTATTAATGGCATTGGTGAACGTGCAGGAAACACCGCCTTAGAGGAAGTGGTGATGATCATGAAACAGCATCCTTATCTAAATTTAGACACCAATATTAACACAAAAATGTTATATGGGATAAGCCAATTAGTTTCTGACAGTATGGGGGTTTATACCCAACCCAACAAAGCTATTGTAGGGGCTAATGCATTTGCACACAGTTCTGGAATTCATCAAGATGGAGTGATTAAAAACCGTGAAACTTATGAAATAATAGACCCAAAAGATGTTGGTGTTACTGAGTCCGCTATTGTGCTTACTGCAAGAAGTGGTCGTGCAGCCTTAGCATACAGAGCTAAAAATGTTGGCTATGAACTTACTAAACTTGAATTGGACGTTGTATATGCGGAGTTTTTAAATTTTGCAGACACCAAAAAAGAAGTGATAGATTCTGATATTCACGAAATTATAAAAACCACTAAGATTTATAACTAAATCATTTACGCATTTATGAAAAAAACTCTGTTTGATAAAGTTTGGGATGCCCATGTCGTTGATACAGTTGAAAACGGCCCACAAGTGCTATACATTGATAAGCATTTAATTCATGAGGTCACCAGCCCACAGGCTTTTAATGAATTAGAAGAGCGAAATATTCCTGTTTTTAGACCACAGCAAATAGCAGCCACAGCTGATCACAATACACCTACACAAGAACAACATTTACCAGTAAAAGATGAGTTATCTAGAAAACAACTTGAACAACTCTCTGAAAACTGTCGAAAAAACAATATTACTCTTTATGAATTAGGGCATAAATATAACGGGATTGTACACGTTATGGCACCTGAACTAGGCATCACTCAACCAGGGATGACTATGGTTTGTGGTGATAGTCACACCTCTACACACGGCGCTTTTGGAACTATTGCTTTTGGAATTGGAACCAGCCAAGTTGCTCAAGTATTTGCGAGCCAGTGTTTGTTGTTATCAAAACCTAAAAGCTTAAGAGTGACCGTCAATGGTACACTCAAAAACGGAGTGCTCTCTAAAGATGTCATCTTATATATTATCTCAAAATTAGGCACCAACTCTGGGACTGGTTATTTTTGTGAATACGCAGGCGATGTGTTTGAAAACATGAGCATGGAGGGACGAATGACTGTTTGTAATATGAGTATTGAAATGGGAGCTCGGGGCGGAATGATTGCGCCAGATGAGACCACTTTTAATTATGTAAAAGACCGAGAATTTGCTCCAAAAAATGAAGAATTTAAGAAAAAGGTAGCCTATTGGAAAACACTTCCAACAGATGAAGGTGCTGCTTTTGATAAAGAATATTTCTTTGATGCAGAAGATATTGAACCGATGGTTACTTACGGAACAAACCCCGGAATGGGAATTAAAATATCTGATACAATCCCTTTAAATAATGACCCTTCATTTCAGAGGTCACTAGAGTACATGAATTTTGAAGCTGGTAAATCGTTGATTAATACGCCTATAAATTTTGTATTCATTGGGAGCTGTACAAATTCTAGAATCGAAGATTTTAGGGTCGCTGCAGATTACGTGAAAGGAAAACAAAAGGCCAAAAATGTAACTGCATGGCTAGTTCCTGGAAGTAAACAAGTAGAAACTCAAATTATTGAAGAAGGCCTAAAAGACATTTTTAATGACGCTGGGTTTGAATTAAGACAACCTGGTTGCTCTGCATGTTTGGCAATGAATGACGACAAAATTCCACAAAACGAATACTGTGTATCCACTTCAAATAGAAATTTTGAAGGGCGGCAAGGACAAGGAGCAAGAACTATTTTGGCAAGTCCACTAGTGGCCGCTGCAACGGCGATTGAAGGTAAAATTATTGACATTACTAAACACTTAAATTAATGGAAAAATTTAACACACATACGTCTCCAGCAATTCCATTAAATATTGCAAATGTAGATACGGATCAGATCATACCAGCTCGTTTTTTAAAGGCTACTGACAAAAAAGGATTTGGAGACAATGTCTTTAGGGATTGGCGTTTTGACAAAGCAGGAAATGCCGTGTCAAACTTCTCCCTTAACAACCCTTTATACTCTGGGAGTATTTTAATTGCAGGCGATAACTTTGGCTGTGGCTCAAGTCGTGAACATGCGGCATGGGCACTGGTAGGATTTGGGTTTAAGGTAATTGTTTCTAGCTTCTTTGCGGATATATTTAAAGGAAATGCTTTAAACAATGGACTGTTACCTGTCCAAGTATCTGAATCATTTTTAAAGCAGCTATTTAATACTATTGAGGCGGATGCGAAAACTGAGTTTGAAGTAAATTTAGAAACGCAAACTATAAGTATTAAAGAAAGCAATTTAAGCGAAAGTTTTGATATTGATCCTTACAAAAAAACATGTATGATTAATGGCTATGACGACATTGATTATTTATTAAGTAAAAAAGAACTCATAGAAGCTTTTGAGCTTCAAAAAACCTATTAATATGAACTTAAAAATCGCTGTACTCTCTGGAGATGGAATTGGCCCAGAAGTAACCGAACAGGCTGTGAAAGTGCTGAAGGCAATTGCCGACAATTATGACCACAATTTTAGCTTCACACCTGCGCTTGTGGGTGCTATCGCTATTGATCAATTGGGAGATCCACTTCCTGAAAGCACACTTGATGTTTGTAGAGCCAATGATTCTATATTATTTGGTGCCATTGGGCACCCAAAATACGATAATGACCCTTCCGCAAAAGTACGTCCCGAACAAGGACTTCTTAAACTCCGTAAAGAATTAGGATTGTATGCTAATATAAGGCCTGTAAAAGCTTATGAGTCATTACTTGGAAAATCGCCTTTAAAGAAAAAAATAATTAAAGGAACAGATATTAGTATTTACAGAGAACTAACCGGTGGGATTTATTTTGGAGAAAAAAAATTAAGTGCCGATGGAAATACAGCTTCTGACCTTTGTGAGTATTCTCGTTATGAAATAGAGCGTATTGCACACCTTGCGTTCAAAGCAGCCAAAGCAAGGCGACAAAAGGTAACTTTGGTTGACAAGGCCAATGTATTAGAAAGCTCCAGACTTTGGAGAAAAGTGGTTGGTGAACTTGCAAAAGACTACCCAGAAATAGAACTGGACTACTTGTTTGTAGACAATGCTGCTATGCAAATGATTTTGAACCCCACACAGTTTGATGTAATTCTAACAGAAAACTTATTTGGAGATGTAATAAGTGATGAGGCCAGTGTTATTGGAGGCTCTATTGGCTTATTGGCCTCTGCCTCTGTAGGAGACAAACACTCCATGTTTGAACCAATCCACGGTTCGTATCCACAGGCTGAGGGAAAAGGGATTGCAAACCCAATCGCTTCCATCCTATCTGCTGCCATGTTATTAGATCACTTCGCACTCCATAAAGAAGCAGAAATGATAAGAACAGCTGTTGAAAAGTCACTTAAACTAAACATAACGACCCCTGATCTTAACACAAAATTTGACAATATTTCAACAAGCAATGTTGGTGATTTCATAGAAGACTATATTAACAACCCAGATGATTCAAACATGAATTTTAGAAATATGCATCTAGGACAGTCTACCATTATTTAGTAAAGTAATTAAATATGTTATATAAAAAAAGCCCCGCTATTGCGAGGCTTTTTTTTTACAGTCTAATGGTTTTGCCATTACTATTTTTAAAATGATATTGTAGATACGTGTAAGCATCTCTTGGCATTACTTTTACCCATTTTTTATGTTCAAAATACCATTTTGTACGTATGGATGGGAAACCTTTAGTGATAAAGGCCGCTATGAAAGGGTGTGTGTTTAAAGTCACGTCTTTATAGCCTTTTTTAATAATCTGATCCAGTTGGTGATTAATTTTTTCGATCAAAACAATAGGTGCTTCAACTTCAGCGCCATTAATACCGTTAGGATTTGCTTCCTTGGTCTTAATGTTCATTTCTGGTCGAACACGTTGTCTTGTGATTTGAATTAACCCAAACTTGCTTGGAGGTAATATTTTGTGTTTGGCTCTATCGTCTTTCATCTCATCTCTAAGATGAT
>Ga0209712_10001388_pt1 | contig 20654 bp, 14 predicted proteins | sample ArcOceMetagenome_FD_187443 | JGI IMG/M metagenome (GOLD analysis project Ga0209712, IMG submission 187443) | Marine eukaryotic phytoplankton communities from Arctic Ocean - Arctic Ocean - Greenland ARC118M Metagenome (SPAdes) (version 2) | ecosystem: Environmental > Aquatic > Marine > Oceanic...
AGAAGTAACTCACCAAAATTTCGTTTAGCATCATTGGCTGTTAGTGTGATCATGTTTGAGTTCCATAATTGAACGTATAGTAAGATTATAATTTTTCGTGTGAAATAATCAATTTAATTAAATCGTGCGATATGAGGGTGTAAACTAGCACCTGTGGGTGCAGGTTTATGCTTTTATTTAGAACCTCAAGTTATTGAGGTGGATTGTGAAAATTTTAAAAGCACGCTTCGCGGCATCATCCCGCGGGGCGTCCGTTTGCCATTTGCCACTAAAATAAGCCTTTTTGTGCTGAAACTTTAAAGGTGGAAGAGCAGCGGCGGAGCCACCAAATCGGTTATCGGCAAAGCCGATGCTTTTGCTCTACCCTCGCATTTATGTTCGCCAATTATTTCTGATATTTAGTAGGTCAATTTGCATGGAAGCAAATTGAGTCACAGAGTGCCGGGAGCACATTGTGACGACCTGCTAAATATCAGAAATAATTGGATGAAGAACATAGTTTGGCGAGCGGCACTTTTTGCTTACTTTATGCTGCTGCAGGCAAAAAGTAAGTCGTTCAGCAAGGAGTCTGTATGAAAAAAGCCATGCGGACGCCGCGCGGGATGGCGGTAAGCGCGAGCGCATGCTTCTAAATCTTAATGCCATAACATGCACATGTTATGGCATATTCCAACCCCTAGCGTTGACGCAAAACCCCCTGATCTGCTAACATCCCGCTCCAATTTTTTGCTCTGGGATTACGCCCCAACTCGCAAGGTAATAGTTATGTCAGATATGTCTACACAACCAAAATACGTCGTCTGCGCGTTATATAAATTTGTTACCCTCACAAATTTTGAGGCACTCCGTGAACCGTTACTCCAATTTATGGAGTCACATAATATCAGGGGAACACTGCTTCTAGCAAAAGAGGGTATCAACGGTACTGTTTCTGGCACTCGCCAAACCATTGATGCATTGCTTGATTGGCTCAACGCCGATAAGCGTATGAACCCTATATCTGTTAAAGAATCCTTAGACGAAACCCAACCTTTTCACCGCACTAAAGTTAAACTCAAGAAAGAAATTGTGACTATGGGTGTCGAAGGTATAGACCCTCGCAAGACAGTAGGTACTTACGTCAAGCCTACTGATTGGAATGAGTTGATATCTGATCCAGATGTGTTGCTAATTGATACTCGTAACGATTATGAAATTGAAATTGGTACTTTTAAAAATGCAGTAAACCCTAATACTGAATCATTCCGAGAATTTCCCCAATACGTGAAAGACAACTTAGACCCAAAGAAAAACAAAAAAGTAGCGATGTTTTGCACCGGTGGTATTCGTTGCGAAAAATCTACTGCTTATCTAAAAGAGCAGGGTTTTGATGAGGTGTATCACCTTGAAGGTGGCATTCTCAAGTATTTAGAAGAAGTGCCTAAAGACAATACCTTATGGGAAGGCGACTGTTTTGTGTTTGATAACCGCGTTGCAGTGAATCACGATTTAGAGAAAAGCCATTACGACCAGTGTTATGCGTGCCGTTTGCCAATAACCGAAGAAGACAAACAAAGTGATGTATTTGAAGCGGGTGTAAGTTGCCCCAAGTGTCATGGTAAACATAGCGAAGAACAACTTTCTCGTTTTAGAGAGCGTGAAAAACAAGTAAATTTAGCCCATGAGCGTGAAGAGGAACATTTAGGTTTAGAGGCGCGTAAAGCTATTAAGTTAAGGCGTCAGCAAAAAGCGGCTTCACGACGTGCCCAGCGTACTGCTGTGGGTAAAAGTAACGGTTGATTGACTCGATGAGTAACTACTCATTTGACTGCTCTAGCAATAGAACATAGACACTTGCTCGTCATAAGCGTTAGAATTGGCTTATTAAAATAAAGTTAAATAAGTTGAAGAAATTATGTCTGAGAAAGCATTAGACCCCGAAAAAATTGCAGAAGCTCGTAAAGAGTTCGATTTCTTTGATGTTGATGGAAGCGGCACAATAGGCTTAAGAGAGTTTATTGAGTTGTTAACGGTGTTGTCGCCCAAAACCAAAGCGAGCCATGTACAAGAAGGTTTTAGTTTAATAGATAAAAACAACAACGGTTCTATCGACTTTGAAGAGTTTTTAGAATGGTGGCAGCAGTCTTGGTGGGAATACTAAGCAACAAGTTACAAACTTTATGAAAAGCCCAAATAGCAATATTTGGGCTTTTTTCATTGAGGCGCCTAGGTTATTGTCCTAGTACATGAAAGATTAATAACGTTTACGTTTACGCTTACATATACTCAAACCACTTATTCAAATTGGAAACCTTAATATGACAGATACAACTTACGTCCCACCTAAAGTCTGGACTTGGGACGCCGCTAGTGGCGGTAAATTTGCCAGTATCAATCGACCTATTGCGGGTGCAACTCACGAAAAAGAGTTGCCAAAAGGTAAACACCCTATGCAATTACATTCTTTGGCGACACCTAATGGCGTAAAAGTCACTGTGATGTTAGAAGAATTGCTGTCTGCTGGTTTTACTGGGGCTGAATATGATGCCTATATAGTCAATATCATGGAAGGTGAGCAGTTTGGCAGTGGTTTTGTGGATATTAATCCTAATTCGAAAATACCTGCTTTGATGGACACTAGCACTAATCCCCCTACTCGTGTATTTGAGTCAGGTGCTATTTTGTTGTATTTGGCAGAAAAATTTAATGCTTTTTTACCTAGTGATCCTGCGAAAAAAGCAGAGTGTATGTCATGGTTATTTTGGCAAATGGGAAGTGCGCCTATGTTAGGTGGCGGTTTTGGACATTTTTACGCTTATGCACCAGAAAAATATCAATATCCGATTGATCGTTATGCGATGGAAGTAAAACGTCAGCTTGATGTATTAGATCTTCAGTTAGCAGAAAAAGAATATATCTGTGGCGACGAATACACTATCGCTGACATAGCTATCTGGGCATGGTACGGCGCTATGGTATTGGGTAAATTATATGAAGCTGCAGAGTTTTTAGATGTAACATCTTATAAAAATTTACTGCGCTGGGCCAAGCAGATTAAAGCCAGAGACGCTGTAAAGCGCGGAATAATGGTTAACCGTAGTTGGGGCGAGCCTGAAGTCCAATTACGTCAACGTAATGATGCCAGTGATTTTCAGAACAAAACTCAAGACAAGCTCGAAACACCTGAATAAACAATTATTCTCATTCTTAATACCTTTGTGAAAATTTAGTTTACACGCACCTTTAGGGTGCGTGTTTGTTCTATATTGGAATATTCTCTACCCAGATTGTTTATTTAACCCTAATAAATACGGGGCATTCCTGATTGGCTTAAAGCTTGCTTATGTAGGTTTGAGTCAAGGTCAATGACGACCTAAAACAAAAGATTCAACGGATAACGGCGTCCATTAACTCATTAGATATTCTGATGAGTTAATGGACGCTTTTTTTTGGCTCTAAAAATGTCAATAACATTAATAAATATGAGAGAGAAAACGATGTCTTATTTAGAACCAAAAGAGTTTGCTACCAAAATGGTAGACGCGGGTGAACAGAAAATATTTATGTCCACTAGTGATACTTTAATTAGAGCATTTATGGCTGGAGCCATTCTTGCGTTGGCTGCATTTTTTGCCATCACAGTTATTGTAAAAACAGGCAGCCCTATACTTGGATCTGTGCTTTTCCCTGTTGGGTTCATCATGCTTTATTTGATGAAGTATGACTTGTTAACTGGTGTGTTTACTTTGGTGCCTCTTGCCGTTATCGACAAAAGACCAGGCTGTACAGTAAAGGGTATGCTTCGCAACTGGGGTTTGGTTTTTGTTGGAAACTTTGCAGGTGCACTCACTACCGCATTTTTTGCTTCCTTCATACTGACCTACGGTTACCAGATTGATGGTGGTGTGATTGCTGAAAAAGTAGCCACCATTGGTGAATCAAGAACACTAGGGTACAAAGAACAAGGTATGGGGGGCTGGTTTACTATCTTTATTCGCGGCATGTTATGTAACTGGATGGTATCTATGGGAGTAGTCGGTGCCATGATTTCTACTTCTGCTGGGTCGAAAATGGCAGCTATGTGGATGCCTATTATGTTGTTCTTCTTCATGGTATTTGAGCATTCAATTGTCAACATGTTCCTTTTCCCATTCTCTATGATCATGGGTGGAGAGTTCGCAATCTCTGATTACTTATTGTGGAATGAAATCCCCACTGTATTAGGTAACTTGGTTGGCGGTTTCTTATTAGTAGGCTTACCCATTTATTATACTCACGTGCGTGAGAGTAAAAAGCGTACTGCTTAATTTTGTTTGCTGTCGCAGGTAGTCAACAGCGTTTTACCTGCTGACAGCATTTACTATTTTTAATTGTTGATATAAAGAGAGTTATGTAATGAATCGTAATGAAGTAACAGAATTAATCATTCTACAAAAACAACTTAAAAACCTGACTTGGCCTCAACTTGCTGAGGCGGTAGGTCAAAGTAAAGAGTGGACGACCGCTGCATTATTAGGGCAGATGACGTTAACAGCAGAGCAAGCTGGCACAGTGGGCGAATTGTTAGATTTGCCTGAAGCGGCCGTGGCCCAATTACAAGTGGTGCCTTATAAAGGTTCATTACCTACAGCGGTACCAACTGACCCATTGATTTATCGTTTTTATGAATTAATCAGTGTTTACGGTACAACCTTTAAAGCGCTGATCCACGAAGAGTTTGGTGACGGCATTATGAGTGCTATAGATTTTGATATGGACTTGAGTCGTAAAGCGGATCCTAAAGGTGATAGGGTTAAAATCTCTATGACAGGTAAATTTTTACCCTATAAAAGTTACTAGTTTTTACCTAGCCACTCATTTTAACAAGGACCACATTACATGTCTGACGCTTTAGCAGTATCGGTTGGACAATATTCTGATAAAGGTCGCAAAGATATCAATCAGGATTTTCATGGCGTGTTGGTCCCCAAAGAGCCAGTGTTATCTACCAAAGGTATTGCCATTGCGATTGCCGATGGCATCAGCACTAGCGAAGTGAGTCATATTGCCAGTGAAGCCTCGGTAAGAGGCTTTCTGGATGATTATTTTTGTACGTCTGAAACGTGGTCAGTGAAAAAATCTGCTGATCAGGTTCTCAATGCCAGTAATTCTTGGCTACATTCTCAAAGTCAAAAAAGTGAAAACCGATTTGATAAAAACAAAGGTTACGTATGTACCTTTAGTGCAATGATTATCAAGTCAACCACTGCACACATTTTCCATTTGGGTGATAGCCGAATTTATCGTTTGCGTAAAGGCGAACTACTACAACTTACTGATGATCACCGTACTTGGACATCGAGTGAACAAAGTTATCTGAGCCGAGCAATGGGCATATACCCGCAGTTGGAATACGACTATCAAACCTTTGTTATTGAGCAAGGTGACATGTTTATATTTGCCACTGATGGTGTGTATGAACATGTTAGCAACGATTTTTTGATATCTGCTTTAAGTGATGATCAGATCGAGATAAATGATGTCGCTAAGCTTTTGGTAGAAACCGCGTATAAAATTGGCAGCACCGACAATTTGACTGCACAAATTATGCGAATTGACTCACTGCCTAGCCAAGATATAAATGAAAGAATGCAACAACTCACCGAGTTGCCTTTCCTACCAGTGTTAGACGTACGCAATGATTTCGACGGTTTTAAGGTTGTACGAAATTTGTATGCTACTAGCCGCAGCCATGTTTATCTGGTTGAAGATATTGAGAATCAAACTCATCACCCTATTGTGATCAAAACGCCCTCTATCGACTTGAAAGATGACCCTGCTCACTTAGAGCGGTTTTTGATGGAAGAGTGGATTGCCAAAAGAGTCAATAGTGCCCATGTGCTTAAACCTTGCGAGCTAACGCGTAAACGCAATTATTTGTATACCGCTTTTGAATTTATCGATGGGCAAACTTTAACCCAGTGGATGATTGATAACCCAAAACCGAGTTTGCAAAGTGTGCGAGAAATTGTCGGGCAAATAGCCAAGGGGTTACAAGCCTTTCACCGATTAGAAATGTTGCACCAAGACCTTCGTCCTGAAAACATCATGATTGACACATCAGGCGTGGTTAAAATTATCGACTTTGGATCAACCAAAGTGGCAGGGTTAATGGAAATGACCCAGTCAATCGAACATCAAAATATATTAGGTACCGCACAATACACCGCACCAGAGTATTTTTTAGGTGAGGTGGGAGCTTATCGTTCAGACTTGTTTTCACTCGCTGTGATCACCTATCAAATGCTGACGGGAAAATTACCTTATGGCGCAGAAGTCGCCAAATCCAGAACTAAATCATCACAAAACAAATTACGTTATCAAACCGCATTACATGACGATCGCGAAATACCTGCTTGGGTAGATGACACGCTTAAAAAAGCGTTACATCCCAATCCACACAAACGTTACCAAGAACTGTCAGAGTTTATTTATGATTTAAGCCAGCCAAGCAAAGCGTTTTTAAATAAAAGTAAAGCTCCATTATTAGAACGTGACCCGGTGGTGTTTTGGCAAAGTGTCAGTGTAATCTTAGTGTTGATTATTATTTGGATGCTGGCCAACTAAGCAATCGTATTTTTTCGGAGTAGGTATTTACTTATACGGACTGGTATTAACTTTGGGTAATCCCCGCCAACTCTTCAACCACTTTTTCTTTCACTGAGTTATTGTCTATTTCAAATGTTTACTTAATAAATCGGGTAAGCGTGCAGGTGTAAAAATCTCAATCCAATAGCCATCAGGGTCCATAATAAAGGCAATTCCTTTCATGCTACCATCGTTTGGTTTTTTCTGAAATTCAACACCTAACGACTCAAATCGTGCGCAGGCTACGTCAATATCGGGAACGGAAAAACCAATGTGTCCAAAGCCTTTAGGCTGCTCATTGCCGCTATGATAAGACACGCTGTCGTCATTCTCATCGCCCCAATTATGTGTAAGTTCTAACATGGCGGGACGACCAAAAGTTTGTGTCATGCGTTGATTGTCATCGCTTGACCAATCACTGTGACGTTCTGGTGGAATACATGCTAGAAAGTATAGAGTGAACTTCATTTCAGCGAAATCTAATCGTTTTGTCAGCGTCATGCCTAATACTTCGGTATAAAACTTGAGTGTGCGTTCTGGGTCTTTGATCCTAAGCATGGTTTGGTTAAACACAAACTCATGGGTCGCTGGGTCGTGATACTCTTTTAAGCCTTGAGCTTGGTCAAAATGACGACTCATATTGATTTCCTTTTTTACTTTGTAAAAGCCATAAATGAACATGGCTTTTACATATTGAATATTTTTATGACGTTCACATCAAATACTGCCAAGGCACTCTTTGTTTTTATTGTATTTTGAGGACGTGTAACCGTTATATTAGAAGTGATGAATATTTAGCGGGTATTTAACGACCGTTGATTTTTGCTCACAAACCAACATCTGATGGATTGTGAGCAACGGCCTGTTATTTTTTAATAAAGATAATGCTGCTAGTTAATTTTTTGCAGCGTACTCTTCGTTTGTTTTCCACACTCGCATAAAGTTACCGCTGAGTATTTTAATGATATCTGCATCACTGTATTCGCGGTTTAACAAACCTTGTATTAAGTTGGGATAAGTTGATACATCTTTCAGATCCGTAGGTAAAGAATCGCCGACACCGTCGTAATCTGAACCAATGCCTACATGGTCGATGCCAATCAATTTCACCACATGGTCAATATGATCTAATACGCTATCTAACGTGGCATAAGGTAATGGGTTTGTAGCACTAAATTCATCACCAAAACCTTTATATTCGTCGCTGTCTTTACCAAACTTCTGTTCCACTGCTTTTTGTTCAGCACTGCGCTTTTTGCTCCACGCATTGGCGCGTTTAGTGACAAAAGTCGAACCAAAGTTTATCTGGATCACGCCACCGTTTTTGCCGAGTGCCTTGATCATTTTGTCGTCCATGTTGCGCTCAAAACCGGGTGTAAAAGCACGTAGTGAAGAGTGAGAGGCAATCACAGGTGTTTTAGTTAATTCAATGGTTTGGTAAAAAGCGGCATCAGATACATGGGAAATATCAATTAACACACCTATTTTATTCATTTCTTGTACTAGTTCTTTACCGAAAGGGCTAAGACCTTTCCATTTGCGACGCAGATCATATGATGAATCAGAAATGTGATTCGCTTGGGAGTGAGCGAGTGTTATGTAACGAATGCCTCGTTCATAAAAATGTTGCAAGTTGGCTAAATCACCCTGAATTGGTGATCCATTTTCCATACCTAAGGGCAATGAAATCAAGCCTTTAGTAAATTGCTCTTCGACATCAGCGGTGCTGGAGGCAATCGCAAATTTGTCGGGTGCACGACCCACTATCGCTTCAACATAATCAATTAGTTTGTCGGCTAACTTAGTCGAGTTGGCCGAACTGTCTAAACTGGCTGGAATATAAATTGACATAAATGGTGCATTTAAACCACCTTGTTTGGCACGTGAATAATCAAAATCTCCACCTTCTGTGGCCTTCGTGACATCCACCCACTTTTCTTCAAGGCGATAGGGTACGTCGATATGGGAGTCAATAATGATGTTTTCTTGGGCCAGTTTGTTGGCTTTATCACTGACTGTGATGGCCGCAACGGCACTGACATATAATGTACTGATGGCAAATAAATAACCGAGTTTAAGTATTCTATTCACAATAATAGTCTCCCGCTATTTAATATCTTAGGACTCATTTATCCGTATATATTTAGTTGTTTTTGTCTAAAGATGATTGTTGAGGAGAATTCCCCTACGTTTATTCTATAGGTTGACGAGATAAAGTAAAAGAGCCTCTAAGGTTAATTACAGGCTATTTAATAACAGAAAACCTAAGTTAGCTGATCTTCGACAAATGGAATATCAAGCTACTTTGTGGTGTTAATAAAGGTAATTGCATACCAAGTTGCATCAATACTTCACCTGAAAACTGTTTACCATCCACGTCCGGTAAGTAAGTTTTAAAATTAAAAATTGAGGCTTTAGGCCAGTGATCACCTGATTTTATTGGCCAGATAATATCCAACTGATATACCGCTTGTTTTTCTAATCCAGCAAAATGGAATTGGTCGGGTAATGAAGCTGAACTACATGCAATCAGACTGTAAGAAAATAGCGCTTCTGATTTATCTTGCGCCACTATGCCTAATCCATGCATATATTCGGGTAACTCCAGCCGGAACAAATCACCAGAATGTACAAGCTGTCGATGTTTTTTATAAAGCTCAACCATCGCCTTTAACTCGACAGTTTCTTCGTCGGTTAACTCTCGCAAGTCCATTTCCATGCCCATATGACCAAACAACGTGACCGATGCTCGCATCGCCATATTGATAGATCTATGGGTGATATGGCAGTCTCTGGGTCCGATATGAGAGCCCATTAACTCAGCGGGGAAAAAGTAGGAAAACCCCTTTTGGATTTTTAATCTTTCTAACGCATCGTTTGAATCAGATGTCCAAATTCTATCTGTATGTGCTAACACACCATAATCCGCGCGACCGCCGCCAGAAGCGCAGCTTTCAATTTCAACGTTAGGATGGGCAGATTTTAACTTCGCCAATAATTGATAAAAGGCATGGGTTTGATTGTGAATCGCAGGTTTACCATTAGCGTCACCAGGGTGATTGATATCTCGATTCATATCCCATTTGATGTATGAAATATCGTATTCAGTCAATAAACTATCAATACGTTCAAACAGATAATTGAATACTTCTTGGCGGCTTAAATCCAATACTAATTGATTACGAAAGCCTACTTGAGGATTGGGTGGTGTACCTAATATCCAATCTGGGTGAGCGCGAAATAAGTTACTGTTTGGGTTAACCATCTCGGGTTCAAACCAAAGGCCAAACTCTAATCCCGCAGCTCTTACATGATCAATAAGAGGTGTTAAGCCTTGTGGGTAGTATTTTTTATCTACGTACCAATCACCCAAACCTGCGGTGTCATCATCACGACCTACAAACCAGCCGTCATCTAATACAAAACGCTCTGCTCCTATTGCACTGGCACGACTGGCCAAATCCTTTAATGTATCGACATCGTGGTTAAAATAAATGCCTTCCCAAGTATTGTAATGCACTGGGCGTGGCTTATTTTTGACCGAAGGTCTAATTAAATTTTTACGCACATATTGGTGGTATTGCTGAGAAAGAGCAGATAAGCCTTTACTGGTATAACTGGCGTAAAGAGTCGGTGAGTTATAAGTTTGGCCCTTTTGCAAAATGATTTCACCAGGTAATAACAGTTCACCCATTTGTACATAGGCACGTCCGTCACCCATTTTTTCTGCGACAATTTTATGATTACCACTCCAACCAAGGTGAAAGCCGTAAGCTTCGCCTTTTAATTGGTCAGTGGCTTTAGTGCGCATAATGAGTCCCGGAAAACTATCGTGAGATGTTCTTCCACGGCGATTTTCCCGCACGTAAGAACCAAAGTTTTGCTCTAGATGATGTTCTTGAAACTCCCCAGCCCAATGTCCTTCAAAGCCAATGATATGCTTAAAATAGCTTGGAATAGGGAAGGTTGCTGCCGCGCACCAGTCCAAATGTATAGCGCTATCACTGTTATTAACTAACTCGGTCGAAATCGCCAGTACGTCTGTATCTGCGTCCATGTTAAGTGTATGAATAACATGGAGATTACGGCTGGTATCTGTATTAGTGATTTTATAGTGATTGGGTGCAATACAATCAATCTTTGATATCTCAGTTACCACTGACCACTGATCATACTCCCCATGCAAACTAAGACCGGGGTGTCCGGTATACCCTTGACCTGTTGTTGGGGTTAAAGAACGGCGTATTTCCTTCATGGGTGATGCTGGCGCTTCTTGCCTTAAACGTAATGTGCTCATCATCTGCCCGGTGCTTTGTGCTGACAGTTTTTCGCGCCAGTACATAATTTGTGGTGCATCATTATTACAATCGATCACCAAGCTGCTATTACGGCCAGTCAGAGAAATATAATTTTGTGGGGAGTTTGTCATATCTAGGTCTTTAACCTTATCGATGCCACTTAGAAAGCTGACGCCAAGAAATTGAGGGATGTTATAGCGTGAGAACAATATATATAGCAATTAAAACTCTTCAAATGTTAATTTTATTCTTGGTTAACTGATTAATTGTTAACAAAACATAAGTAGTAATAAATTGTGTATATCATTTAAAAAAATACTCTTCTGTCTTATATAAGTGTAAGTTAAGTATGCTGTCGGCATAGATATCATATGACTATTGCTAATATTGTACTTGGTTAAGAGTGAAGGTTTTGCTGCTGATTGTTAGCTGTAACTGTTAACGCGAGTACAAAGTGTAATATTTTAATGTTGTAATTATGTTGATAAATTGTTGCTGGATAGGCTGTTGTTTGCCTAGTTTTAGGTGAAGCATATTAATTATAAAAATAATAAGGCCTATGGACAAAAAAAGTTATTACATCCCCAAAATAATAATTAACCAGACAAATACAGGACACATCACATGAGAAAAAATTATCTTTGGACGGCAGTAAAAGCCGCCTTAATTATACCTACTGCAAGTATCACTATATCTGCTGCTAATGCACAGACGGCTCCCGTCGCAGATGACAGTATAGAAGTCATTCAGGTTCGGGGTATTGTCAGTAGTTTAAAAAGGGCAATGTCAAATAAAAAGGAATCGCTAATTGTATCCGATGGCATTTCCGCAGAAGATTTGGGAAAATTTCCAGATTTGAACGTAGCCGAATCATTACAACGTATCACCGGTGTATCGATAGACCGTAGTGGTGGTGAAGGCCAGTTTGTTACTGTCCGTGGTTTTGGACCGCAATTTAACAATGTTTTAGTCAATGGTCGTCAAATAGCCACTGAAAACCCAGGACGTGAATTCAGTTTTGATGTACTAGCCGCGGAGATGATCAGCGGAGCAGACGTATATAAGAGTACCAGAGCTGATTTACAGGAAGGCGGTATTGGCGCGACTATTAATGTTTCTACTGCAAGACCCTTTGATATTGATGGCTTTAGAGTGGCGGGTTCGATTAAAGGCACTTATGAGGATCTTAATGAAAAAACCTCTCCTAGTGCATCTGTTCTTATAAGTAATACTTTTGCTGACGATAGATTTGGTGTGTTATTTTCCGCATCGCATCAACAACGCGATGTTGACATTAATTCAATTGGCACAGCAGGTTGGCGTCCAGGTATTGACGTATCAAATACAGCCGGTGAGGTACTTGCGACAAATATTTATATTCCTCGAAATATCGATCATATATCTGATGTGCAAGAGCGCACCAGAACCAATGCTTCACTAGTTATGCAATATGCTCCTAGCGATGAAATTTCTATTACCTTCGATGGATTTATTTCTGAGTTTGAAGTGGACTCAATACAACATGATTTGGCTGCTTGGTACGAACCAACTCGTGTAGGAAGTGTAACAGTTGATCCAGAAACTCGAACAGCGACCTTTATTGATCAAGTTGGCGGCAATGCGGCAACAGATTTCGTCGAAAATTCACAAGGTAGCCGTGATGTATCAATTGAAGCCTTTGGACTAAATGTTGAATGGGATATTCAAGATAATCTAAAAGCTAATTTTGATATTTCTACTTCAAGCGCAGATAATGACACCTCAGACGGAAGCTCATTCTTCACCGTTATTGGCATCGTTAATAATTATCAAACCTCTCTTGAAGGTGGAAGTTTTACTACCCAACATGATGGCTTTACGGGCGATAATCTTCCCGAAGCAAATTTGGGCCGCTCCCATGTTTATGGTAAAAGTGGTGTAGATAATAAAGACGAAGTCACTGAATTAAAGGCAGATTTCGTTTACACACCTGATAGTGATACCTTCACCCAAATGAAGTTTGGTGCTTATTTCCAAGATCGTGAGAAGTCCATTCAAAACTTCAGCCATACCAACAATATTACTGGTATGTTTGGTTTGTTCGGTGGTTATCGTGGTGCTGTGCCTGAGGGAACCTTGACACCGTATAAGGCTAATAATTTCTTCAACGGTGTAGCCGATACCTGGTATACCTACGATGCCTTGGCTTTCTTTGATGTACTATCTACCGACAGTGCAGTGCAACTTAGTAATGATACTACATTAGGATTAGCCCCTGGTACCACTGCAGCTATTATTGCGGCTAACAATGGTTGGGATCCCGAGCGTGTAGGTGATTTTTCTATCATTAGCGAAGAAGTAACCAGCTTGTATATGGATTTTGTTTTTCAGGGTGACTTGGGTGATATGCCATGGACTGTGAACATAGGTGCACGTTACAGCGAAACAAATACATCTGTTGATGGCGCGGAACGTGTCTTATCGGACGTAATTGCAACCAGTGATACCACGCTTTTCCAGAATGTGTTTGAAGAGACCGTAGTCCCAGTAACTAAAGGCGGCAGTTATGCCAATTTACTTCCCAGTGTTAACTTTAAACTGAATGTACAAGATGACATGGTATTACGTTTCTCTTTCTATGATTCGTTAACCAGACCTACTTTGTCGCAACTATCCTCAGTAACCAATATTGGTGAACCTAGATTACAGAACTTAACAGCAGCCGGCGGTAATCCTGCACTTAAACCATTTAAGTCAGAGAACTGGGATATTTCCTACGAATGGTACTTTGGTGATGCAAGCTCCTTCACCTTCGCTTATTTTAATAAAGAAGTAGATGACTTTATTACCACATTACGTGGAGCAGAAAGCATTACACTAGGCGATCGTGCAAGTACACCGGGCAACATTTGTGGTAATTGTGGACCTGATGATCTTCCTCCAGGAGCGATTGTTTCTGATGAATTACAAGGTGCTACAGAAAGCTTCTTTGTAAGTCGTCCACAGAATGGTGAAACTGCCGAAGTTAATGGTTTTGAAGTTGCAGTAACTCATGTTTGGGATAATGGTTTTGGCTTCTCTGCTAATGCGACTGTTGTTAACAGCGATGCAGAAATCGACACCTCTGTTTCACAAACTTTCGCTTTAGAAGGTTTGGGCAATTCACAAAACCTGATTGTGTTTTATGAGCAGGATGCATGGCAAGCTCGTATTGCCTTTAACAACCGCGAAGCATTTCTACAAACTCTCGCCGCAGGAACGGGCGAACCAGAATTTGTAGATACTTACGGTCAATGGGATGCAAGCGCCAGTTATGATATCAATGAAAACATTACTGTTTTTGTTGAGGGAATTAACTTGACGGGTGAAGAGACGGTTAAACATGGCCGTTTTGCTATTCAAACTACACAAATCCAGGACACTGGAACACGTTATGCAATTGGTGTTCGCGCTAATTTCTAAGACGTAAGCAGGATATTGGCAAACATGCTGAGTGGTTTGCCAATAGTGATGACATTATGTTCAAGACCCGCATTGTAAGATGCGGGTTATTTTTATCCCACAACGCGCAGCAGGCGTTGTGGGATAAAAATATTTTTGAGTTGAAGTCTTTCTGATTTCCATATGAAATACACATAGAATAAGAAGTTGTTAATACAGCTAAATGGATAATTTTTATACATGTCAAAAGCGGTAAAAAAAATAGTTGTTGTTGGAGGGGGAACGGCAGGCTGGTTAACTGCTGCAATAGTCGCTTCTCATCATAAAACCAACAATTCAGATGCCATCAAAGTGACCCTAATTGAGTCTTCAGACATTCCTACCGTTGGTGTGGGCGAAGGTACTTGGCCGACCATGAAAAATACCATGCAGCAAATTGGTATTAAAGAAAGTGACTTGTTCAAGCACTGTCATGCGGTGTTTAAACAAGGAGGTAAATTTGTTGATTGGGTGCACGGTAATGGTGATTTTTACTATCATCCGTTTACAGTGCCCCTTGGTTACGGTCGAATCGATTTAGCCCCCTATGTTAGTAATATCGAAGACTATGCAGCTGAGTCGAATTTCCAGCATCACATTTGTGAAGCCGGTTTAGCACCAAGAACTATGGCAGAATCAGAATATACAGCTCAGTGTAACTATGCATATCATCTGGATGCAGGTGCATTTGCAGATTTATTAAAGCAACATTGCCGAGACAATTTAAACGTTGAGCATATTATTGGTACTGTGCAAGATGTGATTCTGGCAGAAAACGGCGATATTCAAGCTGTGGCGCTGTCTGAAGAAGTAAAAGTGCAAGGAGACTTATTTGTTGATTGCACAGGATTTTCTTCGTTGTTATTGGGAAAAGCATTAAAGGTACCTTTTGTAAAAAAAGATGATGTGTTATTTAATGATACTGCCCTTGCAATGCACATTCCCTACGAAAATGAGTCCAGTCCGATTGCTTGTCATACCATTGCAACGGCGCAAAATGCCGGATGGATTTGGGATATAGGTTTGACTCATAGGCGAGGGGTTGGACATGTCTATTCCAGTGCCTATTTGAGTGATGATGAAGCAGAGTCAAATTTACGCACTTATTTAGGTGACATTGCTAAAGATATACCAGTACGAAAAATCAAATTCGAATCCGGACACAGACAACAGTTTTGGAAAAACAATTGTGTGGCTGTAGGCATGTCCGCGGGATTTGTTGAACCACTGGAAGCTACCGCCATCATGTTAGTGGAAATTTCAGCACGTTATATTGCAGAAAATTTACCGGCAGATAATACCTTGATGGCCATTACTGGTCAGCGTTTTAATCAACAAATGCATTATAGATGGCAACGTATTATTGACTTTTTGAAACTCCATTATAGTTTGACTCAACGCCCAGAGCCATACTGGCAGGCACACCTTGAAGAAAATTCCATACCTCAAAGTTTAAAAGATGATTTGGCATTATGGAAATATCGTGGACCCACTAGCAGTGACTTTGATAGTTCTATTGAGTTGTTTCCAGCAGCAAGTTATCAATATGTGCTTTATGGAATGGGCTTTAAGCCAGATTTTGAACGGCAACGTTATTTATACAATCAGGATCTACAAGCTGAAAAAATCATTCAACGCAACCAACAGTTAACCGAACAGATGTTGCAAACATTGCCGCCACACCGAGATTATATAGAGACGTGGCTGTCTAAAGTTAATCAATAAGAAGATCCACAATGACCGAATTAGTAGAGCTCAATAGCAAAAAACATCAAGAGCTAAGAGTTAAACCTAACTGCACCATAGCGTTGGCCACCTCACAGCAGATAATGAAATTAAGAGTCACTGAAGCCTCAAAGGCAGTGACTAGCTTTCCGGTGTTTTTTACCCGCGATCAAAGAACAGGCGGTTGGGTATTGTCAGCATTAACTAGTCTAGAAAATGGCAGTAATTTATTTGTTAAACAACATCAGTGGGAATGTGCTTTTCAGCCTTCAAGCATGCAAACCTACCCGCTTTTTTTAATGCAATCTGAACAACAAAAGAACAATTTTACTATAGGTGTGATGGAGCAAAGTGATGCGTTTTCAAAAGAGTTGGGAGAACCGCTGTTTGATACTAATGGCAGACCTTCTCTTTACCTGAGTCGCATGCAAAAGTTACTTGAAGCGGATATTAAAAATGATATTCAGACTATGAAATTTAGCCAAAAATTGGTGGAGTTGAACCTACTGAAGTCAATAAGTTTGTCAATACATTATCAGGATGACAGCGTACAAAACTTAAACGGTTTGCACAGTATTAATGAAGACACATTACATTCCTTATCTGCTCAACAGTTAGATGAATTGAATAAATTAGGCTATTTAATACCTATACACGCTATGTTGATTTCAATTTTTCAATTAAATTCATTAGTTAAGAAAAACAACGAATTACAAAGCTTGAAGGCCATCAAGCAACTAAAAATTGAAGTGGCCAGAGACCGAACAGTTGCCTAACGAATGTGCGTGATGTTAGACACTTGCTTTAAGTAAATACCTAAAATAACAAGCTAGTAAATGGGGCGTATGCTCGCTAAACCTGCTGAGGAATAATAAAATGCCAGATAATATGATCCAAATCACAGTTTTTGTGGCGGTAACTGCATTGATTGCTTTCCTTACTTACATGCAATGTAAAGGTAAAGGCCCTAGATCAGGAGCAGTAGCAAGCGAAGGAGAACAAAATAAAGAGCTGTTTCTCGCTGGTGGAGGGTTGAAATGGTATTTCATCGCAGGCTCTATTACGTTGACCAATTTGAGTACAGATCAATTGGTTGGTACTAACGGCACCCAAATGGCGTTGTTAGCATGGTGGGAGTTTGCAGCTTTGTTAGGGTTAATTATCCTAGCGAAGGTATTTTTGCCTTTGTATTACAAGTATCAGTGCACCACAACTACAGAATTATTAGAAAAACGTTATCAAAACAAAAATATACGAGCAGTGATCGGTGCGTTGTTTTTCTTGAGTAGTGCTTTGATATTTTGCCCAGCGGTGATTTATTCTGGTTCTTTGTTTATGAAAACCATGTTTGATTTGGAAATCCCGTTGATGTACATCGCCACCGCTTTCGCTATCTTGGGCGCCATGTACGCGATTTTTGGAGGTTTGCGCGCTGTAGCGGTATCAGATACCTATTCAGGGGTGTTGCTTTTAACGATGGCAATTGCAGTAGTGTTCTTAGCACTTAATGCTATTGACTATGATTTTTCTGCCATTCCAGCAGACAGACTTACTTTAATTGGTGATAACGAATCACCTATTCCTTGGCACACCTTATTAACAGGTATGATATTTATTCAAATGTTTTACTGGGGAACCAATCAGGTTATCACTCAACGTGCTATGGCAGCCCCTTCATTAAAAGAAGCCCAGAAGGGTGTATTTGCAGCTGTAGGAATACGCCTTCTAATTGTACCTGCCATTGTTGTTATTCCAGGTATCGTGTCTTTTCAGCTTTATGGCGACATTGGCGACGCTGCATATGGACAAATAGTGGGTGATCTTCTCCCCACTTGGTTGTCGGGTATATTTGCCGCGGCGATGGCAGCAGCAGTGTTATCAACCTTTAACAGTAACTTGAACTCGGCTACCGCACTGTATGTATGTGATCTTCACGAACCCTACATTGGCCATCCAAAAAATGTGGCTAAGTTAAGTGCTTGGATCACAGCAAGCTTAACCGTGATCGCTTTGTTATTAGTGCCTGTTTATGCTCAAGCAGACAGCATTATTAACCTTTTACAGCAGCTTTGGGGTTTATTTAGCATGCCGATTTTATCAATATTTATAGTCGGTTTAGTGTTTAGAAACGTACATGCTAATGCAGGCATTATTGCGGTCATATTTGGGGTGTTTTTGTATGGTTCATTGTCATTCGAATTTTCACCTTTCCATGCACCCTTTGGTTTGCATTATATCCATTTGATGTTTATTACCTTGATATCTTGTGTGAGCGTAGCGTTGCTAATCAATAAAGTGTTCTACAAGCAAAGTGCTGAACTTGCTTGGGGCAGTGATGACGGATTAATTCAAGAATCGTAAAATAACGGAAACAGTGTGAATCATCTTAGAAAAAGTAATATTCAAAAGTTGCCAGAAAAAACCTTCGATGTTTTGATCATCGGGGGTGGCATAAACGGTGCTGTATCGGCAGCCGCACTTGCGGCAAAAGGAGCAAAAGTCGCCTTAATTGATAAAGGTGACTTTGCTGGCTTTACCAGTTCTAACTCCTCTAACTTGGCTTGGGGTGGTATTAAATACCTGGAAAGCCATGAATATGGTTTGGTGAATAAACTGTGTAAAAGCCGTAACCATCTGATGCGTAGTTATCCGTCTACCGTCAAAGAAATACGTTTTTTTACCAGCATTCAAAAAGGTTTTCGCTTTCCGCCTTTGTTTGTTTTTATGGGAACACTTGTTTATTGGTTGATGGGGCGTTTTTTCACTCAAAGTCCGCGGTATTTAACAGCAGCAAAAATCAAGTCCCTTGAAAACGTGGTAAACACCAAAAAGGTCAACGGTGGCTTTGAATATTCGGATGCATTTTTACACGATAACGATGCACGTTTTGTGTTTAATTTTATACGTTCGAGCATGAGTTATGGTTGCATTGCCGCTAACTATGTACAAGCAAATGGCTCTGAAAAAGTCGATGGTGAGTGGAAAACCCAAGCCAAAGATGTGATCAGTGGTGAAGAATTTGAAATTCGCTCAAAAGTGATTATCAACTCAGCGGGTCCTTTTGTAGACCCTATGAATCAGGTTAATCAGCAAACAACTGAGCATCATCACTTGTTTTCAAAAGGCATTCATCTGATTGTCGATAAAATCACTGATAGCAATAAAGTTCTCACCTTTTTTGCTGATGATGGTCGTTTGTTTTTTGTTATCCCTATGGGCCCAAAAACTTGTATTGGCACAACGGATACCCAGGTCGAAGATCCTCATGCAATAGTGACCGACGAAGACAGACAATTTGTTCTAGACAATGTGAATCAACTTTTAGATTTACCCAAAGCTTTGACTCAGGCCGATATAATTGCAGAACGCTGTGGTGTAAGGCCTCTTGCCATAAAAGGCAAAGGAGGCGTAGCCGATTGGGTGCAACTGTCGCGCAAACATGCAATAGACACCAATAAAGTTGACAAATATCTATCAATTTTTGGCGGCAAACTTACCGATTGTATCAACGTGGGCGACGAGGTCGCAGGTTTGGTTAAAGAGTTAGGAATTTCATTGCCATACGCAGATTTCAAATGGTACGGCGAACCTAACGATACTGTGCGAGACGAGTTTTTTCATCGTGCACAGCTTATGGATTTTGATGCACTAACACCTGCTCAATCATCAGAACCCTTAACTAAAAGGTTCTGGCGACGCTACGGCCGTAATGCCATTAACATGCTAGAAAAGATCCGTGAAAACCCAGAGAAAGCTGAATTACTGATTGAGAACTCTGAGTATCTACGAGTAGAAATCGAACATGCCGCTGAGCGCGAAATGGTGACTAAACTTGAAGACTTTTTACGTCGCCGCTCTAAAATATCATTAGTAGTCAGGCGAGAAGATATTCTCTCTGCACCGGGTTTGAAAGAAGCCTGTGAGATATTGTTTGGTGATGAAGCCGATGCCAAGTTACAAGAATATATTGATGCAGTAACCTGACAATATTAGGGCGGTGTTACTAGTTACAAAAAATTTATATCTTCGATTAGGCCAAGCTTGATGGGCTCATGCCTATTCCAGCTTTGGCCTAGTTTGGGTTTGAGATCCTATTTTTCAATATCGAAGATATATGCGGAACCTGATTCTTTTCCTTTGTCATCATTGCGGGTAGCTCCAATTAATGCATTACCATTGGAAAGTGCAACACTCCATCCAAACACATCCCCAGAGGCCGCATCGTCGGCAGTTAGATTTGCTTGGTGGCTCCATGTATTACCAGTTCGAGTAAATACATAGGCTGAACCTGAATTGGCTCCCTTGTCATCTTGATGCATAGCACTAATTAATGCCGTGTCACCAGAAAGGGCAACACCGCGACCAAATCTGTCATCTTCAGCGCCATCCGGTGCCGTTATTTTAGCTTGCTGTTGCCAAGCAGTCCCTGTGCGCGTAAATACATATGCTGAACCAGCATCAACGCCCATTTCATCGTCGTCGTCTCTGCGGGCTGATATCAATGCAGTATCTCCGGATAAGGCAACTCGAACGCCAAATATATCTGTCTTGCCTCCATCCGCCGCC
>Ga0209712_10001389_pt1 | contig 20646 bp, 16 predicted proteins | sample ArcOceMetagenome_FD_187443 | JGI IMG/M metagenome (GOLD analysis project Ga0209712, IMG submission 187443) | Marine eukaryotic phytoplankton communities from Arctic Ocean - Arctic Ocean - Greenland ARC118M Metagenome (SPAdes) (version 2) | ecosystem: Environmental > Aquatic > Marine > Oceanic...
TACCGTCTCCATAGTCATTTGCAAAATTAGAAATTACTTGAAAACCAATTGTTGTAATGATGGCAAGTAGAAAAATAAGCCAATTAAATAAGCCAGCAGATACTGCTAAAAAACTTCCAACAATAATCCCGGAAATTGATAATGGCAATGTTCTTAATCTTGCCGCTTTTATATAACTTCTTACATCCATGGCTGCTCACTAGTTTCTAAGTTAAATAAAATATGATTATAAATTTCAGTTGCATTTTTACTTGGTATGCAAGGTATTCTTATTTTTCCTGAAGCTGTTTGTAAAATAAGATCTACAACATCTCTTCTTTCTTGAAAGATCGTTTGCTTCATGGTTATATTTTGAACTTTAAATAATTGAAAATAGGTGTGGTGGGTATCTACCAAGCCCTTACCTACTAGAAGTAAATTACTTGAAATTTTGTAAAATGTTTTCTTATTTTTTTTATGAATTAAAAAATAACAAAGAGGTATCAACAATGAATTGATATATAAAACATCAAAATTATTAAAAATTAAGAAATTTGAACTATTAATCACCAGTAAAATAAAGCTACACTGAAAGAGCAATCGTATTTTAAAATAAGAGTCTGTGTAGTGCTTCTGACTAGTATCTATTTGACTACTATCAAATAAATGACTTTTAATTAAGTTGACTTGATCATGCTTACATCCAATAATCTTAATGGCTTTATCTTTTTTATTTTTCATCTTACCACTTAAAGCCTGTTTAAAAACAACATATGAAATACCAACCCATCTTTTAAAAGGATTTGATGACACTGTAATACTTTGAACTTTTTGTTTTTTAAGAACAATCGATTTTTTAGTTAATAAACCTTGATTTATTTCAAAAGCATCTTTTCTTACAAATAAAAACAAGTTAAAATGGCGAAGAAAAACACCCACAAAAGAGCTAAAAATTGAGATAAAGAGTAAACATAAAAATACTAAAATGATTAAAATAATACTTCCAAGAACAACCTCGGTACTCTTATTTAAATATTCATTTATATATTCTTTTTTTCCAAAACTTTCAAATACCTGCTCTATTTGTTGAAAAAAACCAACAATTAATGCTAAAAATAAAAACAAACTTCTAAAGTGATTTTCTGTGAGACTAACTTTTAATAATTCTCTAGTATTAATATTTAAAAGAGGTTTTTCTTTCTCATCAACAATTTCATTAGAGATATTTGATATTGAAATAAGTTCTTTTAATGCCAACGCTTTATGATGCGAAAGAGCTTTTATTGTAATTTCTGTTTTATTTGAACCTGCTGTTTCTATACTTACCCCGTAAACATTTATAAACTGTTGAATTAAATTTTGTTTAAAATTTATGTTCTGAATCCTATCAAAAGCAATCGATATATTAGTCTTTTTTATTATTCCTTTTTCTAAAACAAAATGATTATTGTTTATTTTAAATTTAAAGTTTCTATATGATAAATAAGCCCTAATCAAAGTAAAAATAAAAATACTAAATATTCCCAAATACATATAGAATGATTGTATCTCAGAAATTTGTGATATCCTACTTACAAAAATCAAAAAAAGTACCCAAGTTTGCTTGAGTATCTTAATTAACATGTCTCCATAGATAACTATGACACCTTTAGAAGATTGCCTAGAAAACTTTAAGAAAGAATACTTATGACTCATTAATCGTAGTACTAATAAATTCTTTTATTTGTAGAGCTTGTTCATTTGTAATTCCTTTAATTTCCAAATCATGACTACTATCTCCTGCTGTAAAAACAGTTAAGCATGACAATCCGAAAAATCGCGAAATTGGACCTTGATCTATTTCTACATGTTGTATTCTAGAAAAAGGAACTGTTGTAATAGTTTTTGTTAGTACGCCGCTCTTGTAAGATATATCTTTATCTCTAAGTGCGTACTTTCTTTTTGGAAAACCAACAATTATAAAAATAAAAATAAGGATGAAAATTAAAAAAAAAGCACTGTAAATTAGAGGAATATAAGCTGGTATTTTGTTAACTAGTTTTTTATCAATTAAAAAAAACAACCCTATTGACAAGGAAATAAAAAGTAATAAAACATTAATTAAAATTATCTTTAGGTAATTCCGATTAATATTTTTAAAATCAATTTTAGCAATATCTGGAAGTTCAGTAATTATCTTATTTTGAAAAGAATTGATCATAAAAATTAATATTGTAACGCTTCAGAAATAGATATTGGAGTATCATTTAACAATGCTTGGACAAATGCACCTTTATAGTATTTAAGTAACTGTGTTCTTTTCTCTCTTGCCTCTTTGTAGGTTAAAAAATTACCAAAACGATACTTTAGTAAGTTATCTTCTTTAAAAATGTTGACACTTTCTAAATTAGCTAATGTATTACTCGCATTTTTTAAAGCTGATATTTGAACTGTAAAAATTAATTTGTCTTCTACTTTCACTTGAGTTACCGTCTCCTCAACTTTAATGTTTTCAAGAGGAATTTGTTGTTTTTCCTTTTTATCACATGATAAAAAAACAACACAAAACAATAGTAAAAAAATACTTCTCATATTATAAATTTTCTGCTTCTGCGATTAATTCTGCAATATCTTTTACTAAAATTTGATTTTCTTTTTCGTGAAACTTTACACCATCTGTCATCATAGTATTACAATACGGACAGCCCGTTGCAATAATTTTAGCATTGGTTTCTAGGGCTTGTTCGGTTCTTAGAATATTGATTTCTTTATCGCCTTTTTCTGCATCTTTAAACATTTGAGCTCCTCCGGCGCCACAACACAAAGCTCTGTTTTTATGTTGCTTCATTTCTATTAGATTCACACCTAACTTTCGTATAATATCTCTTGGAGATTCATAAACACCATTACCTCTTCCTAAATAACAAGGATCATGATACGTTACTTGTTTTCCTTTTAAAGATTTTTTAATAACGAACCTTCCCTCTTCTACTAATTTCTTGATATATTGGGTATGATGATATACAGTATAATTCCCACCCAATTCTGGGTATTCATTTTTTAAAGTATTAAAAGAATGAGGATCTGTACAAACAATAGTTTTTACTTCATATGAATTTAATATTTCAATATTTGAAATGGCTTGCATTTGAAATAAGAATTCATTTCCAGATCTTTTAGCAGCATCACCAGTAGAACTTTCTTCTGTTCCTAAAACTGCAAAATCTACATTAGCTTTATGTAATATTTTTACAAATGCTCTGGTTATTTTTTTAGCCCTATCATCATAACTACCAGCTGCTCCAACCCAAAACAAGATTTCTGGTTGTTTTCCTTGAGCCATCATTTCTGCCATCGTTGGTACGTTCATATTTGTCGTTTTTATTCGTCTTTCCAGTTTAATCTATCTTGCTGATTGTATTGCCATGGAGCTCCGTTATTTTCAATATTAGTCATCATCATATTGAGTTCTTGTGGTGCAGCAGATTGTTCCATGACTAAATATCTACGCATGTCCATGATAATAGATAATGGATCTATATCTATTGGACATTCCTCTACACAAGCATTACAGCTAGTGCATGCCCATAATTCTTCTGGAGTTATATAATCGTTTAATAATTGTTTTCCGTCATCTTTAAAAATGCCACCGTTTTCATCTATATTATTACCAACTTCTTCTAGGCGATCACGGGTCTTCATCATAATTGCTCTAGGAGATAGTTCTTTCCCTGTCATGTTTGCAGGACAAGAAGAGGTACATCTTCCACATTCTGTACAGGTGTAGGCATTTAGCAATTGTACCCAATTTAAATCTGTCACATCACTAACTCCAAACTTTTCTGGAATCTCATCTTCTGCTCCTTCTTCTGGCATTGCATAAGGATCTGCATCTGGATCCATCATTATTCTAACTTCACTGGTTACAGAAGCTAAGTTGTTAAATTGTCCTTTTGGATCTAGATTTGCAAAAAAAGTATTTGGAAATGCCAATAATATATGAAGATGTTTAGAATAGTATAGATAATTTAGAAAAATTAAAATTCCTATAATATGAACCCACCAAGCAGTATGCTCTATTGCAGCTAGGGTATCTAATGAGTACCCTGAGAACCATGGAAATACAAATTGACTGATAGGGTTACCAAAACCTGCTTCCTGAAATGTATGATCGGTTGCATTCATTACGATGAATAATGACATCAGTACAATTTCAAAATAAAGAATTAAATTACCATCACTCTTGGGCCAACCCTTCATTTCTTTACTCATAAATCTTTTAAGCTTAACGATATTTCTTCGCAACCAAAATAAAATAACAGCAACTAAAACAAGAAATGCTAAAATTTCAAAAGTTCCAATTAAAAAACCATAAATAGAATTTCCTAAAAGTGGTTGAAAAACTCGATGTGTACCGAATAACCCATCAATAACAATTTCTAGAACTTCTATATTAATGACTACAAAACCTATGTATACAATAACATGTAAAAAACCTGCAAATGGCCTACTAACCATTTTTGATTGCCCTAAAGCAATTCTTGCCATATTTTTCCATCGTTCTGTTTTACGATCAGATCTGTCTATATCTTTACCAAGTTTTATATTTCTAATCAGTTTGAGAATATTCATAACAAAAAAACCGATACTAACAAACAAAGCTATTGCAAAAAATATATTCGGTAAATAATCCATATTTGTTATAAATTTTATTGTTTTTTAGATAATTCTTTCGTTAAATTTTATCTGATGACAATAGTACTAATTAGAATTGTTTTCTTTGGTACTTTCTTCATTGTAAGCTTTTACTTTTTTACCAAACAGTGAAAAATGTACAAACCTTTTTGGATTCAACTTCATTTCTTTTAATAACTCTTCTAATTCTTTGGAAGCGTTAGTTAAATTATTATACATAGAATCATCGGTAGCTAACTTTCCAAGTGACCCTTTACCGTTTTCTATATTTAAAAGTAACCCATTAACATTTGCTAGTGTTGTTTGAAGTGTTCTTACTGTCTGCCCGAAATTTACATTTGCTAATGTATCAGAAACCTTTGCAAAGTTTGCTGTAATTTTCTTCGTATTCTCGAGTGCTATGTTAATATCTCCTTTCGTTGAATCTATCATTTTATTGAAAGAACTCAAGGTATTCGTCATAGAACTTACCGTAGTTTCTAATCCGAGAATAGTTCTCTTAAAGCTATCTCTAGATTTTAGATCTAATACATCGTTTAGTGCAATTAGTAATGAATCTGCTCCAATAATCACTCGCTCAACCTTAGTTTTGAGCGGATTTAACGTTTCTCCTACAGATGTGAAAATATCTGACTCTACCTCTCCTGTTAAATAATCTCCTGATACAGCTGGTTTTCCAATATAACTAGGAATAATTGCTAATGATTCACCACCAATGATACTTGTAGAATATATTTTAGCAACGCTTTTTTTTGAAAATTCAAAGTCATTATCAAGAGATATTTTTACAACTAATTTACCTCTTTTGGTAGAATCTGTATTAAATGTGATATCAGATACTTTTCCAACATTTAATCCATTTATGCTCACGTTACTTGCTTTATTGAGACCTTGAATATTATCATATTCGATATAAAAAACTCTTGAGGCAGCCTCTAATAGGTTTTGACCTTTTAAAAAGTTAAAACCCCAATAGCCTAAACATAAAATTAATACTGCTACAATACCTGTTTTTAATTCTCTAGACATTTATTTTTTTTAATTACAAAAATACTACTATTTTTTTTTAGACAACATGAAGAAAACATCTATTCTAAAACCTTAGAAAGAGATACTTTTTTTCCTTTTATGAAGGCAACGATATATGCATCGGAATACCCTTTACCCCTTGCTTTCAATAACGAAACTTCAACTTCCTTATAGCTATTACTAATTCCATAATAATATTTATAAAAAACACCAACCTTAACTCTTTGAAGGTTTCTTAAGCCTTTAAAATTGTACGATTGTAGTTTAATTTTATTTTTACTTGAAGCTATTTGAATTTTAAAAGTTACTTCTTCTTTTTCACTATTATCATTTAAAATAATAGAATTGTTAGTGGAAACTGTATTTAATTTTATTTGGTGGTAGTATTTTTTAATTGACTTTGCTATTTCTTTTGCCATTTTTTGCTGGCCACTTTTAGAATTTAAAAACTTCCCTTCTTTTTTATTGGTAAGAAATCCTAGTTCTATTAATACACTTGGCATATATGTTTGGTGCAAAACAACAAATCCTGCTTGTTTTACTCCTCTGTCCTTTCTTTTTAAGGATTTTGTGAAATTTCCTTGAATATCTGCAGCTAAAGAAAAGCTTTTGTCTAGGTTTTCTTCTTGCATTAAGGTGAGTCCTAAAACGGACTCTTCAGAGTTAGGATCAAAACCTTTGTATCTTTCTTTAAAATTTTCTTCTAGAGAAATTACTGCATTCTCACGTTTAGCAACCTCAAAGTTTCTTTTATTAGCATGCAACCCTAAAACAAAAGTACCTGCACCATATGCATCCGAATTATGAGCATCACAGTGTATAGAGACAAATAAATTTGCTTTTGCTTTATTTGCAATTTCACCTCTTTTCCATAAGTTAATTAAAATATCTTTATTTCTTGTGAAAACGACTTTTATATCTGGTGTATTTCGAAGTTCTTCACTTATTTCTTTAACAACATTTAGAGCAATATTTTTTTCTCGGTAACCATTTCCAATGTTTCCAGGATCAGTTCCTCCATGACCAGCATCCAAAACAACTATAAATTTTTCATTTTGAGAAATCAGTTTGTGTGGATTCGAAAAAAGAAAACAAAAAATAAAAAAGAATACAAGGTTAACCTTGAACTCAAATTTGCACTTGTATGTGGGTGGTATAAACAAAATTTAACTAATTTTGGCTTTTCAAATTTGGTGCTTCAGTTATTGAAGCATATTTTTACTCATATACAAAAATAGCATATTAAATATTGCAATCAAATCTGTCTTACATACTTTTATTTTTACTTTTATTTTGTTCGCTAACAGAAACAAAGTCTCAGGACATAAAGCCGAGTGGTAAATCTATTCCCATAATCAAGAGAGATAGCATTTCAAAAATTAAAATAAAATCTATAAAACCGATTAAAAATGATAGTCTGCTTTTAAAGAAGCAAGATAGTATTCAACTAGACAGCATAAAACCAAAAGAAGCTATTACTGATTTAATTACACACGTTGCAAAAGACTACACAACTCAAAATGCAAAGAATAAAACAGTAACACTTTACAATGAAGCCCATATAGTTTATACAGATATTGACTTAAAAGCTGGAATTATTATTATTGATTATCTAAAAAGTACATTATATGCCAAAGGCATAAAAGACAGCACAGGATATAATCAAAAACCAATATTTAAACAAGGTAATCAAGAATCTGAACAAGATTCTATGATTTATAACTTTAAAACAAAAAAAGCAATTATTTACGGTATAAAAACAAAACAAGAACCAGGGATGTTTGTTTTAGGAGAAAAAGCCAAACGTGTAAATGATTCTACAATTTTTATGCGTAACATTAGGTTTACAACTTCAGAAAAAGATAATCCAGACTATTACATTGGTGTAAAAAAAGCAAAAGTAGTTCCTAACAAAAAAATAGTAGCTGGATTAAGTAATCTTGTCATTGCAGATGTTCCAACACCTGTTTTCCTTCCTTTTGCATATTTCCCTTTAGGAAAAAACAGGACCTCTGGTTTTATTTTTCCAGCAATACAGACGAGCACTTCAAATAGAGGTATTGGAATTCAAAATGGAGGCTATTATTTTGCTGTGAATGATCATGTAGATTTAGAATTATTAGGAGATGTGTATTCTAACGGTAGTTGGGGATTTAGAGCTAGTTCTCAATATTATTTCCGATATAAGTTTTCTGGAAATTTTAATATAAGTTTTGAGAAAATAATTAGAAGTACTAGAGGTTTTGATGATTTTACTGAAGCTTCAAATTTTAATGTAAGATGGAGCCATAGACAAGATCCAAAAGCAAGCCCAAATTCTAATTTTGGAGCTTCAGTAAATTTAGGAAGTAGTCAATATTTTAGACAATCTTTAAATGAGTTTAACAACTCAAATTTTTTAACAAATACTTTTAGTTCATCCATTTCATATCAAAAAACTTTTGTTGGCACACCCTTTAACATGAGTGCAAATGCTACTCATTCTCAAAATACGAATACTGGTACAGTAACAATGGCACTACCCTCTCTTCAAGTATCTATGAGTAGAATTTATCCACTAGCTGGAAAGGGAGGTATTAAAAAAAATCCTCTTCAAAAATTAGGTTTAACCTATAACATGCAAGGAGAATACAGAATAAATACTTCAGAAGATGAATTCTTTACTCCTAAAATGTTTGAAACTGCCAAAGCAGGAGTCCAACACAGAGCAGATGCAAGTACCAATATAACTCTCCTAAATTACGTTACATTATCTCCCAGTATTAATTACAGAGAGGTTTGGAGCTTTAAAAGTCTTAGTAAGACTTATGACAATGAATTCCAAAACTCAGACGGAACTTTTGGAACAGTTGTATCAGATACAATCAGTGGCTTTAGTAATTTTAGAGAATATGGTTCTAGTTTAAGTTTGTCCACTAATATTTATGGAACATTTAATTTTAAAAAAGGTCGTTTAAAGGCAATTAGACATACCATAAGACCATCGGTTTCTTTCTCATACAGACCAGATTTTGCAGACAGCTACAATGAAACTGTTAAAACTAATTTAGATGGCACAGAATTTGAAAAATACTCTCCATTTGGCGATGGTACTAGCCTTTATGGTAGTCCTGGTTCTGGATTAAGTAATACAATAGGGTTTTCTTTGAACAATGTAGTTGAAGGAAAACTAGCACCAGAAGACCCTGATAGTGATGAAGAAGACAAGAAAATAACTATTTTAAATAACTTAAATTTCAGTTCCTCCTACAATATTGCCGCAGATAGCTTACGATGGACGCCTGTAAATGCTACTCTTGGTACAAGAATATTTAAAGATAAATTAGCGCTTAATTTAAATGCAACATTAGATCCTTATCAAATAAATGAAGCTGGTCAAAGAATTGATAAATTTGTTAAAGGTTTGTTTCGATTAACGAGAGCCAATTTAACTGCTAATTATTCCCTATCCAGTAGAGACTTTAATGGAGAAAATGATGATGATGCCTCAAATAGTAATTCTGGAAATGGCAACCAAGATACCCCAGATGTTCTTGGAAAAAATTTAAATCCTACTAATAGTTTTGCTTCAAATGCTGTGGATGATGATAATAATGGTGAAGAAGAGATAACAGAGTTATACAAAGCTACAATACCATGGAATTTAAATTTAGCATATTCTGCATCATATTCTAATAACGGAATCAGTAATGTAGGAATACAATCTCATTCGGTAATGTTTGGAGGAGATTTTGAATTAACACCAAAATGGAAAGTTGGGTTTTCCTCCGGGTACGATATAGCAAGTGGTGGTTTTACTTTTACAAGAATGAATTTTAATAGAGATTTAGATAGTTGGAACTTAAGTTTTAATTGGGTTCCTTTTGGTAACAACCAATCCTATGTATTTTTTATTGGTGTTACTTCGTCCATACTAAGGGATCTAAAATACGAACAAAATAAACCTCCAAACAGGGTCTTGTTTTAAAAAAAAATAACAAAAATGAAAAAAATAATTCAAACTTTAAAAGCACCTAGCCCACTTGGACCTTATAATCAAGCTGTTTTGACCGGTAATACATTGTATACTTCAGGACAAATTGCTATTGATCCAGCAACTGGAAAATTAGAACTAGGATCTATTGAGGAAGAAACCACCTTAGTAATGGAAAATATGAAAGCTGTATTAGAGGCTGCTGAGATGTCATTTGAAGATGTAGTAAAAACATCTATTTTTATTTCTGACATGAATAATTTTTCAAAAATTAATACAGTCTACGGAAAATATTTTAATGAAGAAACTGCGCCCGCTAGAGAAACAGTAGAGGTTGCCAATTTACCTAAATTTGTGAATGTGGAAATCAGTATGATTGCTATAAAATCATAGTAGCTGAAGACTTCCTAAAGATTTATATACTTCTTTAAAATCTAATAAACATTGATTTTAATTTGATATAATTTTTATAAAAATACGTTTAATTTAAAAAAAAAACCATCAGATAACTGATGGTTTTTTTTAATTATACCTACTATTAGTTATAAAGAAGCTGCGTATTCAATTAAATCTACAATTTTAGTAGAGTACCCAATTTCATTGTCATACCAAGAAACAACTTTCACAAAGTTATCGTTTAAAGCGATTCCTGCGTTTGCATCAAAAATTGATGTACGAGTATCTCCAACAAAATCTTGAGAAACAATTAAATCTTCAGTATAACCTAAAACACCTTTCATTGGTCCGCTTTCTGAAGCTGCTTTCATGGCTGCACAAATTTCTTTATAAGAAGCTGGCTTGTCTAATTTTACTGTTAAATCTACTACAGAAACATCCATGGTTGGAACTCTAAAAGCCATCCCTGTTAATTTTCCATTCATTTCAGGAATTACTTTCCCTACTGCTTTTGCAGCTCCAGTAGACGATGGGATAATATTATGAATTGCTGAACGACCACCTCTCCAATCTTTCATAGAAGGTCCGTCAACAGTTTTTTGTGTTGCAGTTGCAGCGTGAACAGTTGTCATTAAACCTTCAACGATACCAAAATTATCATTTAATACTTTTGTTATTGGTGCTAAACAATTTGTTGTACAAGATGCGTTTGAAAATATTTTTTGATCTGCTTTTAATTCTGTGTTATTAACACCCATAACAAACATTGGTGTATGATCTTTAGATGGTGCAGATAAGACTACTTTTTTAGCTCCAGCTTTTAAGTGTTTTCCTGCAGATTCTTCAGTTAAAAAGAAACCTGTAGATTCAATAATATACTCTGCACCAACCTCATTCCATTTTAAATTTTCGGGGTCTCTTTCAGCAGTAATTCTGATAGCGTTTCCATTTACTAATAGTTCTCCATCTTTCACTTGAACATCTCCATCAAACTGACCGTGAACCGAATCATATTTTAACATATATGCTAAATATTCTACATCTAATAAATCATTGATTCCAACAATTTGTACATTAGGTCTATTTATTGCAGATCTAAAAGCTAATCTTCCTATTCTACCAAAACCGTTAATTCCTACTTTAATCATTTTTTTTATTTAATTATTTGTAATTATGTAGACATAATATCAGAGACCCTTAATAGTTCCTTATTAATTTCGTGTCCACCTGTAATTGCCTCCTCTAAATCCGTTGTTATTACTACATTATTTTTTAGCCCAACCATAAGATTGGTTTTATTGTCTATTAAAAGCTCTACTGATTTCACTCCTAGTCTGCTAGCCAAAACTCTATCAAAACAAGAGGGTGAGCCTCCACGTTGCATATGACCCAAAACAGAAACTCTTACGTCATATTCAGGCATGTTATCTTCTACATATTTAGCTAATTCAAATACATTTTTACCAGACTTATCTCCTTCGGCTACAACAACAATACTTGACGATTTTCCAGAGCTTCTACTTTTAATCAACGACTCTAAAAGTCTTTCTAATCCAAGGTTTTCTTCAGGAATTAAAATTTCTTCTGCTCCAGCTCCAACACCAGCATTTAATGCGATAAAGCCTGCATCTCTTCCCATTACCTCAACAAAGAAAAGTCTATTGTGAGAAGAAGCTGTATCTCTAATTTTATCAATAGCATCAACAGCTGTATTTAAGGCTGTATCATACCCTAAGGTGTGAGAAGTTCCAAAAATATCATTGTCTATTGTTCCTGGAATTCCAATAACAGGAAAATTATATTCTTTATTAAAAATAACAGCTCCTGTAAAAGACCCGTCTCCACCTATAATAACTAAACCATCAATCTGATGTTCTTTTAGGTAATCATAGGCTTTCTTTCTTCCTTCAGAAGTTCTAAACTCATCAGATCTTGCAGATTTTAATATCGTACCACCTTTATTTATGATATTATTTACACTACGAGCGGAAAGATTAATAAAATCTCCTTCTATCAAACCCTGATAACCTCTGTAAATACCAACACACTCTGTTCTGTAATAAGCACAAGCTCTGACTACTGAACGAATTGCTGCATTCATACCCGGGGAGTCTCCTCCTGAGGTCATTACTGCTATTTTCTTAATTTTTCCCATAAAACAAATGTAAAAATACTTATTAAAAGTTACTTTAAATAATAAAAAAACGAAATCGATTTCGGTTAACTTACAAGTAAAAACCTTATAAACAAAGGCTTTGTTTAAATATTTTAAATGAACCTACTAAGATTAAAAGTGATCACATCAAAAAAAAATATATAATTAATTTTTTTTATTAAAGTTAAGAAGTGTGTTTTTAGGAGTAGTAATTGAGTCTTTATTTTGAATCACTTTTTTCTTCTTATTTTTTTTCTTTAATCCTATCTTTTTTAATAAATCTGATAATGAATTAAAATTTACTTGATAAGACAATCCTATGCCTTGTGTGTATCCTTCTTCTTGAGCAGAATACTGAATTTCATTTTGTCTATTAAAAATAACACTCCTAAAATTTCCAGCCTCATTTAACAACACCTCAACCTTTACCTCCCCCACAACACTAGATTGTGTTTGAGTACCTACCGGAACACCAACTTTACCGTTTACGATAACATTTTTACTAATTTGAGTTGTTAATGACACATCAAATTGATCGTCTGTGTTTAGATTGTCTTGAGGGGTTTGAATGCCACCAGTAGAATATCCAACATCTAACCTTACTTTATTGCTACTAATAATGTCTGAAAGAATAGAACCAATAGCGTTGGAAGTTGTTCCTGTTAACAACTCTCCTCCATTAATATTTCCTCCATTAGGATTTGCAAAAGTTCCTGCTGCAAGTAGTGTTAAAAACTGACGCATTTTTGAGTTGACATCATTATCATTAAGAATAAAATCTAATTCAGCAGCAATCGTAGAATTTGAATTTTGTATTTCTATATCAAATTCCTGTTTTGAATTAAATAAACTTCCAGATATATTAGTGATTAAATCAACAGGTATTTTTCTATTTGTATTAAAGTTTTCTAATAAAACTGCTGGATTTGCATTCGTGGTATAGACGGCTACAACATTTAGATTAGCTTCAAAAGGATTACCACTCCAAGAAATAGTTCCTCCTTTAGAAATCTTAAAAGGCTTGTTAATGATTCCTGATGATTTAAAATTATAGATTCCGTTATCTATGGTATAATCTCCAAACATAGCAAATTTACCATTTGTATTAATTTCTATCTGTAAATCACCTGTTCCTCTTCCACTCAGTTCGCTACCGTTAACTTCATCAATTACAATGAGTGCTTTCGCATCTTTAGTGACCTCTAAATCTATATTTAAAGAAACTCCTTCAACAGCTTCAATTGCAATTTTTTCTTGTAATTCTTCTAATGTCTTTTCTGATTTAAAATGAATTAATCTATAAGTATCTATCTTAGCTATATCTTTTAATGGAATTACAAAATTTGTATTAGGCATTGTCTTTGCATTGACATTTATTGTGATATTATTGGTCAACCCAGCAATACTCGCATTTCCTTTTATAAAACCAGTACCATAATACAATGCTTCATCAGAATTATTAGTGTCTAACACTAATAAGTTGGGAGATAAAATATCTATATCTAGTGCCCATTGATCAAAATTTTGATGCGTTATTGTACCATCTAAAACTCCTCTAGTTTCATATTTAGAATCTAATAAATTTATGTTGTCAAATTCAAAAGATTGACCATTTAATCTTACAAAAGTATCTCCATCAAAATTGTAATCAATATTTAAATATGGAAATTGCAGCCCTGCATTTTCTAAGACTAGATCACCATTCATATTTGGATTTCTTAAAAATCCTTTTAATGTAAAGTCACCTGATGCTGAACCTCTTATTTTAGACAAAACGTTCTCACCTAGGGGACTAAAGGCACTAAGGTCAAATTCTTCTAAATCAACAGCTAAATCAATTTTTGGTCTTTTTTCAGAAAAATTAAGGGTACCTAATGCAGAAATACTTTTTACTTTTTCTCTCTCTAAAGACAAAATTACTTGATACTTGTCATAAGAACTATCCCCTTCTACATTTAAAAATAAATTCCCTTGCTTAAAGTCATTAATTTCAAAATTTTTAACTTTTAGATTCCCTTTTGGACCGTAGACTCCGTCTTTCTGAGAAACATTGATGGTTCCATTTAATTTTCCTCTTAATTTTAAACTATCTATTTCTGGTAAAAAACTTTTTAAATATACATTGGTAAAATCGATTTCTATTTTTTTATAAGTAGAATCTATGACAACTCCTTTAAAATTTATTTCTTGCTCAATAGATTTTAATTTGAATGTAGAGAAAACATATTCGTCTTTTTTTAAATCAAAAACAAGTTTATTTTCTGTGTTATTTTTTGGGTTTAAGTCCCATAAATTTCCCCTGTAATTAAAAGTAGACTTCTCTATACCTATGACAGACTTTTTTTCTTTATTTATTGTAAAATAGAAATCTAAATTAAACACCTCCTTCTCTGATAATCCCCCTTTAAATGCTGATTTAAAAAATAGTGTATCGTTAATCGTTTTATTGAATAGTAATAAATTAGATAGTTTGTAATAGGGTGTTTCAATACTTTTTGCACTTAGAGATGTATCATATAATTTTCTTTTGTTATTTGTATTTAAAGAAAGTGAATCTATAATATTTCCGTATGCTGTAATTTTTGGTGAAGAAATTTTTAATTTTAATTGATTTTCATTTGCTTTAATATCTCCTTTAATTCTAGTATTTGGAGCTACTGATATTTCCGGAAAAAAGACATCAACTATTTGATTATAAATAATAAAGTCGAATTTTAAAAATTGGTCTGGTGCAATATCAAATGGATTGTAATTAGAATACATACTCCCAAGAGCATTTTGAGCTAAGAGTAAGAACTCTTCAAACCTAAAGTCACCTATTAATTCTCCTTTAATAATATCTTCAGAATCTATTCTAATTTGTCTAATATTTTCTTTTACCGTTGAGAAAATTAAAAACTGCTTAAATGGATAGCTGCCTTTTTCATTTGTATAGATGATGTTTTTAAAATTTGCAATCCCTACAATATTATCTATCTTATTACCTGTTAAATCTAAATCTATTAACCCTTTAAGTTCTGAAATACTATCTCTGTCGTAAAGATTCAGTGCACTTAAATTTGCATAATTAATAGTAGCCTTGAAGTCAAATTTATTAATCTCTTCAGATAAATCTGCTAAGCCTTCAAAAGTTCCGTTTAAATTAACATCTGTAGAGGCTAACTTTCCGTTAAATAAATTATTTTGATACAACCCGTTAACACTAATATCTTGATAGTTGTAATCATTAAATTCTATCTGAGAGATTTGTCCGATAAGCTTAGTGTTTATATTTTCTATTCGAAATCCTTTACCATCTACTTCACCTTCAAAAGAAATATTACCAAATGAACTATCTTCAAAGAATCTCCCTAAATCAAATCTATCTAAGACCACCTCACCTTTATAGATTGCCTCATCTATATTATTAAAGTTTTTTAATTCTAAATCTACAACTATATCTCCTATCTCAGAATTAACATCTAAGGTTGCTTCAATAGAACTAGGTGTTATTTTGGTAAATCCTGAGAGTGAGAACTCACCAAGTTTAATTAATTCTATTGGCATATTTTTCTCCAAAAGGTTGGGAAGCATATTTTTTAACTTAAAATAATCTGCGGAAAAGTCTTCTAAATTGGCTGTTAAAAAAAAATCCTCTTGCATTACAGCATTGATAAATTTTAGATCACCAATAATTTTTATTCCTTTATCAGAATTAAGCTGTAAGTTTTCTAATGAAAAATTATTTAAAGACCCTTTTAAATTAGCATCAAATCTTACAACATCGTTTCCTTTAATTTCTTTGTATAGTTTCTTTAAATCCTTAGTAGCTAAATAACTATTGTAAAAAGCTGCGTCTATATATACTAATTCATTAAACTTACTTAAGTTTCTTCTATCATAATCAAACTCTATTTCTGCCTTTATCGATGAAAATGGAGTTTTAATCGTTGTATTATAAAACTGCATTTTAGTTTTAGAATACTTAAAATCCGTAGTTAAATTGGTTATTTCTAGACCTCTATTATCTGTAAAGTAGAGTCCTCTAATCTTTAAAGCTACATCAGGTCCTACAACGGAAAAATCTTGTAAGCTTCCGCCCCCGTGGTACGCAGCAAAATCTAACGAAACTGCCTTATTTTCATCTATTTGCTTGTAATTTATATCTTCAAAATAAATATTTGATGATCGAATCTGAAAGGGACTAGATATTGAATCTCTTGGATTGTTATTTTCAAACTTCTCTACAAAAAGATTTAAATTGTGTGTTTCTTCATCTTTGTAATTCTTAACATATACATGCACCCCTTTTAATGAGGTGTTGTTTAGTTGAATATTATTTTCTAAAATTCTTTTAGCATCTAGCAATGAAGTTTTTAATCTATCTACAAAAATTAGTGTGTCTAGGTGATGATCTCTAATCTCTATACCTTTAAGAGAAACTGACCCTAGAAGTGAAAGATCTACTTTTTTAATCTCTAAATTGGTTCCGTACTCTTTATTTATATTGTCTGTTACAATGTTTGCTAAGCTTGTTTGTACAGCTGGAATAGAAAAAATAATGACAAGAAATACCATGAATAGTACAAGGTACTTAAACCACTTTAACAGTATTTTGCCGATTTTTTTGATTCGTTTTATATTAGATGTATTACCCTCTATTAGAGTAAACGCAAAAATAGAGCCTTTCTATACAAAGAACGATAAAATTAATAAACTAATAAATTTCTCTTTTAAAAAGAAATTGACAATTTAATAATAGTTAATTTTGTTTCATCATTTTATGGCAACAAAAAAGATATACATATTAGGAATTGAATCTTCTTGCGACGACACCAGTGCAGCAGTTATTTGCGATGGAGAGGTCTTAAGTAATATTGTTGCCAATCAAGAAATACATGCTAAATATGGTGGTGTTGTTCCTGAACTAGCTTCCAGAGCTCATCAACAACATATAGTGCCTGTAGTACAACAAGCAATTGAACAAGCCGGCATCACTAAAGAAGACTTAAATGCCATTTCTTTCACTAAGGGTCCAGGTTTAATGGGATCATTACTAGTTGGTACTTCGTTTGCTAAATCGTTGGCTTTGGGCTTAGACATCCCCTTGATAGATGTCAATCACATGCAAGGACATATTCTAGCTCATTTTATAAAAGAAAAAGATACTGCCTTTCCTCCTTTTCCGTTTGTTTGCCTTACCATTAGTGGTGGTCATACACAAATTGTAAAAGTTTTTAGTCATTTTAAGTTTGAAGTCTTAGGGGAGACTATTGATGATGCTGTTGGTGAAGCCTTTGATAAATCTGCTAAAATATTAGGCTTACCATATCCGGGCGGACCCTTAGTTGATAAATATGCGCAACAAGGAGATCCTAAAAAGTTTTCATTCACAAAACCAAAAGTGGGTGATTTAGATTTTAGTTTTAGCGGTTTAAAAACAGGGATTCTTTATTTTATTCGAAAAAAAGTAAAAGAAAATCCTGATTTTATTTCAGAAAATCTAGAAGACATCTGTGCTTCTATTCAGCATACCATTGTAGAAATCTTAATGGATAAATTAAAAAATAGTGTAAAACATACTGGTATTAAACATATTGCTATTGCAGGTGGAGTTTCAGCAAATTCTGAAATTAGAAAAAGATTACGATTGGCTCAAAAACATTTGGGTTGGACTCCCTATATCCCAAAATTTGAATACACGACAGATAACGCAGCAATGATAGCAATTACCGGCTACTTAAAATATCTAAATAAAAATTTTGCTGATATTTCTGTAAAGGCAACTGCAAGGTTAAAGGTTACAGAATAAGATAGATCCTTCAGCTTAAATCAACTTTATAAAACTTGAATTAACAACTTTTATCCAAACAGTTCATTTAAAACCTTTGCCAAACGAAGGCCTCCTTTTTTCAATTGCATTTTCACTGTAGAAAAATGATCATACATATATCTGTAACTCAAGTTTTCATTAACTGTTGCAGATTCGTATACTTCCATAGTTATAATTCTAGTTTCATTTACCCAATCTAAAACAGACCCTTTCTGAATTGCTTTTTTTTGATTTTTAGAAAAATAATTCAGATTAGAAGTTAGCTCGGTATAGGTCATGTTAAAAGATTCTATCATTTTCGTGTCCCAAACAGAATGTAAATTTGTCTTTCCTCTAAACCATTTTACTTTTATAGAGTTCCCTCCTTTATCTTCTGCCCTACCAATATGTAAAGGCTGATGTAAGTCTCCTATTAGGTGCACTAATAACTTTACATAAAATACCTTATCTTCTTCACTAGAAGCAGGATTAGAAATGATTTTTTGACATTCTTTAATTCCTTGAATTAGATCTCCTTTTGGATTTTTCTCTCCTGTTTCATAGGCCTCTCCTTCTTTAAAGTTTACATAATGCCACGCACTAAACTTTCTATAGGCTTTGTCAGATTTAATTTCATCTGCATAGGTAGAAATAATTGCCAAACCTTCTCCTTTGAGTAATTTCTCTAGGTTTTTTTTGGCTTTTTTTGTAAGATGACTATAGGCTATTTCACCAACAACCCTATGACCAGTTTGACCCCATACTGGGATATTTTTAGTAGCATATGAAGATATTCCAACACATAAAAAAAAGAACATCAAATAACGTCTCATAATATTTTTTGTTTTGTATTTGTGCGAAGGTAAAAAAAATAGTGTCTGCAAAATTTGAAAATATCAAAAAATTACATCTATATTTGTGATATTATTTTAATATCATTTTAAATTAAAAATATATGAATTCAGAAAAAATTATCAAACCTGCCAATGGGTATCTTATGGTAGCCATTACAATTGCATTATTCATTTTTGGTATTGTTATGAGTATAAATGAAGAAAACGGATTCTATCTAATTTCAAGTATTGTTGGATTTTTTGGTTTTTTTGGTTTTATTTTAGTTAATCCGAATACTTCAAAAGTTGTTTTACTATTTGGAAAGTATGTGGGTACCATAAAACAGAACGGCCTCTATTGGGCAAATCCATTATTTAGAAAAAAAGCAATCTCGTTAAGGGCTAGTAACTTTGATAGTGAACGTCTAAAAGTAAACGACAAGCTTGGAAATCCTATTATGATTAGCACAATTCTAGTATGGAGAGTTACCAACACCTACAAAGCTGCTTTTGATGTAGATAATTTTGAGAACTTTGTTAGAGTTCAAACAGATGCAGCAGTAAGAAAATTAGCTAGCATGTATCCGTATGATAATTTTGCAGATGAAGGTCATAAAGAAGATATTACCCTACGCTCTAGTGTTAATGAAGTAAGTGAAGCACTAGAAAAGGAAATAGAAGAACGTCTATCTATTGCAGGAATAGAAGTGCTAGAAGCTAGAATTGGATATCTAGCCTATGCGCAAGAAATAGCAAATGCTATGTTAAAAAGACAACAAGCTACCGCTATTGTTGCAGCAAGACATAAAATTGTTGAAGGAGCAGTAAGCATGGTAGAAATGGCTTTAGAAGAACTTAGTAAAAAACAAATTGTGAATTTAGATGAAGATAGAAAAGCTGCTATGGTAAGTAATCTAATGGTTATTTTATGTGGAGATAAAGAAGCATCTCCAGTATTAAATACAGGAACACTAAATCATTAATTATTTAAACGATAGACAAGTAGCAAATGAGAATTTTTAAAGAAGAACAACGGTTTACACAAACATGGCTACTAGTACTTTTAGCGATTAGTGTGATTGCTCCTTTGCTAATTATTACGGAAGAATATCTTGCAGAAGAGAGTACCATATCTAGCAATGAGTTTATCTTAACCATGGTAGCAATTTCAGTTTCTATTGGTTTTATTTTCTTTTTTAGGCTAAGCACAAGAATAGATGAAAAAGGAATTCATTATCAATTTTTTCCTGTTCATTTTTCAATCAAAACAATAGCTTGGTCTGAAATAAATTCAGCCATCATAAGAAATTATGATCCGATTGGAGACTATGGTGGTTGGGGAATAAAAGGAGGCTCATTATGGGGTGAAAAAGGAAAATCTATTACTATTTCTGGAGATATTGGCATTCAGCTTAAGTTAAAAAACGGAAAACTATTATTGATAGGTACTCAAAAGAAATCTGAGGCTAGTAAAGTGTTAGAAAACTATCAAGAGAAAATTATAAACGAAGCCTAGTATGCGTGTTATTATACAAATATTTTTTATACACCTATTTAGTATTGCTCTAGTATCTGCTCAGATAACTACTGAAGAAATTTTGATAAAAAATGACACTATAGAATTGCCAGGCGCACTATCCTATTCTAAGAAAAACAGCCCATTATTAATTTGGATTCATGGTTCTGGAAATGTAGATAGAAATGGAAACCAAGGTGCTATGGTAAAGGCCAACTATATTCAACAATTTAGAGAGGCAATAAATAAAAATGAGATTTCTTTTTTTAGCTATGATAAAAGAACTTCAAATAAAAAGAA
>Ga0209712_10001393_pt1 | contig 20619 bp, 19 predicted proteins | sample ArcOceMetagenome_FD_187443 | JGI IMG/M metagenome (GOLD analysis project Ga0209712, IMG submission 187443) | Marine eukaryotic phytoplankton communities from Arctic Ocean - Arctic Ocean - Greenland ARC118M Metagenome (SPAdes) (version 2) | ecosystem: Environmental > Aquatic > Marine > Oceanic...
TTCAATAGCCAAAGGCGCGCCAAAGATATCGCCGACATAGTGGGAATAATATGACCAGTTCATGCCAAACTGGAATTCCATGGTTAAGCCTGTGGCGACCCCAATGGCAAAGTTAATACCAAACAGCTTTCCCCAAAACTGGGTCATTTGCTTGTATATCTCTTTACCTGTCATCACATAGACCGACTCCATGATAGCAAGTAGAAAGCTTAGCCCTAGTGTTAAGGGTACAAAAATAAAGTGGAACATCGCAGTTAATGCAAATTGCCACCGCGATAGTTCTATTAACGTATCGCTCATGGGTTATCTCCCTCGTCTCTCTTGCGCGATAAGCGCTTGACCTTAAATAAATTTATTGGTTATTCAGTGGTTGTCACATGAACATTCATCACAGCTAGAGCATGGTTTGTGCCATTCATCACTTTTCTCGCTAATCTGAATCAGCAACTGATGAATGACAGTCTATTCGTACTGTGCGGGTCAATTATTCCATGGCGAAAAGTTGTGCACTTTGATCCATCGCAAGGATCTAATATGAATTTTGCGCCAATTTTGTCATTATCAGCGACAAAATTGACACATATAAAAAAGAAGAGGGGGCGTCGTAGCCTTGTTTAAAATGGTTGAGTAAAGAGCTTTTATATTAGCTGATACAAAATTAACTTAAGTTACTGCCCAGAATAAGTCAGCGTAAACGCGCCGCGCAATTCACCAAGTTTAAACCCAGTAGCCTCATCCTTAGGGTAATGTTTTAAAATGGTTTCCTTTACTGAAGGTGCAACTTGGGCGCCGTGACACGCCATACAAACTTGGCCTTGTTGAATAGCCATCATGTACCGGAACTCGCCACTGTCGCTGTCATACTTATAGGTATCCATGGGCATGGGTGGCTGCTTACCCTCTAGCTCAGTCTTTTCTAATAGAGAGGCGAAAAGGGCTAGCTGCTCGCGCTCCCACTCGTCTGGCGCGTTATTCGGGTTTCTCACTTTTAGCGCAGTGCGCCCTACTTCCCACCCATTTTGGCTAAGACTTTCGGCGATAGGCTCTGCGGCCAACTGACACTCTTCTACACCTGCTTCCAAACCGCCAGACTGAATTGCCTGTTTTAGTCTAGATTTAAGCGCGCCACCAAGGGCTTTAGCGTGAACTCTTGCCTGCTTCACTTTTGCGTGCTCATCGCTTTCAGCTTGCTCGTTCGTTTGTGCATTAGCGAAAGGGCACCCGGCGCTTACGGCTAACCCCAACGCAATTAAAAAGATGCGTTCTTTCATTGTTTAACTCTCCTATTGACGGACGTATTTGCACTCAGGCATTGTGATTCAACTAAAACAATCAACAAGCTCTATGCCAATATGTTAAGTTGGCAAGATAAAAGTAGCATTAACTAATACGCTGACAATGAACATATCAATTGTACAAGCAATGATAGATGCAATAGATAAACCCGCTATTTTCATCAATCAAAACTACATTATTGAGGCGGTCAATGCGCCTTACAGAGATACTTACCCTGTCGATATCAAGCTCGGTTATAGCACCTGTTATCAGGTATCTCATCGAAACAATAAGCCCTGTGACCAATGCGGCGAGCAGTGCCCTATGCAGGAAAGTAAAAAGTCGGGCCGAGCAGCTAGTGTGGTGCATATCCATACCACCAGCGAGGGCCAAAGCTACTGCGACATTCTGATGCGACCTATCTTCGACGGTCACGGGGATTTAATAGGTTATCTGGAAATTCTAGATAAGCTTGCCTTTGCGTCTAACCGCCCCTCTGCTGGAAAAATGATTGGCGAGTCAGAAGCATTTAAAACGATGCTGAATAAAATTAACCGCGCTGCAAACTCAGATATATCTGTTTTACTGTTTGGTGAAACCGGAACCGGTAAAGAACTGGTGTCTCAGGCTCTACACTCAAGTAGCCATCGGGCTGAAAAACCTTTTGTTGTAATTGAATGCACTGGGTTGTCTGATGCTTTGCTTGAAAGCGAGTTATTTGGCTATGAAAAAGGCGCGTTCACCGGCGCGTTCACCAATAAAAAAGGACTGGTAGAGGCGGCAGAGGGTGGCACTCTATTTTTCGACGAAGTAGGCGATATTCCCCTTGCCATGCAGGTTAAACTACTCAGGCTTTTTGAAACCCAGACTTACCGCCCTGTGGGAAGCGTGGTATCGAAGAAAGCCAATTTTAGATTGGTGTGTGCATCGCATAAAAACTTAAAGCAAATGGTAGAAAAGGGGGAGTTTCGGCGTGACCTTTACTATCGAATTGCTGGCTTTCCTATCAACCTTCCGTCCTTGCGAGAGAGAAGGTCAGATATTGCGCTAATTGCAACGCACTTTTTGGCCCAATCCCATGAGAAAAAGCGTTTCCATAAAAAAGCCCTCGAAAAATTAAGCAGCTACGCCTTTCCGGGTAATATTCGCGAGTTGCGCAACATCGTTGATCAAGCAGTATTACTTGCCGATGAGACCGTGATCTACGAGTCAGACCTCCCAGTGTTAGACGAGTTCATCGGCGAGGATAACGCTTCAATGAAGGGTAAATATGAGGAAGAGACACCAACAACAAACGGAGTTAATCTTGGCAAGGATATTATGACTCTCGACGAGGTAGAAGATGCTTATCTTGCTCAGGTAGCAAGCTCCTTTAAAGGCGATATAGACAGCCTCGCGGACGCACTAGGCGTAAGTACCCGCACGCTTTACCGAAAACTGAAAAAAGCCGGTGTTAAAGAAATTAATTAACATGTGGAAATACCCATCCATCGCAGGCTATGATAAAAATGCGCAACGTAAAAAGATAAACAATGTCGATTAAACACCTGACAGCCTTAACACTCTGCCTTTGTATGCTCTTGCAAAATGCATTAGCACTGGGCCTTGCTTCGCATACTATGCAGCATGCTCGTGGGTTAATGGGCGATGACATTGAACTTATCTGTACTGGCAAGACCATGCGCTATATATCGGTAAGCGCAACAGAGCTTGAAGGTGAGTTTGTATTTATAAGCCCAGAACTACTAAAAGCACCTGTTGAGCACGTAGATTGTACCAACGGCACGTTGGCCGACCTTCCTCAAATGGACAACGTACCTGTAGATGCATTGGTAGTGATATCTTTTGTGCGCTATCGCGCCTTGGCGTCTCGCCTTGCAGCAGCACCCCACACATCGTTTGCCTTTGCGGCTCCGCCAGGTCGCGCTCCACCTCTCGCATAACAACGCCTAAAACACACTTAACACGCATGGTTTAACCGTGCACACGTTCGTTTATTTAATGGAATTGTTATGAAGTATTCTTTATTGGCATTCGCTGTAACAGCTGCCTGCACATCTGCACACGTGTATGCAAACACATCTGAGTTCATTGATAGCGCTTCAACAGAAGTGATTACTGTGATTGGTTCTTCGCTTACTGACAATACAGTAGAAGTTGAGCGAGAGGCGGTGAGCGCCGCAACCAACATAGACGCGGACTTTGGCGATCAGTTAGCACTTCTGCCCGGTGTTTCTATCTCGCGAAACGGCCCGGTTACAGGCCTTATTCAATATCGAGGTTTGTTTGGCGATAGAGTGGGTGTATCCGTTGACGGGGTCGACATCACTGGCGCTGGTCCTAATTCAATGGACTCGCCATTATCTCACGTACTGCCAGAGCCTGGGCTTACCGCTACTTTATATCGCGGTATAGTACCGGTGAATGCTGGAGTACAAACGCTAGGCGGCAAACTACGCATTAACGCCGATGCGGCATCCCTATTTGCTTTAGGAAGCGGTATTACTGGCAGTGCAAATGCCAGCTTAATTGCCCCAGGTAGCGGGCAACAATATCAGGGCAATGTACTTTACAAAACGGACCAAGCTTTCGTTAGTGGCGCGTTTATGCATCAGCAGCGTGACGAACGAAAGTCTGGTGATAACATTGTTATACCCAACAGCAATTATCAGCGAAATGGCGCAAAATTTAGACTTGGCTATGAACGGGGAAAACACCAATTTGACGCTAGCTACCAGCAGCTAAATACCAATGAAAGCGGTACGCCAGCACTCGCGATGGATATAGGTTTTATCGATGCAGCATGGTATCGACTAGGTTATCGCTATAACGCCGAGGAAGCTGAGTACTTTGCTATGAACTGGTTTGGCAACAGTAACCAACATGCCATGGATAACTTTTCCCAGCGCATGATAATGTCTGAAGGTATGGCGCGAGAAAACAACGCTGACGCTATCGCGCAAGGGCTAGATGCAAAATACGTTATGCCATTAGATACTGGCGAGCTTGAATTGGGGGCTTACTTACACCACGCCCGGAATAACTCCGTTATTACCAACCCTAACAACGGTATGTTCTTTGTAGATAACTTTACTAATGCTAAAAGAGATACCGCGAGTATTTATGCCCAATGGACAGTAAATACAGAAGCCTATTCGTCTACTTATGGTGCGCGATACACCCGCGTTAATATGGAGGCCGGAGAAGCGGGTTCTAACATGGTGATGATGAACCCAGCAATTGCTACGTTAGTCAGTAATTTTAATGCTGCCGACCGTGACAAAAACTACAGTATGTTAGATATAGCCGCTACCACTCGATACCATGCGAGCGACTCGCTTGATATTGTACTTGGCATTTCTCAGAAAAATCGTGCCCCTACCTATTTCGAGCGCTACACCTGGCTACCGCTTGGTATTTCTGGGGGTATGGCCGACGGATTTAATTACATTGGCAACCTTGAATTAGACAATGAGACCGCGCGCAAAATAGATGTAGGAATTGATTACAACTATGAAAGTTGGACCATATCACCCCGCTTTTTCTATCAAGATATAGAGGATTACATCACCGGCTCACCGAGTACGAATATGGCGGCAAACATGGTGTCTTCTATGATGGCTGGTACTGAGCCGTTTCAGTGGACGAATACCGATGCAGTTATCAAGGGTGCCGACATCACGGTGCAAGGACAGCTTTCCGATAGTGTGAGTTTGCGTGCAGTAGCCACTATCCAGCATGGCAACCGCGATGATATTGACGATGCCTTATTCCGTATTGCGCCCGAGCATTTAACAACTACAGTTCAATGGAATACCCAGGTATTTGATGCGCCGCTTCAAATGCAGTTTACGTCTGAATTAGCCGGCGCCCAAAACCACGTTTCAGCACTGCAGAATGACGCGTCTACCGCTGGCTATGGTTTATTTCATATCTCGGGGTTTTTAACGCTTTTTGATAATGCGCAGTCGAATCTTCAGGTTACGGCAACTATTCATAACCTGTTCGACAAACAATATGCCCCGCACACAGCCGGCATTAACCGTGTAATGAATGCCGATGTTGAAGTAGGTGAGCGCGTGCCTGGTGCTGGGCGAGAGTGGCATCTTGGTTTGAGCTACCAATTCTAGTTATTGGAAAAGTGATTTATTGAGACCGAAACTTAAAGGGGCTGGTTCGCTACAGCCCCTTTTCCCTGCATTTAATGTGGATTATCCGAAGCTTTTAGCTTCTCAAAGCGCAGTCCCTTGGCAGTCCTCTCCTTGAATCCCTTCCAATACGTGTGTTCTTTTAGCGCTACTCCCTCTTTATCTAGCGCCCATACGCCATCATTTGACGAGGGGATCAGTGAAAGATAAGCAGACCTGTCCTGCCCCTTAAGGTATTGATCCAACCACACCGAAGAAAAATGTTGTGCAATATTATTCATGCGCACATTGTCCCACACAGCATCGGTATAGTGCTCGCTCACATTGAAGCCTAAATCCTCATCGAAAAAAAACGCTTCTTCAGGTGCTGGCATTACCGCGCCCGCATTATGATTAGCGTTTTCATAAGTCAAAAGCGCTCTATCAATATGAATAGCACTCTTCCACATTGCTCTCACGCCATTTTCGTAACCAGATACATCATCTTGTGAGCCAGCAACAAATAAAATAGGCACTTTCACCTCAGCCATTGTATTTGTATCAAATACCCCGTGGTTCATTCCCCAAGGCGCGAATGCAACAACCGTTTTAATACGACTATCTACCACCCTGCTGCTTTGTTTCGCATATAGCTCAAGCAATTCAAAAGGTGGAGCTATTGGGCTTTTGATGGCAGGATCTGACAACTTGGCCCCTGCATTTATAACAGCACCGTAACCTCCCATGGAGTACCCTATAATTGCAGTATTATCGGTATCAACTATACCGTGCAAAAACGAGCCCTTGTCGTGGGACATTCTTTCGAATTCATCGAGCACTAACATTTGGTCAAGCGGTCTATTGTAGAGTGTGGACGCAAACGCAGCTTTAGTTCTGTACGTTGAGTCTGTGTGATCTATCGACGCTACAACATAACCTTTAGATGCGATATTTTCCGCTAAATGCGCTAGAAGATATCGGTTACCTGGATATCCATGGGAGACCACCACAAAAGGGAACGACGTTTCCGTATTTATAGCTGTGGCATTACGCACAGCTTTACCAAAAAGTTGAACCTGAGTCTTACCGTCTCTAAGGTAGGCGTTTAGAGCTCGCGCTTCCGTCTTAATTTCTTGAGAATGCTTATTCTCAGCTGGGTACCATATTTCCACGGTTAACTTGCGATCTTTATGAGGAAGCGGTGAAGGTTTACCTTTAGCTTCTAACAAACTCAATATATCAATTTGGTCGGCGAAGGAAAGGTTAAGTGTTTTAACACCTACCTCGTACTTTCCATATGCAGACAAAGCAGGAGCATCTGGTCTTTGAGTATCAATGTCATTTCTGGCAAAACTAGTATTCACAGAAAGCACTGTGGCAATACAAACAATAAACCCTACAACGCTTCTTGAACGAACCGTTCCCGTCATAATATTACGCCTTATTAGTCATATATAAGACCTAACAAGATATTACTTACTTCCTTTGTTAGGCAAATAACATAGTCTTAACAACTATTATAAAGTTGAGTTATTGCGAAAATTATATAATTAAAAGAGTAACTTAATTAACTGTTTTGTATAATAAAAAATCCAAGCAAAAACTCCCAAGCCCCACAAATTTAACAAATGCGTTGCATTTATTTTACTTTCTGGTTAAATTTTGACTGTCCGATGTCTTATATAAGATACCAGATAGAGACACACGCCCTGCTTTGCCGTCTCGATTAACCACACTTACACATGACTTGAACACAACAAATACAACAGTGGAGAACATCATGTCATTGAAATATAGCCGCGTACATAAAGGTATAATTCAAGCACTTACACTTACCACATGCGTAGGCCTAAGCGCAGCAGTACATGCTCAGGAAGTAAGCGAAAAAAAAGAAAAAAATCTGATTGAACAAATTACAGTTACATCACAAAAGCGTGTTGAAAGACTAAACGAAGTACCTGTAGCAGTATCAGTGTTAAGAGAAGACCAGATAAATTCTGCTTTTGCCAATAATATTGAAAGCTTGCAAGCTTTAGTACCATCTGTAAGTTTTCGTAAAGGGAACACAACACGGAACTCAGCCATTACTGTTCGCGGTATAGGAACAATTTCTTTTAGTGTTGCTGCTGAACCAAGCGTATCTACGGTTGTCGATGGCGTTGTTATGGGTCGCTCTGGTCAGGCATTCGTTGACCTTTATGATCTTGAACGAATTGAAGTACTTCGCGGTCCACAAGGCACGCTATTTGGTAAAAATGCATCAGCGGGTGTAGTTAACATCACCACAAAACGACCATCGGACGAATTTGAAGGTACAGCTGAAATATCGCTGTTTCAAGATAACGAATATCGCTTAAAAACGAGTGTTTCCGGCGGGCTTACTGATAATGTAAGCGGCAGTCTTACCGTATTAAAGTCTGAGTTTGATGGTTATATCAAAAATGTATTTACCAACGAAGATACTAACGGTTACGACAAAGAAGGGGTTCGCGCAAAACTAAACATCGAAGCAAGCAACGACACTGATATTCTTCTTATTTTCGAGAACATGAAATCTGATGATAGCTGTTGTGCCGATTTAGAACTTTCACCAAGCGGTCGCAATCCAAATTCAGCCGCAGCGCCTGATAGCACCGGCACAGGTGATTTAGATTTAGAACAGCGCTTAATAGATCACGACTTTGAAACGCGAACACTTGACGAAACAACAGGTTTCTCTATGCAGGTGGACACTATGTTAGGCGATCATGAGTTCACCTCTATTACTGCATACAGAAGTTGGGATAACACCGAGTTCAGGGAAGGTGACTTCACTTCAATTGCCGGTACCAGACCGTTCCCAGTATTCGGCGAACCCTTCCAACTTCATGATATTGGCGCTCAAAATTGGAAGCAGACATCTCAAGAATTTCGCATAGCCTCACCTCTTGGCAATGACTTTGATTATCAGGTTGGTGCATTCTGGTGGACACAAAAATCAGAGCGTAATTTTACTCGCGATGCTAGTTGCCAAAATAATGCTGGCCAATTTCCAGCTGCAATTAGCGCGTACCTAACAGATACGCTTGGGGTAGAGAACCCTACCTCTGAACAGGTTGATGAGTTCATTGCTAACGAAGGTTTGTCATGTAACTCAAATGACATTGTTAGCGCAACCGCTTACATGGAAACACAATTCGATAACTGGGCTCTGTTTGCTGATGGTAAGTATCACTTTACTGAAGACTTCCGCTTGCTATTCGGACTTCGTTATACCGATGACGAAGTAAGTTATTCTCATGATCGTCGCAGTAATGACCAATACAAACGAACAGGTGTTGGTGTTCGTGGGTTTGAAACAGATTACAGTGGAAAAACCAGTGAAACTGACCTCTCTGGAAAACTTGGGGTTCAATACGATTTAAGCGACAACAGTATGGCTTATTTTACCTTTTCTCAAGGTTATAAAGGTCCCGCATTTAATGTGTTTTATAACATGTCAGACAAAGACACACTGCCAATTGGAAAAGAGTCTTCAGACGCCTACGAACTTGGTTATAAATACGCTAGCAGTAATATTGTATTTAACGCGGCAATTTTTAGAACTGATATCGATGGGTTTCAAGCCAATAACTCAGAACTCCTTGATGGTGTAACCATTACACGACTAACAAACGCAGGCTCGGTAACAACTGAGGGCTACGAATTCGACTTCATGTGGCAAGTAAACGATAATTTTTCACTGACTGGTGGATTATCTAAAGTAGACGCAGAAGTAGACAAATTCAATTGTCCAGATGTTGATTGTGTAGGTGGAGCTGGCGCAGACCTACCTTTTTCACCTGATCTTAAGTACTCAGTAACTGGGGAGTACTTTTGGGAGCTCGACAATATGGACGTGATCTTCAACGGTTCATATGTCTACACGGACGAAATGTTTGTTGGTGCCCCGGGAGCCTTTGCTACTGAAAATGACCCAGCTGTATTGCCTGACTACGGCATAATAAACGCAAGTGTTGCATTCTCTTTCAGCGATGATGCATATCGTATTAGCTTAATAGGTAAAAACTTAACTGACGAAAGTTTCGTTACTACCTATAGCGGTGATAATTTCCGTTATCAAATACCGCGAGATGCTGATCGATACTTTGGCATTCAACTACGCGCTAAATTCTAAATAAAGCCTATTGGAAAGGCACTCTGAAGTAAAAAGAGTGCCTTTTTATAACGATGCTATAGCTTGCCATAAAAGGCGAAGAGCTAGCAGTGTCACCACAATTTTGAACGTCAGCATAAATTTTTCCGCTGGTATACGCCTTAATACCTTCAAGCCGAAAAACGTGCCGAGCGCACCACTGGCAATCATGATGATGATAAGCCCTGCCCACTTCGCAAACGAAAACCCTACAAAGGTAAAAACAAACGCTTTAAGGCCGTGTTGAAGTGTCATACAGCTGGCAAATGTGCCGGTTATCTGCATTTTGCTGTAATTATTTCGGTGTACAAATGCCGCCACCAAAGGCCCCGTGGCACCTACAAACATTGAAACCAATGTGGTCACCAACCCCGCCAATGTTCTACCCTCGGGCCTTATTTCTTGTACCTTGGTTTTACTGCCCCACACTAAAAATAAAATAAATGCGGCAACCGCAAACTGAATGATAACGAGCGGCAGCTGAACCACAATAAACGACGCTAAGAAAGCGCCGACGATTGCGCCTACAGAAAAATACTTCAGCATATTCCAGTCGATATGCTTTGCCGTCATTAGTGCACGGTTGCCGTTTGAACCAAGTTGCACCAGACCGTGTACTGGGATCAACGCACTAACGGGCATAGTACCTGCCATTACAGCAAGTAATAACACCCCGCCGCCAATACCTAATGTTGCTGTCATCATAGACGTAAAGAATGATGTGACAACAAGCACCATGGACGTTGACATCGACAACGCATCATTAGCCGTTAACCAACTATAAAGTAAATTCAAGATTTAAACTCCACCATATTTTATGATGCCTTTACGACGTTTCAGTGATCACAACCCCACCTTCATTCGTTCAAATAATAAACAGCAATAAAGTATGGCACATGAGGCTTTTATCATGTCTTCAGTTAATTACTTAAACAAAGCACTTCAAATATTAAGTGACAGGAATAGTACAAAAGATGCCAAGCTTGTTGCTAGACAAATTCTCCATAACAGTGGCTTTACTGATGAAGACATCTATGAATGTTTGAAACAGGGCTCGACTATTCGCATAACCATATTTGAAGCCTAAACTAGCAACAAGCCCAATTATCACCGCTTACCCTCCAGACCATATGTGGCTAACTTGTTCGCCTAAAAAACCCATTGACTTTCTCTTTGGTGCACAGGATACTCAGGTCATTAAATACTCACTAGCAGCACATTGTTTTTAAACACTATGCCTAAAAACACGACTACACATACTGCTTTTTCAGCCTCTGCGCTGATTATTATTCTCGCTATTCTAAGGAATGGGCGGGTTTGATAGTGCGTATATAGAATTCACTAAACCCGCCGCAAAGGCGGGTTTTTTATTGGCTCGTCTTGCGGTAATAAAAAACGGAACGACAGCCATGAACAACCCAATATCTCAGGTATTACAACAGTTGCACGACGCAGTAAACCGCGGCGATCAGGACGCTTTATCACAGTGTTATGCGAGCGATGCAAAAGTGGTCGCTACCCCTATGTCTAGTTCAACGCGAAACCAAACCACTGAAGACAGTTCCACGCAACGCGACTGTGTTGACGCCTTACTAAAATTTCAAAAGAAATTCATGCCCGACCATTTTGTAACAACCGGAGATGAACGGGTTATACAAGCCGGTGACGTAGCGCTAGTCGTCGCGAAGCTTTACCTTGTTCCCAAAGCAACACCCAACGCCCTACCCTGCGAGGGTAAGCGCGCCGTTTATGTTCTGCAAAGAGATGCAAGTGGAGAATGGCGCTGTGTCATCGATAACTTCTTCGGTACTGACTTGTTAGATTTTGCGTGATTTTCTTTAATCCACGAGTTCAGAGTTAAAAGCGGAAGTAGGTAAATTGGGGCCAAACGATTTCTTAAATAAGGTACAGAAGGAGTGAGGGTTCAGCTAAACAAATTCACCGCGCGTTTCAGTGGACGTGGGCACACGTTGGTCAACTACGTTCACAACACCGTCTATCGCACCGCTTCCGAAGAACAGGGTTGCTGGCCCACGCAGCACTTCAATTTGTTTAGCGGTTGATACTTCACTTGCTACTGCATGGTCGGGGGCCAACACGAGAAACGTCGCTCACATCCAAGCCATTTTGAGTAATCAGTACCCGTGGCCCACTAAGTCCACGAATAATTGGCGTGCTCGCAACATTGCCATGGAAGTTAGACTGTACGCCGGGTAATTTTTCTAGCGTATCGCCCAGCGTGGCCGCTTGTTGACGACGTAAGGTTTCGCCAGATAACACGCTCACTGGAGTGGCCGATTCCATCACCGATAAATGCATAGGCGTGGCGTGCACTTCAATGACCTCGATAGCACTGCGCGCCAAGACAAAGTTAGCGCCATCCGCGTTGTCAGATTGAACTTGCGTGTGCTCATGTAAGTGAGCGAAGCCAGAGGCGAATATGTGAAGCGTATAGTCACCCTCCTTTACGTTAGAGAAAGTAAACTCGCCCAGCTCGTTAGTGCTGGTAACACGCTTTAGCACCTCAATTTCAACAGTGGCATTGGCGAGCGGCTTTCCGGCTGCATTAGTTACCGTGCCAGAAAGTGTTTGTGCCAGCACTGACGGAGATGCTAAGAGCAACGCAGGCGCTGAAAGCGATAAGCCTAACGCCAATCGAGACAGTTTCATTATTCTAACCTCTGAATTTGTGTAATGTGATAATGTATCATATTTATTTTTATGGTATGTTATACTGTAACGCTCACGCAAGAGGTAAAAATGAAAACCATTTCTATTACGTGGAAGAATTCACGAAAAGCGCTACGCGCCTCTTCAACTTTTCTTAAGGTAGGTACTTTTGTCGGACTAAACTTGGCTGGGATGGGTATCAACGCTGTTCTTGCTGCGCCTCATACTCACGGCGAAGGCAAACTACAAATCCTACAAGCGGGAAGTGAGTGGCAGTTTGTGCTGCAGCTGCCTGCTGCTGATGTTCTGGGGTTTGAATACGCGCCATCCACGACTAACGAGAAAAAACGTTATGAAGAAACGCAAAAGGTTTTTCAGCGCTTTGACGACATTTTTACCCTAAGCAATACGTGTGAATTACTCGATACCACACTTGAAAGCCCATGGGAGATCGCCGACGAGCATGACGAGCATGACGAGCATGACGAGCATGACGAGCATGACGAGCATGACGAGCATGACGAGCATGACGAGCATGACGAGCATGACGAGCATGACGAGCATGAAAGTGGACACGAAGGCCATGCCCATCGCAACACGCATTCTGATTTTCGTGTCGCATATTTGCTTAGTTGCCAAGGCCCCGTAAAGCGTATTGAGATGACAGGGTTTCCCCATTGGCCAAGCCTGCAGCATGTTAATGCAATTTGGGTAACCAACAAAGGACAAGGCGCACTAGAGATAACTTCAAGTCAGCCAACGTTACTGATAAGCAGCTAGTTAGATTTTTTACTCTCTCAGGCGCAAGCTTCACCCATTATGCGTGCGCCATAGCAATTTTCGGACATACTATGAATTCGATATCTCAAGGAAGCAGCGCAATGCCAAAAGTGCAGTTCATTTCAGACAGGCTCGCTATGCTCCTTTCATCCCTTTGCGTAATACATTGTTTATTAACGCCTATTTTATTAATTTCCATACCTGCATTGGCAGGTGTGTCAATTCTCAATGATGAAACCTTCCATCAAATATTGCTGTTCTTCGTGTTGCCCATTGGGGTCTTTGCACTTTCACTAGGCTACCTACATCACAAAAATAAGTGGGTAGTATTTGCTGGCGTTTTTGGACTAACGCTTTTAAGTAGTCCGCTGCTGGTTGAGTGGATAGGCTTAGGACACGAAGTGCTAGGTGAACATGGTGAAGTGATAATCACGGTAATCGCGTCGTTTATTATCGTTGGTGCGCACCTGATCAACTATAGGCTTAGGTCGACCGTGCAGAAGCCTATTTGCGAAGAGCGCGAGACCACCCAATCACAACCCTATTAGTTTCATCATAACCTCAAAAGCGGGTAATTCTTATCTAGCGACGCTCGCAATATTAGTGATGTAAGCCGTTTTTGAGGTCTCATTCAGAGGTTATTTTGTCTAGTTTCAATCATTCCGACACGGTACTTCCCGATGTCACTACAGAGCATTCCACTGCGCAACTTCCTGTTATTGATAGTGTAGGCATGCAGGGCATTGCAATTCCTCTGCACGTGCTAGGTAAGCGCGGTGAGCGATTAGCCAGCCAAGCAAAAGTCGATGTAACAGTGAGTTTAGATCACCCCAATGCTAAAGGCATTCACATGTCTCGATTGTACAGCTTGCTGCAGCGATATTTGAGCAACCAAGACTTACATAAGTCGGCACTTGTGTCGTTAATGAACGCGCTTATCGAGTCTCAAGATGGGCTGAGCAAAAGCGCCCAGCTTAATCTACACTTTGACCTCACCGTGTCGCGTCCGGCGCTTATAAGTAGGATGTCAGGATATCAATCGTACCCTGCTTCACTTTGCGTAAGACGATCACCTGAACGTTATGAGGCACAGCTCAAGTTAAGAGTACCGTACTCTAGTACTTGTCCTTGTTCGGCCTCCCTCTCTCGCAAGGCGTTATCAGAAGTATTTGTGCAGCAATTCGAAGGAACAGGTTTATCCGTAGAAGAAATGGGCGCTTGGCTCGCTTCTAAACAAGCCAGCATCGCCACGGCGCATGCACAGCGTTCCTTTGCCGATATAACCCTAGATTTAAGCGACAACGAGATCCCCGATTTTATTGGTATTATTGACCTGATAGAAAACGCGTTAGGCACACCGCTTCAAACCGCAGTTAAGCGTGAAGATGAACAGGCCTTTGCCAAGCGTAATGCTGAAAACCTAATGTTTGTAGAAGATTCGGTAAGGCGACTGCATGAAGCGTTAAGTACGTATTACCAAGCTAACTATTTTCGTGTAAAAGTAGAACATCAAGAAAGTCTGCATGCACACGACGCCATTGCTGAATTGTCAGGCCCAGTTCATCGATAAATTCAGACATAATTTGGGTGTTGAAACCAGTAGGCAGAAGAAACAATAAAAGGAAAATAACATTGTTATCTCTTAACAAGCTCTCTTACATCAGCAAAGCGGCGTGCATAGGCGCTGCAGTATCAGCTATTGCGGCGTGCTCGTCTGCGCCCTCAACCCCGCTTGCTGGTGTAAAATCACACACTCTGTCAAATGCCGTGATATACCAAACCAGCAGCAAAGAGTACCCTGTTCTTTCAAGTTTTGTGTATGGCCAAGCTATTTCAGCGCTACCTACGCGTTTTGCTGATGGCGATGTTGTGGTGATGGATGTTGATGAAACCGTGCTAGACAATAGCACCTATCAAAAAGAACGGGAAAGTGCTGGCTTGGGATATTCTTCACAAAGCTGGGCCGAATGGGTAAAACGTGAAGAAGCTACACTGGTGCCTGGTGTAGCCGCTTTCATCGATGAAGTTGTTGCGCGAAATGGCAAGGTGGCGCTTATTACGAATCGCAATAAAGCGCTTGATAGTCACACGTGGAATAACCTTTTGGCGCAAGGTTTGCCGCTTACCACGAGTAATACCTGTGTTGTTGGCCGCACTACTGAAGACAAAGAAGCGGTAGGCCAGAAAGGTATGGTTAATGACAAAGACTTGCGCAGAATGCAGCTTACCCAGGGCAAGATCGCATGTTCGAATACGTCTAAAGACGCAACGTCTACGTGGGCTGTGCCTCACACTATCATCATGCAAATTGGCGACAACATTGAAGATGTGGGCGGCGTAACCCAAGAATCTGCCAACGTTGAGTTGCTCATGCCACGAGTGGGCACAGAGATTTTTATTCTGCCAAACCCCATGTACGGTTCTTGGTAAACCATTGATAAAGTAAAATCAACGAATGTCGCTTTCTATATGGAAAGCGCCTTTCGTTAAATTAGCGTTGTCATCGTTAATGCCATTTCCCAGCCCTGAATAGGGCTTTATTTCTACCACGTCCAGTAAGTAAGCAGATGTGCCCTGAGGGTCTTCATACAACCCGGTAGAAAGCTCACCCGAGAACGTGTACGCCTGCTGGATGTCTATTCCTCTAATACCGCCTTGCTCGTGGGCATTATTCAACGAAACAAACACAATTTGATTTGGTGGCGGTGGTGGGTAATGAATGCACGCGCCGAAATAAGGAACAATGAAGAACGCCGTTATTTCACGCTCTGCATTGGCTTCTACAGGCACAATAAACCCGCTGAGTTCGACGTACTTGCCGTTAAATGTATCAACCGTATTCACTGAGATTAGCGCTTGCTGATATTCATCGTCAAATGTGCGTTGAATAGACTGAAATACCTGTTCGTGAAGGGGTAAATTCTGCTGAGGATTTTGAGTCGATTGGGTCTTGCCCAACAGCGCTTTTTCGGCATCGGGTAACAGCGCGTCCCACGATAAGGGTTGGAACTGTTGAACGCTAGTTAATCTGTGGCTGTCTTGATAAATCGCCGTGTTATTCTCAAAAAAACGCTCAATTACGCTATCAAGCTTACCGCCTAACTTATCCCTCAGGCCGAGCCCCACCAACGCGCCTAGTAAAGTGAAAGCAATAACAGAAGCCAGTAAAATGAAGTGGCTGCGCTTCATACTTTCCCCTAGCAATTAGCTCGCTAAAATTTTTACTTTGCGGGTGTAAGTTACCGGCACGTTCTTTTTAAGCGCATAGACTTTTAACACGAGTTCATGCGTGCCTTCTTTCTGTGCTTGAAAGCTAATCGCTTGTTCGCCTTTGGATGAAAGCAGAGCGAACCGCTGCGGCGAAAGTAGCGTTACGCCATCACTTGCCATCACATTTACGCTAACTTCTTTGTAGTTCGAAGGAATGGTAAATCGCAGCGGAACGGCTGACGCCTCAAGCTTAGCCACTTCTCGCTTTCTGTCGATATTGAGCGAAATAAGTGGCTCCTTAGCTGCCGCTAAATGCTGTTGCATCATGGGGTGCTGAAAGCCAAACTGCATGTTTCCCATACCTGCGTGTAGTTCACACGCAGTACTATGAAATGAAATAAGACTTGATAAAACGGTAGCTGCAACGACTGTTTTTTTCATATCAGTTACTCCTCGTAAAGCGCGAAGCTGTCTAGCACTAACGAATAGGAAGATGTACCTAGTGCGCTTTCGTGGTTGTCTATTTTTACCGTGCCTTCAAACCAATAAGGGTCGTACAAGTTCTCAACTGCAATGCCTTCTTTGTATTCAACATACAAAATTTGATTTGGCGGCGGTGGTGGCATGTGTAAGCAAGCCCCAAAATAAGGAACGACGAAAAAAGCCGTCGCTTTTTGCTCATCGTTTTGTTCTAAAGGCACAATAAATCCAGGGATGCGAATCGCCTTTCCGTCAAACGCCTCTATCACTCGCGTCGACACTAACGCTTGTTGGTATCGCTGCGCTTGTTCATCTTCTAACTGCCTTGATGCAAAGTCATCAATGGAATCAGCGGCAGACCCGTCAGCAATATCGTTTAAAAATTCTGGCCTGTTTAAAAGCGCGCTCAAATCATCCTCGGGCATAAGCGCGACCCAGTCAATTTCTTCGTAATCGGCAGCTAGAATTGGATTTAACGCGCCAAACGAAATCAGTAGCGCCGCAATTAAACCGAATTTAACGTTAGAAAGCGTAGCAGAAAGTTTCACAAAAATGACCCACCAAATTTTTGAATAATCACGTTATAACATATCGTAAAACAAGAGGCGAAGCTTTACGTTTATCTACTCACATTGTTAATTGAGCACTTCATCAGCAGGAAGTTAACTCAATATTGTCGAAGTTCGTAAATAGCGACTATAGTTTTGCTAATGGAGTTATTCTGCAAAGGATATAGAGTTGAATGTCTAAACTCGTATTGATAGTCGCGATTTTTGTTGCCACCGTTTTAACATCAAGACCCGTTTTCCCCTCTACTAACCAGCTGAATGCAGCGCCAAATGACGACGTTATAGCGGGCATCAAAGCCCTTCATCGATCTCCTGAAAAAGAAATGGCCAGATTGAAATCGCTGCTCGATGAAAATAAATCAGCGGCCAAACGTCACGAATGGTTATACCTTTATGCCTTGGGGAAAGAAAAACGGGGCGAATACAATGAGGCTTTAACACTCGCAGAGATCTGTATAAATGATGTCTACGCTAGTAGCCTAATTCAGCAACGTGCAAAATTGCTCAAAGCCAAGATTCTTTCACGCAAAGGCGAAATGCAAGAAGCGATTAGCTTGCTCAACGCTGTTAAGCAATGGTCTATGAACTACGGCGTAATTCAATTAAATATTGGCGTACTAATGACACTAGGTGCAGCTTTCGAAAATATTGAAGAGTCGAAGCTTGCTCTTGATAACTATCTTTCCGCTTACAATTTAGCTACGCAATTTAAAACTCAAGTCCCCCCCTCTCATATTGCCGGCTTAATAGGCACTATTTATTTGCAACAGTCTAAATTCCAAGAAGCAAAAGCTTATTTAAGTGAGGCTTACGAATTTGCAGTTGAAAAGAAAAATACAGTTAATCAAAGCAACGTGGCAGAAAAGTTGGCAAGAACCGAGCTAGGACTCTCAAACTTTAAAACCTCTGCGCGCTTCTTTAACTTAGCCATAAAGATTGCTAGAAAAAACGACGATACCGCCCTATTAGCCAAAGCACTCCTCGGAAAAGGAGAGATGTGGTTAGCTCAAGATGATACCGCGGAGGCAATTAACACCGCTCGTAATTTATTTAAAGAGGCAAGCGACCTAGCCCTTACTTTGGAATCTAAAACTGTCTACTTTGAATCACTCATCGCACTTTCTCGTCTCGCGTTGTCCAGCGGAGACAAAACGAGGGCGTTAGAAAAGGTTAGACTTGCAGAAGAGGTTATAGCAAATGAGGGACCAGGGATTCCCCACTTGGAGACCGCTTATCTTAAACTTTCTATTCTTGAGGCGTTTGGCAACGAGCAAGATACGATAGACGCTCTTAAGCATTATATTGAGTTAAATAAAGTAATAACCGAATCATTAGATAAGTCGCGGGTACAAATAATACGGACGCTTTACGAACTAGACGAAATACAGGCAGAAAATAGTGACTTAAAGGCCATCACTCAATTACAGGAAGAAAAGCTTACTCTTAATCAACAACGAAACTTTTTACTGGCTGTAATCACTGGATTATTCCTAACACTCAGTCTTTTACTCTTTTTACTCTACATCAAACGTGCGCGTTACCAGAGAAGATTAGAGCGGTTGGCTACCACCGATGCATTAACCCGGTTCTATAACAGAGCCAAAATTCTGGAATCGCTAAATGCGAAATTAGAAACCTTCGAAAATTCTTCCAATGAATTTTGCATAGCAATGATAGACATCGACTTTTTCAAATCTATCAATGATAACTATGGCCACAAAATGGGAGATGATGCGCTACGCCTTTTCTCATATATTGCACGACAAATCTTCCCGGACCACGTTGACATGGGTAGGCTAGGTGGTGAGGAGTTTTTGTTCATATTTCATAAATCTACCGAACGCCAGTGCGTTGAACTGCTCGATGACTTTCGCAAGCTGCTAAAAACGGCTGCATGTGATCAGCTATCTGAAGAGATTAGTTTTACGTTTTCTGCTGGCTTGAAAGAGATAAATTCACCTCATACTACTACCGCTTGTTTGGAAGATGCGGATAAAGCACTTTATGAAGCGAAGGAATCAGGAAGAGATCAAACCGTAATATTTAAATGTTTGTAATTTGCTACATACCAATGGGAAAAAACTACATTGCCATTTCTCAGCACTAAAAGACCGACATCGTACTTTAGGTCTAAAAATAAAAAATAATCTATAAAAATCAAATACTTTAAATAAATTTACGCAACAAAAACTTAACTGGCACATTTAAAGCATAATCTAGACTAACGGATAACACCAGAACGCAGATTGTAGCTAGGATAGCTTTAGCGACGGAGAGGCCAAACTGCGTAGATTGAATATACTGAAGGTGACGACACAGGATGTACAAGGATCAGTCACCAAGGATGAATGGAAGCATCAGTATTTAAGATTGAAGGATAGCTGGAGAAGGTTCGTTAAATTGCTGGTCGATGATGAGGTTAGGAAAAAGACAACCTAATTAAACTCGCAGGATGCAAAGGCCTTGTTTCATAAGGATTGCAAGCAGGCACCGAGTACCTACATCGCAAGCACTGACAGTGATGTCTCGTGCAGCAAGGGATTGTTGACCCTTTTTGGATTTGTTGAAATACATGTGTGTTGTTTCGACAGAACCATAGTGAGGACACTGGTAATGTCGTCGATGTTATTAGTGAGTTGTCACCCGACGACATTCCTCTCCCCTCAAAGGCCCATCCCGGCCTTTACATACCTCTGATTTTGGCCCGCCTCTGGCGGGCATTTTTTTATCTCCACTTGTGTTAAAATTCCAATGACTTTTTTGCCCATTTAAGAGCCAAACTTGTGCTTACGTCTTCTGCTTCTACCACCGTGTTTAGAATACTTTTCTGCGCCTTGCTTGCTACGTCGGTTGGTCAAAGTGTTATGCTCACCACACTTCCCTCTATGGGGCGGCAGGCCAACCTTTCTGAATTCCATATTGCGACAATTATGTCTAGCTCTGCGCTAATATTCGCGATAGGTACCAATGTGTGGAGTAAAGTAGCAAAGCACGCTGGATTCAAACGCACTCTTATGGTGGGCTTGGCAGGCTATAGTGTGGGAACCTTTGCCTTTGCGAGCGCTTGGATGGCCGGCTTTTCCGGTATAATTAGCGGAACTAATTTATTCTTGGCCTTAATGATTAGCCGCAGTATGCAGTCCACGATTATGTCAGCAACACCTCCTTCTGCGGTAGGTTATGCCGTCGCGATAAGTTCGCCGCAGGGACGAGTAAGCGCAATAAGCAAGGTAACATCGGCAAGTAATGTGGGCCAAATCATTGGTCCTGCCTACGCAGGTTTGCTCGTAGACTTCGGCTTACTCGCGCCGCTTTATAGTGTTGTGATACTAAC
>Ga0209712_10001395_pt1 | contig 20585 bp, 13 predicted proteins | sample ArcOceMetagenome_FD_187443 | JGI IMG/M metagenome (GOLD analysis project Ga0209712, IMG submission 187443) | Marine eukaryotic phytoplankton communities from Arctic Ocean - Arctic Ocean - Greenland ARC118M Metagenome (SPAdes) (version 2) | ecosystem: Environmental > Aquatic > Marine > Oceanic...
AATTACTTAACTATGATTTGTGGTGCCCAGAAGAGGACGTCGAACTTTGTATATTTCTATTTAAGTACAGTTACTTATTTTGGTTCTAAAATATAAAAGCGGTCCCGAAAGCGGTCCTCTTAGATCGGAGGTGCACCAAGTGTTTCACGCACTAATTTAAAGCTGAACCGTGCCGCTGCTCTCAATGAGTGGTGTCAATTATTGAGCGTATAGATTTAGGCTGTGCGAGCAATGTGATGCGAGTTCTTATTCGTCTGCCAGCTGCATCCATAGTAGTGTCTTGAATGTTCGCAAACATCGCCGCGTTGAACGCAGCCGTTGACCTAAACCTGGCTGAATGTCGTTTTGTGTGAGTTCGTACGGCATGCCGCGAAGGTCCGCACCACCGAAAAGTTGATTCAATCAACTTTTCGAAACGTCGCGTCGTAGCGTAAGAAACACTAAGAACTTTCGTCGTGAAAGTTTTTGTCGTCCGCAGGGGGTGATGTGGGAAGGTTTAAACAGCATGCTCGGGGCACGGGCACATGAAAAGCTGAGAGAATCGATTGAGATGGTAACAGTCTTGTTGCGTAAAGGAGCTACAGATGAGAGTATGTGGATGCGAAATATCGGCTCAAGAAGTTCGTCTTGCCGTCATCCAGTTGAATGATGAAGGCAAGATTGAAATGCTTAGGTTAAAGACCACACGCATAGAGCTCGCCGATGACACATCTGAGGCAGATCTGCGAGCATTCCAATCCGCCCTTTACGCGTTTTCCCGCGAACACGAAATTGATACGTTCGTTATCAAAACGCGGGCAAAGAAAGGTAAGATGGCGGGCGGAGCCGTATCTTTCAAAATCGAAACACTCATCCAATTGGTGGAAGGGTGTAGCACCAGATTCATTAGTCCCATCGCGCTTTCAAATTTTGCGAAGAAAGAGCTTGAGGCCTATCCTGAGAAGCTACTCGTATACTTGAAAAACGCCTTCCTCGCGGGGGCATATGCTTTGACAAAAGGTTGATTTTCGGAACTCGGTTTTCCCGTATGCAATCCCTCAAAATAAGACCTTCTACTGGAATGAACGACTTTTGCAGATTTAACTTTCTTGAAGCGGGCAGGGCGACTTTGTAACGTCGTCTAATGACAAAACATCCTCCATTTCGCTACTTTAAAACCAGCCCTGAAGCCATCCGACTAGCAGTAATGATGTACGTTAGATTTCCGCTTTCGCTCCGTAATGTGGGCGTGCTGTTGATCATGAAGGTGAGGTTCTTGACTGCTATGTTGCAAAACGACGCAACAAGGCTGCAGCGAAGAAGTTCCTGATAAAAACAATGCAAAAACACGGATCACCCAAGATCATCACGATAGACAAGCTGGCGTCCTATGGCGTGGCTTTTGGTGAGATTGGCGTTGTAGATCGTCAATTATGTGGCGGCCGGGCAAACAACAGATGTGAAAATTCACATCTGCCATTTCGACGACGAGAACGAGCGATGCAGCGTTTCAAGACGGTTGCGGCATTTCATAAATTTGTCAGTTATCACAGTCAGATATACAACCACTTCAATCATGAGAGACATCTAGAAAGCAGGCAATCCTTCAAGCAAAAACGTACAACTGCTCTCACAGACTGGTTCAATTTCTGTGCCGCATGATGGTTGACTTGAGGTGCCTTTTACGGGTGTTCAAGTTTGTCTGACAACACCTTAAAAAGAGTTTCTACTCTACGAGGATGGCACACTCGCATTTTTTTAATAATCCTGTGCTTGGGACTGCGAGATTGAATAGCGTCAAAGTGCTATAATCATTTCGATACTTTTTGTGTTCGCCAATAACGCCCCATCGGAATACGCGCCCTCCATTCTCAGCGTTCTTATTTTCCTATAGATCGATCACTATATGCCCCTCTGCATCAGTAGCGCGGGATTGGCAGGTTATGATTTCACTTTCGCGTTGCTTGTTTGACAGAACATAGTCGCGATGCTCCACTTCGCCCTCGATTAGCCCGCATTTACATACGCCACAGATACCGTCAGAACATTTGACGTCGACAGCAATGCCATTGGCGAGCAGCACATCTGAGAGCGTTTCTTCTGCACTCACCGCCAGTTCTTTGCCTGACTTAGCCAGTGTTACCGTGAAGGGGTGGTTCACGTAATCGGGTTGTTCTGGGACAGAAAAATACTCCAGATGCCGAGCGTCTTCTGGGAAACCTTGGCGCGCAGCCGCTTGTACGACGCCTTCCATGTAGCGATCTGGGCCGCATGTGTAGACGTGCCAACCATCATTATATCCGCTCAAAAGCGTATCCAAATCCGCTCGTGTATCTTGGTCTGAGAAGTGGAACGTTACGTGATCAGCCCAAGGCATCGCTTTGAGGTCGTCTGTATACCCTGCACCTTCCATCTTGCTGGCTGAATAATGCAGCTCAAAAGATTTGTCCAAAGCGTGCAGTCGGTGTGCGAAAGCGATCATCGGAGTGATGCCAATTCCACCGCCCATGAGAAATGTCTTGGTGGCTTCTTCGACCAAATCAAAGTGGTTGATGGGTTTAGAGATAAAGACCCGCCGACCTTCATTAAAGATACGGTGCATCATCAGTGATCCACCGCGCCCGTCGTCTTCGCGCAACACGCCAATTTGATATTTAGAGGTGTCAGCTGGATCACCTGACATGGAATATTGACGCAAGAAGTCTGGGGTGACCACCACGTCTAAATGACCGCCCGCGCTCCATTCGGGCAAGGCGCTACCGTCCCAAGAGCTGAACTCGTATTTGGTGACATCTGCCGTCATTGCCTCGGCTTTGCTGACGCGCGCCATGATTACTGGTGCGTCCGTAAAGTCAGGGCGTTCGTGCGAGAGGCCGTCCGTGTCGCCGCGCGCTAGACGGGCTTTGTACTCGTCTGCACTGATCATGTCTTTGTAAGCTTTGATGCCTGCCTCGCGGTCCATTGGGAACGGATAGGGATAGGGCCAAGGTGCGAGGTTGGCGGGATACACGGCAAGGGTTTGATCCTCGTACCTTAGATCTAGGTCTGGAGAAATATCGCGACGATTGACGGGTGCGGCGGGTTCTTTATAGCCGCCGTCCTCTTTCAGTTCGAGATCCCACCACCATGCTTTGGTTTCATTAAGACCGCCGTTACCCAGCGTGTCATCAAGCTTAGCCAGCACTGGCGCGGCCTTTGGCATATTCATTGCTGCCCAGCGGAACGGCTTTTCTTTGAAGATGCCCTCTAAGTTCCAAGGGCAAGTTTTCATGCAGCGCCCGCACATTGCGCCGCCCTCAGTCGTGATCCGGTAGGTCGTGCATTTCTGGCTGTCGGATTTCCAAATTTCATAGCCGTTGAACATGCGTTTCGGTCCGGCTGTGATCGCGCCTGCGGGGCATTCGCGGGCGCATTTGTTGCAGCTTTCGCAAAAGCTTTGAAGGCCGAAGTCGATGGGTTTGTCGTGCGCCATTGGCATGTCTGTCGTCACCACGCCGGATTTGAGCCGCGGTCCGAGAAGGGGGTTCAGAATGACTTCGCCAATGCGGCTAACTTCGCCCAGCCCGCTGAGCAGCAGCAAGGGCGGTTGCAGCACTTCGCCGTCCATGACTGAGTGGGCTTTTGCCTTGTAACCGAGCCGCCGGATTTGTTTGGCAATCACGCCGCCAAGCAGAGAAAAGCGCAAATATGCACGCATGGACTGTGCGACGCTGATCCAGTCGTCGCCTGATGCGCCCTCCATGGTCTCGTAGCCCTGATCAATGATCATCGAGATTGCCTGATCGTGGGGGGGGGCAATCGGCGCGCCGGTGGCGTCGTGGCTATACCATGTCCAGGCGGGGCAGCGGCTGATGCCAACGGCGTCCACGCCAAGGAAATAGGTGGCTGCCTTTACATTGGCTGCATTGGCGACTGGGTCACTGGGACGCACATCGACTGTGTCGGTCGCCCCGTCTTGGAGCAGAACAAAGGCCCCAAGCAAACGGCGCTGCGCAAAGGCGGTGGGGCTTTTACGGGCATACCATCCACCAGAGGCTGCCTGCTGCTGTTTTTTGCCCATGTCGCCAAACTGGGCGCGCGCGAACATGTCGGTGCGCTTGGGTACGCGTGCGACACGGTCCTCGTCTATGTAGGTCGTGGGTGTGTCCACGCGTTTGAGCTTTTCGAAGGCATGCGCGCCGTCCGCGTAATTGCGCTTGGCGTAGGGATCACGATTGAGCGCGCTTTTTGAGGTGCCCTTGCCGACCCACCACGCGAGGCTGTTGGGCTGCTCGGCCCAAGGTGCAAGGGGTGCATCGCAGGCCATTTTGAAGGTGGTTGTGACCACGGCGAGGCCGAAGCCTTCGCCAATGTAGGGAGCGAACAAACGATTTTTCTCGACAGATGTGAGGCCTGCTGCAACGGCCAGTTGGTTCAGATCAACATCTGAAGATGTGGCCGTATGCGCGCGCGCAGAAAACCCCAGAAGGTGCATATATTCTGCCAAGATCACGGCAGTTTCTGTCGCACGTAGGGCCGCGCGATGGTCTTGGGTGCCCATGATCCAGTCCGCGCCCGGTTCGTGTTCTTTGGGGTCGCGGTGGTGCTCTACCAGTAGCACGATTGCGTGAGTGTGATGATCTATCGCGTCGAGGGGCGCTTCGATCGAATCCTTTAGGCCGGCCATGATTTGGTCAATGCCAGAAGCCAACGTCTTGGTCTGTTTGGTGCGAATGTCATGAGCAAGGCGGTCGATGTCAGGATTGCGCGTTGGCTTATTCAAGACCGCGCTTTTGGGCAGTTTACACATGCCAACCATCGAGGTGTCCTGAAAATACCCGAATGCTTTCAGGTGGTTGCTACGCTCGACCAGATCGCTTGGAGCGGTCGCGGGCGTCTTATTCACCACTCCTTCGCGGATTGCGTCCATCATTGCCTGATACTCACCCATAGCGTTTACCAGTGAATGCGGCGTTTCTAGAGCGCGAAAATCAAGCAGCTTTGATGCGGGAACAGCATTAAGATCAGGCATTGTGTCAGTACGCTTTAACCGCTCAAGCGGATATGGGCCCATATGAAACGGACGGTCCTTGGTCGAGAAAAAACGCATGGCCATGATGAAGCTTTCCTATATTAAGATGCGACTAAAAGGTTGAGAAGAAACGAGATGCCCAACCAGACGATTACGCCGGATAATACCGCGGTAATCATCGCTGGTATACCCTCCTTCCACGTATCCCAGATCAGGTGACAGCCAATAGCACCAATCGACGTGCCAAGGAGTGCCAGTGCACCCAAAGGCCCAAGCCAAGACACTTGGAACCAGATTGCAATGGCTCCGAACGGCTTTGTCAGAGTAAACTTGCTTGAGACGGGTGGAGCTAATTTGTAACGTTTTCTAATGACAAAACACCCTGCATCTCGCTACATGAAACCTGGCCCGGGGTTCCTGGACTACCTTGCCGGAGCCATGGACTGAGAACCAAGAGCCTAGGCACTATCAGCTATAGAGCAGCAACCAACGTCTTGGATGTTGTGCTGCTTGGGCCCGGTTGGCATGGGATAGTTTGCTCGGGCCATAGGCCAACGGCAGGGGTTACTCTGCCTAATCCCTACAGTTGAGCAGTAGGATGGAGGCCCGGCCCCCCCCCAATCATAGGGCCCCGCGTCTCGGACCACGGGGCTTTAGTGTTGGGGGTTAGTTTAATTTGGGATTAGTTTGTTCGGTAACGCCATCTCTTTTCACGCACCAATTTCAAGCTGAACCGTGCCGCTGCTCTCGCTGAGTGGCGTCAATTATTGAGCGCATAGATTTAGGCTGTGCCAGCAATCTGATGCGTGTTCTCATTATTTTGACAACACCTCGGCCTGTGTTGGCTGATCCGGATCCGCCATTATTTGATAATTTTGACTTTTGGAGCTCTATTCTACTGTTAATATTTACTAAAATGTTGAACGTTTCCGAGATTTGCAGCCACGTATAGCAGCAAACTCAACAAATTATTTCATAATGTGAAATTTACAATGACATTATCAAATTAACTTGCTTATTATCGCAACATGCAGCCAGTTAGAGGAGGGAGTGCAATGTCAATGAAGCAAGATTCGCCTGAGAGATTCATACCAAGTGCAGCTGATGCTGTGCGGAAAGGATCGGTTCTGCCTGCGTCGAATCGCCAAATACAGTCCGTTGTGCGGGCGTTGGACATTTTGGAAGTCATAGCTAAAGAGAGCGATGGTTTGGCTTTGTCCGAATTATCAAGCCGCGTTGGATTGAATACTTCAACATGTCACCATCTGATTTCAACTTTGGTAGCACGCGGTTATGTCCTGCATCTTGGGCGAAGTCGTGGGTACGCCTTGGGCTCTAAGGTTCATGAGCTGGTTGATCTAGCATTAGGCGAATCTGATCCAAGCGAACTCTTGAAGGATGATCTTAGACTTCTTGGGTCGCAGATTGGTCACGGTGTTCAGCTTGCTGTGCTCGCTGAAACATCACTGCTAACAAAATTAAGATTCCCAGCCCCCGATAGCGATGCAGCAGCTCTGGAACCTGACGAGTTGTTAAAATTGCGTGCTCTTCATGCAACTGCGACTGGCAAGGCGATTATGGCATGGCTTCCAGAAATTGAGCTGGTTCGGGTGATTTCCGCGAATGGGCTGACTAGATATACCGGAAAGACCCTGACAACCCTATCTGGATTGATTGAAAATCTGCGTTTGATCCGCCGTTATGGATATTCGATCGACGACGAGGAATTGAAGGATGGGGTGGTGTGCATTGGCGCTGCTCTGCGCGACTCTGGCGGTGCCATAGTGGGATCAATTTCTATGACTGCCGCTTCGGACAAAATGACCAACGAGTATAGGGATGAGATAGCCAAGAAGATGGTCTCTGCGGCCGTGGAGTTTTCGAAACGACTGCGTGGCGCGAAGCGGTAGCGCAAAACATAAAACATAAAACCTAAAAACACAAAACGGAGTAAAGATAAATGATGATGCCAGCGAATGTAACGGTTAGCTCAGACTACCCTGTCCCAGAAAAAATGAATGCTTGGGTCCTTGGAAGCCCGGGCGAAATATCTCTCAAAGAAAAAGATGTGCCGGTGCCTGAAAAGGCGGAAGTTCTCGTTCGGATTGATGCGGTTGCCATTTGTGCGACTGACTTGGAAATCATTTATCATGGTCCTCCGGCTCAGATTCACGGCGGCGATCCCTTCAACAAAAACTTTACGCCTGGACACGAGTACATGGGCACTGTTGTGGCCTTGGGCCCCGGTGTGGATGACTATCAGATTGGTGAACGCGTGACCGTAGAAATTCATGCGGGTTGTGGTCAGTGTAAGCGCTGCCGAGCCGGGATGTACACGTCCTGCCACAACTATGGTAAAAACTACGGCGACGTTGACAAAGGTCATCGTGCAAACGGCTTTACTACAGATGGTGGCTTTGCAGAATACGCTATTAATAACGTCAACACGCTTGTTCATGTCGCTGACACGATGTCTGACGAGGAGGCAACGTTGGTGGTTACTGCTGGCACTGCGATGTACGGACTGACTGAACTTGGCGGTCTTGTCGCTGGCGAAAGCGTCGTTGTAACGGGCCCTGGCCCCATTGGTTTGATGGGCGCTGCGGTTGCCAAAGCCATGGGGGCGCAGCCCGTTATTCTGACTGGGACACGTGATAACCGTCTTGAAATTGGTAAGCAGCTTGGCGCTGACCATGTCATCAACGTACGCAACGAAAACGTGGTCGAGAAAGTTCGCGAGCTGACCGGAGGCAAAGGTGTAGACTATGTTATTGAGTGCGCCGGTGCTCCTGACGGGATCAACCAAGCCGCGCAGATGCTGAACCGTGGCGGCAAAATATGCCTGGCAGCCTTCCCAGGGAAGCCAGACGAAGTAGATGTTGCCTATCTCGTGCGCAACAACATCTATTTGTTCGGCATCCGGGGTGAAGGTAAAACAGCTACCCATCGCGCCGAAGCCTTCATGCGCCAAAAACGCTTTGATGCGACGCTGATCCATACCCACACATTCGATATGACCGATCTACCTGAAGCGCTGCGCTATGCAAAGGACCGTGTCGAAGGCGCGATAAAAGTTGTTGTGAAAAACAAACATGCTGCGGCCCGCCAGGTTGCTGCTGAATAAGATTGATTGGAAAGGAGACGAGTCATGTTGACCTGCGATACGTATAATATGCCGACGACGCTGCGGCATGCCTTGGAGCTATGGTCTGAAGCCCCCGAGGGCAGCAGGCTCGTTTCCGGCGCAACCGATATCTTGCCCTGGGCTCGAGAAGGGCGTGCGGGAGATGTTCACATTCCATCCCTGATCGACGTCACAAGGGTTGCAGAATTTGAAGGTTATTCGGTTGCCAATGGTAGGATCCGATTGAGTGCAAATACAGTTTATCAGGATTTCCTGACAGATGGGGTTCTCAAGAATTTGTTACCCTGCATGCCATATTGTGCTATTTGGTTTGCGGATGATCAGATACGCGAACAGGCAACATTGGCAGGCAATCTTGCGAACGCTTCCCCGGTTGCCGACGGAACACCTGCTGTTGTAGCCCTTAACGGGACAATCGAACTTGCGCGGTTGGAAAATTCTGAAATCAAGACACGAGTGTTTACGGTCTATGATTTCATTTTGGGTCCAGGGCAAACTGTTTTGCAACCAGGTGAGATCATAACTTCCGTTTCACTGGACGCGGTGGGTGGCTATGGCGGCTCGTTTCAGAAAGTTGGGCAGCGTAGGTCTTTGGTAATTTCTGTCGCTTGCTGTGCTGCACTAGTCAAAGCGGACATCACCGGCCGGTTTTTTGATGATGTGCGTCTGGCGCTTGGTGGTGTCGGTCCCAGGCCAATGCGGCTAAATGCTGTAGAGTCTCGTTTGCGAGGCGAAAAGATTTCGCGCCAAACAATAAATGCAGCTGCTCAATTGGCCGCAGATGAGGTCGCGTCACGAAGCCGCAAGGAGTACCGCCGTAGTGTCGTTATCGGGTTTGTCAAAGCTGGTATCGAGGAAGCTTTGGAAAATCAGTCGGATGTCGATGTAAAGTTTGAGGAGGCGGAACATGCCTAAGTTGAGAATTGATCTTGAAGTCAACAATCGCAAGATCACTAAAGAAACGGACGCCCACAAGCGCTTATTGGACTTTTTGCGGGATGACCTGAACCTGACTGGAACCAAAGAAGGTTGCGGCGCAGGCGAGTGCGGCACATGCTCAGTTTTTGTCGATGGCAAACTGGTGAAATCCTGCCTAATGCCTGTTGCAAAGGCATCGGGCGCCAAGATACAGACTATCGAGGGTCTTGCAGATCCCGGCACGCTTACAACAATGCAAAAGGCTTTTCACAAGACCGGTGCAAGCCAGTGCGGCTATTGCATTCCCGGAATGGTGATGGCTGCGACATCCGCATTGCGCGAAAACCCGCAAGCCGATATCGAAGAAATCAAAGAGCGCCTGGGCGGTAACATCTGCCGATGTACCGGATATACAAAGATTTTTGAAGCGGTTGAACTTGCCAAGGCTGTGATTTCTGGAGATGTGCCCGAAGAGGCGCTTAGCGAAGACGCTGTCGGCGATTCCTATATCGGCCACAGCGTACGTCGTTTGGACGCCCCGTCAAAAGTATCAGGCCGCTTGCGCTATGCAGCGGACATGAAGATGCACGATATGCTTCAAATGCAGGTTCTGCGCTCTCCGCACCCACACGCGAAAATCGTTTCTATTGACACGAGCGAAGCTGAAGCAATGGACGGCGTGGTCTGCGTTATAACTTCTGATGATGTGCCAGAAAAAACAGATGGCTTTGGCGTGTTTGTTCATGATCAACCCATCATGGCACGCAGCAAAGTTCGCCACGTTGGTGAAGCTGTTGCCGCTGTTGCCGCAGAGGATTTAGTAACTGCACGCAAAGCTCTATCAAAAATCAAGGTCGTCTATGAAGAACTGCCCGGTATTTATGACCCTGAAGAGGCGATGAAAAAATGTGCAGCGGTAGTGCATGACTATGCACCGGATAACATTGTCAAACACATCCCAGTCAGAAAGGGTGACGTGAATGCAGGTTTCGCAAATGCTGATCTGATCCTTGAAGACTACTTCTCAACCCAGCAAGTCGAACATGCTTATCTGGAGCCAGAAGCGGGCATCGCCTATGTTGATCCGGATGACGTGGTGGTGGTGATTTCACCATCACAGAATATCACGCATCACCGGCATATGCTGTCTCATATCCTTGGTCTGCCGATCAACAAGGTTCGTTTTATCATGAGCCCGGTTGGCGGCGGCTTTGGCGGCAAGGAAGACATGATCTATCAAGGCATGCTTGCGGTGGTCGCGATGAAGACCCATCGCCCGGTGCAGTTGAATTTTACACGTGAAGAGAGCATTATTGCTTCCGCCAAGCGTCATCCATCCCGTGTTCATTATAAAATGGGCCTCAAATGGAACGGCAAAATCACAGCTATCCAATTCAAAATGATTTCTGATGGTGGTGCTTATGGCATGTCGAGCGAAGGCGTCATGCGCAAGGCAGCCATTCTGTCCTGTGGTCCTTACGAGGTTCACAATTTGTGTGTGGACTCTACTGCCGTCTATACCAACAACACTCCGTCGGGTGCCTTCCGTACTTTTGGTGGGATGCAGGCACAGTTTGCGACCGAAAGTATGATGGATATGGCTGCCGAGGCGCTTGAATTGGATCCGTTCGAGATTCGCCGCATCAATATGATGAAGATTGGATCACTTACGCATACCCAACATAAACTAACGGCGGCTTCCCTTGACCGTTGTTTGGACGCTGCAGAAAAAGAATCCTGTTGGGAAAAAGGGACGCCAAATGTGCGTGGGGATAAGCGTTCAGATTTGGGTGGCGATGATACACGAGCGCCATGCACTTTGGGCGCACGTTTCACGAATGACAAAAATTCCGACAAAGAGAGGGTAGCCTGATGCAACGTAAACTTCGGGGCCGTGGAGTGGCGGCAAGCTGGTACGGAATTGCGCGAACAGCAACGATTGACCGTGCTGGCGCATGGGCTGAATTGGATGATGGTGGCACTGCGAAGATCGTAACCGGTGTTACAGAGATTGGCGAAGGTATACTGACTCTGGTGGCACAGGTTGCAGCGGATGAACTTGGAATAAAGCCGTCTGAGGTCACGATCGGTGACAACGATACGGCTCGTTCACCTGAGGCCGCTCATGCGGGTGCGACCCGCCAAACTTATATGATTGGGAACTCGGTTCACCTGGCAGCCCGTGAAGCAAAGAAGCATTTGTTCGAACAATTGGCTGATCACTGGGGCGTTGAAATTGATACCTTACAATCGTTCGACGGCGAAGTCTGGTCTAAGGATACAAACTTGCGGATCACGATGGGCGACGCAGTGGCAATCTGCAAAGCACGAGGCGTGGTGCCCGTTGGGTCTGCATCATTTACGGCGCACGGCACAGGGCTTGATCCGGTCGATGGGTCTGGCAGCCCGTGGCAAACTTATGTGTTTGGAACGCAAGTTGCTGAAGTCGAAGTCGATACATACACAGGCGAAGTTCAGGTTCTAGGCATCTGGGCGGTCCATGACGTTGGCCGCGCAATTAACCCTCGTGGTGTTGAAGGGCAGATCGAAGGCGGTGTTGTCCAGGGACTTGGACAGGCATTGATGGAGAACTATGAAACTGTAAATGGTCATACCACGACTCATGGGTTTGCAAAGTATATTCTACCGACTTCGCTCGATATACCACAGATCAACTGCACGCTCGTCGAAGATCATGATCCATTGAGCCCGTTGGGCGCAAAGGGAATTGGCGAGCCAGCTTTGGTGCCCACTGCACCGGCGATCATGAACGCAATTTATGATGCGATTGGGGTACGTATGAAGTCGTTACCTGCAACGCCCGAGAAAATTTTACAGGCTTTGAAAGATAAAGTGCCTGGCCGAGAACAATATGTTCAAGAGGGCCGGGTACAGCGTGCACAAGCACATAGGCTTTAATTACCAGAAGACGAAGTATCGAGAGTGCCAAATGTGTTGGCATCATCCAATAACAATATAAAGGGAGAAAATCATGAAAAATTCATCAAAGCTAAAGGGCTTACTTACAGTAGCAGCGACTGCGGCCCTGTTCACGTTTTCGGGGACAGCCAAAGCTGACTATCCTGAAAAATCGGTTGAAATGACAGTGCTTTTTGGGGGAACTGCAAATACCATTGCTCAGATTCTGTCTGACCTATTGTCGGAAGAACTGGGCCAGCCGGTTGTTCCGGTTGCACGAAAGGGCGGCGGCGGTGCTGTAGGATATACTTACTTACAAAGTGCTGCAGCCGATGGATACAGCATTGTCTGGAATTCCAACTCGATTAACACAACCTATCATACTGGGCGCATTCCGTTTGACCATACCGCATTTACACCGATAGCGCGGATCTCCACGGAAATCCCAGCTCTAGCGGTAAATTCATCCACAGGATGGAGCTCGCTTGCTGATATGACAGCGGCCGCAAATGCTAATGGAGGAAAGCTCAAGGTTGGTATTTCTGGAAAAGGTTCGTTTACTCATCTAACATCGGCGGCCATTTTCGATGCCATGGGCATCAGCGACAAGATTATCTACATTTCCTATGGGAGCGGTAAAGCCCCAATCGAGCTTCTGGCAGGACGCATTGATGCAGCAATCCAATGGCCTGGCCAATTCACATCCTACGCAAAATCTGGTGATTTGACAGTTTTGGCAGTGACTGGCAGTGAGCGTGTTAATGTATTGCCAGATGTTCAAACGGCTCAAGAGCAGGGTGTTGACGTCAACATCAGCATGTGGAGAGGGCTGGCGGCGCCAGCGGGAACCTCAGCTGAAGTTGTTACAGCGCTAGAGACCGCCGCGAGAAACGCAGTCGAGAACGAGCGCTTCACAGAGGCTGCAGCAAATGTTGGTTTTTCCAAGGCCTTCCTTGGTGCAAACGAATTTGGAGAGCTTATCGCAAGTGATGACGCATTTTATTCCAACCTGCTGAGCCAATTGGGTATGAAAAAGTAGAGGGCTCGTCAGAGGGGGCAATTTCAATGACCGATCATGCACGCAACTATGTGGTAGGGCTTCTACTATTAACTCTATCGGTTGTGTGGACTTGGTTAGTCATTGTCACCATCCCGGCCGGTTTCGGGGATGGTGACATAGGTCCAAGGGCCTTCCCGCTGATGTTTGGCCTTTGTCTAGGCTTTCTTTCGGTGATCTTGTTGCTGAAATCTTTGATGAATAGGCAAAAGGTTGAGACAGCACGCAGCTTGGCAACCGAAGATCAATTGATCATTCACTGGCTGCCAAGCGCTCTGCTTCTAATCGAACTTTTGGGATACGGATATTTGCTAAAGACAGTTGGATTTGTCATCTCAACCCCAATCCTTGTCGTGTTTGTCATGTTCATAAATCTACGTGTTCGTTCAGTCAAAATGTTCTTGGGTATGTCTATCGGCATCACTCTTGTGTGTTGGCTGGTTTTTGAAAAAGTCCTTGGCATCTACCTTGCTAACGGCTGGTTAATTAATATCGGATAATTATGGAACTTTTTCTGAATGCTTTTGCGCTCGCATTTACACCAATGTCCATTGCCGCGATCGGGCTGGGGGCTTTGGTTGGATTGATCTTCGGATCGATTCCTGGGCTCACTTTTACCGTTGCTCTAGCGCTTGCACTTCCAATCTCATTTAACCTCGATGCCGTTCCTGCAATTGGACTGCTGCTCGGTACATATATTGGTGGCATGACGGGCGGCTCGGTTTCAGCAATACTGCTCGGTATACCGGGCACACCGTCAGCTGCCGCAACGGTTCTTGATGGGTACCCGATGACCAAAAGAGGCGATGCTTCTATCGCGCTCGGCACCGCGGTAATCGTTTCAGTGTTTGGTGGTTTATTTAGCCTTGCCATCATGATCGTGTCTGTCGATCTTGTTTCTAAAGTCGCTATAGGATTTGGTCCTGCGGAAATTTTTGCTCTCGTGTTGTTCGGTTTTTCGACCATCTGCGGATTGTGTGGGAATTCCCTGATCAAGGGTCTTGTCGCGGGCGTTCTGGGCCTGATGGTCATGACTATTGGGCTGGATGCAATTGAAGGTGTCCCCCGCATGACATTTGGCAGCGTCAATATGATGCAAGGTGTTAACTTGCTGGTTGCTTTGATTGGCCTGTTTGCAGTGCCGTTCATTATTGAAGCATTTAGTGAAGATCGAACGAAGTCTGGCCGCATGAAAAAGATGGTGAGTGTCCGTCCGGAATTGCCACCTTTTGGATTGTTGTTTCGCAACATCTGGCTGATGATCCGTAGCTCGCTGATTGGAACAGGTATAGGCGCAATTCCTGGGACGGGGGGGGCCATTGCGTCTTTCCTTGCCTACGACAACGCTAAACGATTTTCTAGAAAACCGGAGACCTTTGGCAAAGGGAACATTGAAGGTGTGATAGCGCCAGAAGCGGCAAACAATGCTGTTACAGGCGGCACTCTCATCCCTCTCCTGTCCCTTGGAATTCCTGGAGACCCTGCGACTGCGATTGTTCTTGCTGGTATGATGATACACGGCCTTGTGCCCGGACCTGCACTTTTCATGAACCACGCCACCGAGGTTTATGGCATCTACATTGCCGTGATCATTGCTTATGTCTGGGTGCTTGGACTGCAGCTTTTGGGCATTCGCGTATTTGTGCATGTTCTTCGCGTGCCGCGCGAAATCCTTGCTGTCATAGTTTTGGTGCTGTGTGCGATCGGCGCATACTCCATACGAAACTCAGAATTCGATATCTACGCAATGGCGATTATTGGTGTGGCGGCCTACTTGCTGGTCGCGGTTCGAATTCCGATAACACCTATCATTTTGGGAATGGTTCTCGGTCCGAACTTAGAGAATGAATTCCGCACAGCCATGATGCTTTCTGAAGGCAAATTAGACATTTTCTATACATCTCCGACAGTCATCATTTTCCTCTCCCTGGCTGCGCTTGTGATTATTTTCCAAAGCCTCAGTGAGTTGAAAATGAAACGAAAAGAAAAACAGAAGGTAAATTTTTCCGATGCTTGATAAAGCCCCTAAACCTGAACAACTGGAACTTGAGATGCGCGACCGCGCCGAAAAAATTGCGGTAAGTGGCGATTTTGCGACGCTTGTTACAACCGACAACGATGGTGTGGTTGATCTGACGCTTTCCGAGGCCCTTGTCATTGCGATGCTCAAGCAAGAGGTTACGCAATTCTATGCGATTTTCGGCCACGGCTCGACGGACCTTGGTGAGGTTTTGCGGATCTATAACGAAGCAGGGGTTGTAACGGTAGTTAATTGTCGCAACGAAGTTGAGATGGCGCATGCCGCAACTGCCTATGCGTGGGTCTATGGAAAAACTCCAGCGGTGGTTACGTCTATTGGACCGGGAGGATTACAGGCGATGGCTGGGTCGTTGGCGGCAGCGTCAAATGGCGTTGGTGTCTACCATATCTACGGAGATGAAACGACCTGCGGCGAAGGCTACAACATGCAGCAGATTCCTAAACCTGAACAGGGCATTTTTGGTAAAATGGGCGCACTCATCGGCCAATCCTATACGCTGCACACCCCTGGTAGCCTGCGCGAATGCATGCGTCGTGGGACTGCATGTGTGCATCACCCCTACAAAGCTGGCCCGTTTTTCGTGATGCTCCCAATCAACACCCAGCCGCAGAGAACACGCGTCAATCTGGCAACGCTTCCGCCACGGCAGACGGTCCCGGCGTTGGTACCTGCAAGTAACGCAGTTTTTGACGAAGCGGTCTCCTTTTTGCGATCTAACACAAAGGTTGTGATCAAAGCTGGTGGTGGAACACGTGCAAATTACAAGGCTTTGCGCCGATTTGCAATTAAATCTGGTCTGCCTGTTGTCCTGTCCCCGGGGTCATCTGGTGTCATGATGGATGGGCATGTGCAGAATATGCATGTCGGAGGATCGAAGGGGTCAATCAGCGGCAACTACGCCATGCAGGAAGCCGAAGCCGTTATTGTTATCGGCAGCCGTGGTGTATGTCAGGCCGATTGCTCAGGCGTCGGTTATCCGAAGGCGCATACGGTTCTGAACATCAATGGCAATCTGGATGATCTGGCACATTACGCAAATACGGTTGCCTTGCCTGGTGATATCACCGCTGTTCTTGATAAACTGATGTTGGCGCTTGGGGAAGATACCGGCGCTGAGAAACGCAAGTGCTGGCTGCGCGAGTGTGCCGCGAAGAAAGATGAGTGGTTTGATTTCAAGAAGGCCCGGATCAACGCCGCTCCGCTGGCAGACGTTGTTTGGCAAAAACCTGTTCTGACGCAGCCGGCAGCCCTTCACACGGTGTCCTCCTTTGCCAACGCGGTTGGCGCGATCAAGTTTTTTGATGCGGGTGATGTGCAAGCCACTGGTTTTCAAATTATTGAAGACGATGCGCCTAGCCAAACATTTACCGAAACAGGCGCGTCTTTTATGGGCTTTTCCGGCTCGGCGCTGCTTGGGGCGGCTTACGTAAAGGATGCAAAATACGGCATCGCTTTCACTGGTGATGGATCGTTCATGATGAACCCGCAAATCTTGATCGACGGAGTCGAACACGGAGTGCGTGGCATGATCGCATTGTTCGATAACCGTCGCATGGGGGCGATCACCGGGCTGCAATACGACCAATATGGCAAGGAATTTAAAACCAATGACTCCGTCCCAGTGGATTACGTCGCCATGGCTGGGTCGGTCACGGGTGTTAAGGCAGTGCATGCAGGGTTTACCAAAGTCAGCTTAGAGGCTGCTTTGAGGGAAGCGTTCGAGCATAACGGGCTCTCGCTCGTCCATATTCCTGTTTACTCTGGTCGGGATCCAATTGCGGGCATGGGGGCCTACGGGTCATGGAACGTCGGCAATTGGGTTGATAACGTCCAAGCTTCTTATCTGCAATCAAAAATCTAAGGAACACCGAATGTATGATGACCTAAACCTCTATATAGATGGCGAATGGTGCGAGGCCTCTGACAAGGGGACAAAGCCTGTCACCGATCCTGCGACAGAAGACAAACTGGCCACGATCGCCTCCGCCACTGAAACCGATATCGACGCCGCTCTGCAGGCGGCCGAGCGGGGATTTCAGGTTTGGCGCAAGATGGGGACGTGGGAGCGTGCGGCTATCATTCGCAAGGTAGCAGACTTGATCCGTGAACGCGTTGATTTGATTGCTCAAGCGATGTCGCTGGAAACGGGTAAGCCGCTGGCTGAGGCCAAAGGCGAAACTGGAGCTGCTGCGGATCAGTTTGAGTGGTATTCTGAAGAAACCAAACGCATCTACGGCCAAATTATCGGGTCGCGTACGCACGACAGCCGCATGGCTGTGATCATGCAACCGGTCGGTGTGGTCGCTGCGTTCTCGGCGTGGAACTTTCCCGCCCTCTTGCCTGCTCGCAAAATCGCGGCTGCACTTGCAGCCGGCTGCTCGATCATCATCAAGCCAGCGGGAGAAACACCAGCGTCGTGTGCTGCATTGGTTCAAGCGTGCCACGATGCGGGCATTCCGAAGGGAGTCGTGAACTTTGTCACTGGTAACTCGGGTCCTATAGCATCGCAGCTGATCCGATCACCAATCGTGCGCAAAGTAACCGTCACAGGGTCTGTACCTGTTGGGAAACATATCCTATCGCTTGCTGCAGAAGGCGTCAAAAAAGTGTCTATGGAGCTTGGTGGACATGGACCGGTTGTGATCTTCGAAGACTTTGATCCGATTGAGGCTGCAAACGTGTGCGCGCCGACGAAATTTCGCAATTGCGGTCAGGTCTGCATTTCGCCAACGCGGTTTTACGTCCACGAAAACAACTATGATGCCTTTGCTGGTCGGTTTGCTGAGATCGCAAAATCGCTAAAGGTGGGTCGTGGCATGGACGACGGCGTTCAGGTTGGACCGATGGCCAACAGGCGCGGCTTGGAAACGGTCCAGGCAATGACCCAAGACGCGCTTGATCGAGGTTCTGAATTACTGGCAGGTGGGAGGGTACCGGCTGGTTTAAACAAGGGTTTTTTCATGGAGCCGACGGTTCTGGGCCGAGTACCAGATGATGCCATGGTTATGATGGAGGAGCCCTTTGGACCAATCGCTCCAATCACGACATTCACCGACTATGACGACGTAATGACTCGCGCCAATTCACTGCCATTCGGGTTGGCGGGTTACGTCTTCTCTAATAACCTATCATTGGCCACCCGCGCCTATGAAGACCTTGAGGTTGGCATGGTTGGCGTAAATGAAATGATGCTTGCGACTGCGGAAGCACCTTTTGGTGGCGTGAAGGAGAGCGGAATGGGGCGCGAAGGCGGCTCTTTCGGCATCCAGGATTACCTCGACCCCAAGTACGTGAAAATCAAGCTTTCGGAGATACAAAATGGGTGATGAACCAGTACAGGGCCTGTCCCGTGGTTTGACTAATTATGGCGACAAAGATTTCTCAGTTTATCTACGAAATTCTTTCGCGTCATCAATGGGGTATTCCCGTGAGGCCCTCAATAAACCGATTGTCGGGATTGCGAACAGCTTTTCTGGATTCAACAACTGTCACAGGCATTTCCCCGAGCTGCTAGAAGCGGTGAAACGCGGGGTCTTGCTGGGCGGAGCGCTGCCGATCGAGTTTCCTACGATCTCACTCGGTGAGGTGTTTCTGAGCCCGACTAGCCTGAAATTTCGCAATCTGATGTCTATGGACACAGAGGAAATGGTCCGGGCGCAGCCGATGGATGCGGTGGTTCTGATGGGCGGGTGTGACAAGACGGTGCCTGCACAATTGATGGGTGCGGCTTCCGCTAATCTTCCAGCTGTTCAGCTGGTCGCAGGCCCTATGATGACATCTCGTTACGGTGAAGAACGGCTGGGCGCTTGTACAGATTGTCGCCGCTTCTGGGGCAAATATCGTGCTGGAGAGGTCAGCACAGAGCAAATTAATGATATAGAAGGTCGCCTTGCCACAACCGCCGGTACATGCGCAGTGATGGGCACAGCTTCAACAATGGCTTGCATTGCGGAAACGCTGGGCATGTCACTGCCCGGCACTGCTGCTATCCCAGCCGTTCATGCAGATCGGCTGCGCGCGGCCGAAGCCTCGGGGCGGGCTGCGGCACGGATGATTGGTCAACCTATTCGGCCAAGCGAGATTATCACTGAGAAATCGGTAGAAAATGCACTGCGCATGTTGCTGGCCTTGGGCGGCTCTACAAATGCGATTGTGCACCTGACGGCTATTGCTGGGCGTCTTGGCATCAAAGTGTCGCTGGAGCGGATGAATGAGCTGTCCGATACCACGCCGGTTTTGGTCAATCTCAAGCCGGTGGGTGAGCACTACATGGAGGATTTCTTCTTTGCAGGAGGCGTAGGTGCTGTGTTGCGCGAACTCAAACCGTTGCTGCATCTTGACACGCTTTCGGTTGCGGGTGAGACGCTGGGTGATCGGCTTGAGCGTGATCCAGGTTATATAGATCATCGGGTGATAGCAAAGGCGGAAGCTCCGTTGGAGCCGCAAGGTGGTTTGGTCGGGCTATTTGGCAACTTAGCACCACGCGGCGCGGTTTTGAAACGTTCAGCTGCTGATGAGACCCTATTCGAGAAAATCGGTCGTGCCGTGGTATTTAATTCACTGGAAGATCTGGCCAACCGGATTGATGATCCTGATCTGGACATCACCAAAGATGATTTCATGGTCCTTCAAAATGCAGGTCCAAAGAGTGCATCTGGTATGCCCGAAGCTGGTTATCTGCCCATCCCCAAAAAGCTGAGTTCGCAAGGTGTGAAAGACATGGTGCGCATCTCAGATGCACGCATGTCAGGCACCGCTTTCGGAACAATCATCCTGCACGTGGCACCTGAAGCTTCGGTTGGCGGTCCACTGGCGTTAGTGCACAATGGCGATCAGATCAAACTGTCCGTCGCGAATAAATCCATCGAACTGTTGGTGAGCGACGAAGAGCTCACTCAGCGGAAATCTGAATGGAAAAGTGATAATGTTCCACCTGAACAACGACGCGGATACGACAGGCTCTATGCGGCTGAAGTCTCGCAAGCGGACGAGGGATGCGATTTCGCATTCCTTCAACCTATCGCGTCTGAAAACAAACCCAAAGATTAAGGAAGAGACATGAAATTTGGAACTCCTAAGGAAGTGGTCGAGGGTGAAAACCGTGTGGCGATGACACCGGATAGCGCTCAATATCTTCAAAAACTCGGATATAGCTGCTTGATCGAAAGTGGTGCAGGCACCGCCGCAGGCTTTTCTGATGCTCTTTATGAAGCCGCAGGCGTCACTGTCATTAAGACGACGGCTGCCTTGTGGAAAGACGCCGACATTGTTGCCAAGGTACGTCAGCCTGAGAGGGTTGAGCTCAAGTACTTAAACGAAGGCCAGACGCTGATTTCGTTCTTCAACCCTGGAGTAAACGATACTGGCATGGAAACGGCTAAAAAGAATGGTGCAAACGTCATTGCGATGGATATGGTGCCGCGCATCAGCCGTGCGCAAAAGATGGATGCCCTTTCGTCCATGGCCAATATTGCTGGATATCGGGCTGTTATTGAAGCTGGTAATAACTTTGGAC
>Ga0209712_10001396_pt1 | contig 20579 bp, 16 predicted proteins | sample ArcOceMetagenome_FD_187443 | JGI IMG/M metagenome (GOLD analysis project Ga0209712, IMG submission 187443) | Marine eukaryotic phytoplankton communities from Arctic Ocean - Arctic Ocean - Greenland ARC118M Metagenome (SPAdes) (version 2) | ecosystem: Environmental > Aquatic > Marine > Oceanic...
CCTGATAAATCTACGCCTTGATAGTTGGGTAATACTCAGCCCAAAACCAATCACTATTAGTTGAGTCGTAGCCTTTCTCGCGTTGAAACATAATCGTAAGTGCGACATAATTATCTGCTTGATCATCGCTATAAACTTTATGTGGTGTAAGTTCTTCTTTAGCACCATAATTGTGCTTGACGATCAGTTTACCTTTTTGCCCTTCGATTTCTGCTTTGGTTGAAATAACTTCTTGAATACTGCCATGGGGTCGGTTTCCTATAAAGGGGTAACTGCGTTTACGCCCATCACCTATTAGTTTGTTTTTAACCATGTATTGCCACACTTTAGCCGCATATTCATTATCGACTGCTTTTCCTGATGAGGTTTTGGCTTTTTCGGCCATGGTATGAAAAGGCAGTAAAAAGATCATGATGACAACAATTTTTAATCGATTTAAGGTGTTAGTTGAGAATGTGGGCATATTTGCCTCCGATAAATGTTATTTATAAAGGTTACTTATAAAGTGATAAAATGAGCCGATTTAAGATTCAACCTTAATATAAAATCAAAGGAAAATGGCTCGGTAAATTGTTTTTATTTGATTGGCTTAAGACTGTCTGAGTATCCACCACCCGCTTTCATTTTCATGCCTTTACCTTGACTTAATACTGGATAATATTGAGTGAAAACAAAATCATCTGCGGCAGCACCGGCATGACATGAATTACAAGACGTTGCAGGGAATGCTGTTGCTGTTTTTGATAGCGTTTTATGATCTGCACTTGAGAAACTAAAATATGCCCAGTTACCTGGTTCATCTTTAAAATGTTTTTTACTTTTAATGGTCGCTTCAAGACCGATAAAGTCCCCCATAAAATAGCCTCTTCCGCTAACAGCAGATTTTGAGCCAACAGAAACTAGTTCTTTAATGATGATAGTACCATCACGAAATTCACCCTCATTTTTCCAATGTTTCCAGCTCTTAGGATCAATATAAACATTATGGAGTTCAGGAAATGCAGCTTTGCCGTCATTCATGTCATTGGGTGTAACGGGGGTGCCAACGTAGATCCATTCTCGATAGCCCATAGGACGCTCTAGCTCACCGTTTTTCATTACAAATGCTTCATTTGCATAAGTGAATCCTGAAAAAATGACTTGCACAAATAGGAAGGATACTGCTACTAATACTTTATTCGCTTTCATAATATACTCTAATTTATTTCGTGTAAGCCACTATAACAATCATTGCTACTAACCCTTGGTATCTGAAATGCTCAAAAATGTCGCTCATCAACTCAAATGTCCAATATCAGAATTTAATGTACTTGACGATGTTATAGATACGCTTCGTTTTCGTGGCAGTATATTCTTTCATTCGAGTCTTGCTGCGCCATGGGGAATGTCATTATCATCAATTGTGATGCCCAGATTTCATATTGCATTGGAAGGCGGTTTTTATGTTGGGGCAGGTGCCAGCAATATTAACGTAGCGCCAATGGATATCGTCATGATCCCAGGCGGAGATGTGCATTGGATAGCAGACGAAATTGGGCGCGAATTGGTACCTAGTGAACAAGCGGGAGAAGCCTGTGCTTTAGGTATGCCACTTTTTCAACAAGGTGAAATCACCAATAAGATTATGTGTGGAATCATTGAATACGATGAGGCTATTGAACATCCTATTCTCAGTGCCTTACCCTCGATAATTCAACTTTCCAATATTCAATCAAATGATAATATTTGGATGACAGTAAAATTAATTAACGCGGAAATAAAGAGAACAAACAATAAGAAGAACAGTATTATTGACCGTTTAACCGAAGTCTTATTTATTCAGTTACTGAACAGTTTTATTGAGAAAAATGATCACCTATCGGGTTTCTTATCCGCTATAAAAGAGCCTCGTTTAAATAAAATATTACAGCTCATCCATCAACACCCTCAAAGGCAATGGACGCTAGATATTATTAGTGATGTTGTCTGCATGTCTCGTGCAACCTTACAACGTAAATTCAAAGCTGCTATCGGTGTTTCTCCCATGGTATATATAAGCCGTTGGCGCATGGCAAAAGCTTATCAATGGTTAAAACATTCCAATTTATCACTTGAAGGTATTGCTGATATCATAGGGTTTTCTGACGCTCGCACACTTTCACAGGCCTTTAAAGATCATTATGGTGACACACCTAGTCAATTCCGTAAAAAATTAGAGCAACAAATATAATGTCACTTCAGCATTTATACTCATCAAATATAGAATATGCATGTTCCTAGAATAGATATACCAACAATCAGAATGATTTTCGATTGAATTTTGAAGGGGCTGTATATATTTAAAATACACGATAGATAAATATCTCTCGTGTCTATCGACCCAATCATTGATTTTTATAATCAAGGATTGGATCAATAAGAACGTTTGTTACTCTTTAGGAGGAAATGTTAAATATCAATCCATTTGTTCTAAACGAACACCACGGGTTTCTTTAATATATTTAAGCACAAAGAAAATACTAATAAACGCAGATACAGTGTATAAACCATAAGCGCCAGCTAAACCTATCGAACCGAGAATGATAGGGAATGTCATCGTAATGGCAAAATTTGCTATCCACTGGGCGCTAGCGGCTATAGCTAAAGCAGCACCACGAATACGATTGTTAAACATTTCACCTAATAACACCCAAACTACGGGGCCCCAACTTAAACCAAAAAACACCACAAATAAATTAGCCATAATCAAAGCGAAAGTCCCCATCGTTTCAGATAGTGCTACTTTGCCTAATTCATCAAATCCAGCAGTTCCAAAAATAAAGCTTAAGATGCCTAAGCTAATAAACATGCCGACACTGCCAATTAATAACAAAGGCTTTCGACCAATTTTATCGACTAGTGCAATCGCAATAAAGGTAGAAACAATATTAGTTGTACCGGTTAATACATTAATTAATAACGACTGGGACTCGTCAAAACCTGCAGCTTGCCATAACTCCGCACCATAATAAAATACAACATTAATACCAACAAACTGTTGAAAAACAGAAAGCGCAATACCAACCCAAATAATGGGATGTATTTTATTTTTACCTTCAATGAATAAATCTGCAATACTCGTTTTTTTATTGCCATGTAATGATTTTTTGACTTCTTCAACAAGTCCATTTTCAGTACCTGCTGATATCTTTTTAAAAACATCGCGTGCTTTTTCTATTTTACCTTTCGCTACTAAATAACGAGGAGATTCTGGAATAAACAACACACCAATTAAAAATAATGTAGCGGGTATTAATTCAACCCAGAACATCCAACGCCATGCGGACATGTCGAGTAAGAATGTATTTTCAGCACTTCCAGCAGATGAAGCGATAATATAATTACTCAGAAATGCAGCAAACAACCCCAGTACTATTGCGAGTTGTTGAAGCGTGGCTAAACGTCCTCGCAATGCTGCGGGAGCAACTTCTGCAATATAAGCCGGAGCTAAAACAGACGCAGCACCAATGCCAAGACCACCAATTAATCGGTAAAAAATAAATTCAACCGAAGAATCTGATATACCTGAACCAAAGGCACTTATGGCAAATATCATCGCCGTAACAATCATAATGGGTTTACGACCAAAATGATCAGAAATTGGTCCAGCTATCAAAGCACCGACAGCGCAACCTAATAAAACAGAGGCAACATTAAACCCGGTGCCAACATCATTGGATTGAAAAGCATTACCTAAAGCGGTAACAGTCCCATTAATAACCCCCGAGTCAAAACCGAAAAGAAAACCACCTAAAGCAGCGACAGATGAAATAAATAGTACATATAAAACAGAAGCATTTACTTCTTCTGTCGTTTGTTGCGTTTCATTTAAACCTGCTAAATGTGTTTGTTCAGTCATGTTTTTGCCTTTTGTTATTGTTTTAATAAGGTTACATAAATAAAAAATCCATTATTTTGCATAATGGTAAATCGAAAAATACGATTTAAGGGAGTTTTAAAAGGCTTGGAAGAAAACCAAACCTTTGATTTTTAGGTATTGAAAATGTTAGCCAGCATAGTTCAAAATTATTTTATATGGCCCAAGTTTTTGATAGCTAATATTGAAATTCCGAGTGAGCACATCAAGTAAGCCAGTAACATCTCCTGTTTTGAACATACCGGCAACTTGAACCTTTTGAAGTTCTTCATTATCAGCTAACTCAAATTTTATATCCGTATAACGGCTGATTTCTACCATTGCTTCAGCAAGAGATTCCCCACGAAATATAATATTTCCTTGACGCCAGCTTAGGTTTGCTGCTATTTCAATAGGATCTACTTTTGTTACTTTGTCTTGTGTTTTACCTACTGTGTCTAAATCGACTTTTTCACCTTTTGAAATCGCCATCGAATGTTGAGGGAGTTTTTTAGCCATTTGTTCTATATTATTACCAACTGCGGTGTCTCTTTGAGCCACTAAGACTTTTCCATCAGTTACAATCAGCTCGACTAATTCACTTTGCATTTCGACATTAAAGGCTGTTCCTACGGCTTGAATAATTTTACCGCCAGCAATAACACTTAAAGGGCGTGATGTGTCATGTGCAACATCAACATGAATTTCTCCACGCAAAAGCTCAATTATTCGAGAGTTCTGTGTATATTTAACCTGTACAAAACTATTAGTGTTAAGCACTATCTTGCTGTTATCTGGTAAATTAATCGTATTGCTTTCACCAACATTCGTTTGATAGCTCGCTTGCATTGCGACAATAGAGGATGAATTTTGTATAAAAGGTAAAAAGTTACTGCCACTTTGATACAGCATCAACGTTAATGCGACAATAAATGAAGCGGCAATGGCGGCAATGGTATTTCTTGTTTGTTTTTGTTTAACATCAGTCTGAGGGAAAATATCTGATAAGCGACTTAAATCATCCATCTTGTCCCACATTTTAGCGACTTCAAATAAGACTTCAACGTTCATAACGTGAAGTGACAGCCATTGAGAAAGTTGTTTTTTCTCTGATTTCGTTAAACTACGATCTAATTTCGCAATCCAATCACTCGCATCATTTAAACGGGTTTCTTCAATACGTTCATTTGATTGCTGTTGAGTAATCTTTTGATTAATCTGATGAATGTTACTCATGAGTGCCTCCCGCAATATTTTGTGAACTACTAGAAGATGGGTTGTTCTCTAGTTTATTAATGTTACGCATGAAGAGCGTACAACGCTTCATGCCTGTTGATATATGTTTTTCCACGGTACTTTCACTAAGGCTTAATTGAGCAGCGATCTCACGCTGCGAATATCCATACACTTTCTTTAATACAAAGACTTTGCGGCATTGTGTAGGTAATTGTCTAACAGCTTCGCAAAAGTGCGAAAACTCATTGTTCGTTAATGTATTTTCATACATTTCATCAGAATCATTTGCTAATAAGTATTCTAATGCTTGCATATCGTCAACGTTATCAACAAGTTTTACACTGGCTTGTTTTTGATAATCGAGTGCTAGGTTCCTCGCTGTTCTATACATGAAAGATTTTGGCGAAGTAATATTTTCTTTATTTTCTATTTGGCAGATACGTACATAAGTTTCTTGAACGATATCTTCAATTTCATCGGGTGGAACAATTCGAGATACCACACGAGAAATACTCTTCCTCGATGCTAAATATATTTTATAAAACAAAGTATCGTTCGACATTGGTTTACTTCTATTTATTGTTTGTTTTTGGTTTTTTTATATTTAAAAGCTTTTCTTCAGCTATTAAATTAACCTTGTACTACATAAGACGAATTACTCAAAAAAATCCACTATATAAATTATTTTTTAATATTGCTTCCTTCAATATTAGTTATATATTAGTTATATATTAGGGCATTATGACCGCTAATATTAAACACCAGTATAATAAATTATCTAGAATTTTACAGCAGATGTCATTATTTAATCAGATTCAGAGGTTGTAATTTTGTGTATAGTTGAATACAGTCGATCAGTTGTAAAAAAATATAATACCGTTAATTATTTTAAATACACGTAAAAAAACACTGGGTCGCCTTTCGATTTGTTTTTTTATTTAATGCTTTTTTTGTTTTTTTACTCGTTTATTCAATATTTATTAGGCTTAAATAAAAAGCAATGATGGGTTTTCTCTCAGAAATAATTGTAAATTCTTTATGGAGAAGAAAAAGAGTTCCGGCATCATTGTTTAATGTATGGCGTTTATACCTGCTTGTTGAATACAGAAAAGTTCAAGTTCATATATTCTGTATTATAATGCTTTTTAGCCTCCCTAGCTGGGTACAGGCTAAAGATGAATTAGAAAAAATCACTTTTAACATTCCCAGACAAAGAGCCGACTTATCACTCATCAAATTTGCTGAACAAGCTGATATCACATTACTTTTTCCGTTAAATAAAATTGCCAATAAACAAACAAATAGATTGTCAGGTTATTATTCTGTCATGGATGCACTTAATCATTTACTCAATGATACCGGGCTTAAAACAGATATTAGCGAGAGTGGGCAATTGTCTATTCTCATCGACCCCAATTTTAAGAACAAAAGAGACATAGCGCAAAATTATAAAGTTAATACGGTGCAATTAGTGGCTCCGAGCAAACTAGCAGTAAAAGCGCCCACTGTAGAAATAGAAATAATAGAAGTGACAGGAATTCGGGGAGCATTAGATCGTGCCATGAATCAAAAACGAGAAGCAGGCGGAGTGGTCGACTCTATTTCTGCTGAAGCCATAGGTAAATTTCCTGATACCAATTTAGCTGAATCACTACAGCGTATTACCGGGGTGTCAATTGATCGTTCTGGGGGCGAAGGGCAGTTAATAACGGTACGTGGTTTTGGTCCCCAATTTAATGTTGTCTTAGTTAACGGTCGTCAAATGGCATCAGAAAATAAAAGCCGCGCCTTTAGTTTTGATACCATCGCTTCTGAGTTAGTGAAAAATTTAAATGTTCACAAAACTTCTACTTCAACGATGCAATCGGGTGGTATTGGCGCTATCGTTAATGTGAGTACGGCACGTCCTTTCGACATGAGCGGTTTTAAAATAGCGGGAAGTGTTAAAGGTATTTACGACGGAAATAGTGAAGAAACAACGCCTGAAATTTCTGGCTTGATCAGTAACACTTTTAATGATGATACTTTTGGTGTTTTATTTGCGATATCACATCAAGAACGTAATACACGTTTAAACCAAGCTCAGGTGGATGGTTGGCTTGAAAATGTTGGTGTTCCTCATCCACAAACTGAAAGTGGTGATACCTATACGGGCAATATTTTCTCTCCGCGTAATTATGATCATAAAGTGACTACCGAAAAAAGAACACGGACTAATGCTAATTTAGTTTTGCAATATGCACCTACCGATAACTTAATTTTGACCACAGATGTATTATATTCTGATTTTGACGTCGATACTGACACTACCTCTTATGGTCATTGGTTTACGGCACCCAATATTGAAGGTTATGGTGATGATGTCGGTGCGACAGTTGATGCTAACGGTACAGTGATCGACTTGTATCAAGAAGTTGGTTTAGCAACAGATATGCATGCTAAGAAATTTGATCGATTAACTGAATCGAGTTCTGTAGGGCTAAATGTTGATTGGGATGTTAAAGAAAATCTTAATATGACATTTGACTTCAGCCATTCTCGTGCGGAACGTGAAGCTAATAATGGCCGTGGAGATCAATTATCTCTTATTGGTTATGCTAACCGTGTACGTTTTGAAATTGATGACAATATTTTGCCTTACGCCAGTGAATTTTCTAATGCAAACGCAAATGTATATAGCGGTCAACAAGAGTTAGAGGGTGTGGCGTATGATGAAAATGTTACTCCTGCTGGAGTGTCTAACCATTTAGACACTGAAAACAGCCGTGCGCATGTTATGTTGCGTCGTGGTTGGGCTGTTGATAATAGTATTGACCAAGTTCGATGGAACAGTACATGGACAGAAGATAGTGATAGTGGTTTAGCAGTGATAAAATTTGGTGCTATGTATTCCTCTGAAACTAAGAATATTGATCGTTGGGATAATTTAGCTGCAGGTATTCATTGTGCCTTTTGTGGTTACCCTGATATACCCAATATGGATTCATTTTCACAATATATATTTGATGCAGGCAGTGATTTTTTAGGTGATGTAAGCGGAAGTGGTCGTATGCCTTCTTCATGGTTAGCACATGATGGTGAAGCGAATTTTTCTTACTTAGAGCAATATTCTGTGGCAAATGGTCATTCGATTAGTTTTGATGCTGAAAAGCGAAATAAGTCTTTTGAAATTACAGAAGAAACCCTTTCATTTTATAGTGAATTTGATTTTGAAGTGGAACTAGCGGGTATGCCTTTATTCGTAACGGCAGGTCTTAGATATGAAGTAACGTCGGTTGATGTTGACGGTACGGATGAACCGGTTACTGAACTCGTTATTCTTGATAAAACAGAAATATTACCGCGGTACGACGATCCAGAGTCCATTAGAAAAAGTTCAGACTATGAAGTAATATTACCAAATTTACGTGTTAAGTTAGAAGTTAACGATGACTTAGTGGCTCGTTTTGCAGCTTCACGCACCATCACACGTCCAACATTAGATAGTATGTCTCCTGTTACTGTAATTGGTACTACTCGACAAGGAGGTAACTTAACCTCAAGTTCAGGTAATCCAGCATTAGAACCTTTTACTTCTGATAATATCGACTTTTCATTAGAATGGTACTACGCCGGTGCAAGTTATTTATCAGCGGGGTATTTTAGAAAAAATGTATCTAATTTTATTATAAATTCGACAGAAAATATTTCTTTTGAAACTGAAAATGGTCACTTGTTAACGGATCCCTCAACAGGAAATGATGTTGATAATCCTGATGAGGCAGACAAAACAGCTATATTTACTAATACACTACCTAATAATAGCGAGTCAGCCATTGTTGATGGTTGGGAGATTACGTTGCAACATACCTTTGATGATTCCGGCTTTGGTTTTATGGCTAACGCAACATTAGTTGATAGCGATGCTGAACTTGACCCTGCTGATATTACTCAAGTATTTGCCTTAACTGGTTTAAGTGATTCGTATAACCTTGTGGTTTTTTACGAAAAGGGTCCTCTTCAAGCCCGAATCGCTTATAACTGGCGTGATACTTTTGTACAGTCATTATCTCAATCAAATGGTGACGGCGTCACTATTGTTGAAGATTATGCGCAAGTAGATGCCAGCGCTAGCTATGATATTAATGAAAATATAACCGTGTTTATTGAAGGTATAAATTTAACTGAAGAGTACGTTCATAAACGCGGTCGTTTTTCTAATCAATTACTATTAATAGAAGACAGTGGTCGTCGTTTTGCTTTTGGCATGCGTGGTAACTTTTAACCCTCATCGTACGGTACATTTTTTATGAAACAATCTTATATCAATTCATCTATTTAAATTTATTATTTTGGGCAAATATAATATGAGTAACCCAATCAAAACGGTAGTTATTGTAGGTGGAGGTATTGCCGGGTGGTTAACTGCGGGTAGATTAGCAGCGAAACATAAGGCAGCAGAACCGAATGGCGTAAAGGTTGTATTAGTAGAGTCTCCTAATATAGCCGCCATCGGAGTAGGGGAAGGAACTTGGCCCACAATGCGAAATACTTTATTAGCCCTTGGTGTTAGTGAAACTGATTTTATTCGAGAGTGTGATGCAAGTTTCAAACAGGGCGCTAAATTTACTAAATGGGTTGATGGCTCAGATAATGATTTCTATTATCATCCGCTGGTACTGCCTCAGGGATTTGGTAAAGGAGATTTAGCGGCCCATTGGTTAGCTAAGGAAAATGATGGTAGCTCATCGTCTTTTTCGAATGATGTTTGTTTTCAAGAGGCGATTTGTGAACAAGGGTTGGCCCCTAATCGATTAGAAACACCTGAATATGCTGATGTGGCTAATTATGCTTACCATTTAGACTCGGGTAAATTTGCTGTTTTTTTACAAAAACATTGCACCAATGTTTTAGGTGTCAGGCATATTATAGATAATGTGACCGACATTAATACTGGTGAAAATGGTGATATTGCCTCAGTTATAACACTTGAAAATGGCAATGTCGAAGGAGACTTGTTTGTTGATTGTACGGGTTTTTCATCTTTACTCTTAGGTAAACACTATCAAGTACCCTTTAAAAGTTGCAGTGATGTTTTATTCGTTGATACTGCTTTAGCCGTTCAAGTTCCCTATGAAAATGTGAATCAGGAAATCGCTTCACATACAATATCAACAGGACAAGAGGCAGGTTGGATTTGGGATATAGGCCTTCAACATAGACGTGGTGTTGGTTATGTTTATTCCAGTAAACATTCTAGTGAAGAACAAGCGAGAGCGCTACTGGCAAAATATGTTGGCGATAAGTTTGATGCTTTAACTGTTCGAAAAATTCCAATTGTTAGTGGGCATCGTGAAAAGTTTTGGCAAAACAATTGTGTTGCTGTTGGCCTATCTGCAGGTTTTTTAGAGCCATTAGAAGCATCTGCTCTGGTATTAGTCGAATTGTCCGCACAGATGATTAGTGAGCAATTACCTCAATCACGTGACATTATGGATATAGTCGCTAAACGCTTTAATGAAACATTTCTTTATCGATGGGAAAAAATCATCGACTTCCTTAAGTTACATTACATTTTAAGTAAAAGAACGGACAATGCTTTTTGGACGGATAATCGCGATCCTCAATCTATTCCTGAAAGTTTAAAAGAATCGATGGCGCTATGGCAATATCGAGCTCCCGCCGATAACGATTTTACCAGTAATAATGAAGTTTTTCCTGCCGCAAGTTATCAGTATATTTTATATGGTATGGGCTTTAAAAGTGATTACAGCCAAACTGCTTATGCATTAGATGATGTAGATTTTGCCCAACACCATTTTACTCAAAATAAAAAGTTAATAGAAAAAGCCATCTCCATATTACCGAAAAACCGTGAACTCATTAATAAAGTTATTGATTTTGGCTTTAACCGCATTTAACTGAACCTAACTAAGTTTACTAACTCGAAGAAGAGAAATTACTGATGACTCATTTAGTCGCCGTAGATAATAAAAATCATTTGAATACTAAAATAGATCTCAGCAAAATTGAGCAACATGGTGCTGATTTACACCTAGTTCCAGTAGTTTTATCCGAATTTATTCACTTGGCTGTTCAATATCCGATTGTATTAACTAAGCATGGTGAAACTGGGCAGTTCGTATTTTCTGCGATGTTAGGGTTTGAGAAAAATGAAAACTTATTTTGGCAGGAAGAACAATGGCAAGGATTATATGTTCCACTACAAGTAAGACGACAACCTTTTTTCATTGAAGCAATCGAGCACCAAAACAATAGTGAGCACGATAACAATGAACTCGTTGTTTGTGTGAACATGGAAAGCCCTGCATTATCAAATAATACAGGAGAAGCTTTATTTGATATTAATGGTCAGGAATCAACTTTTTTTCAAGAAGCGAAAGATCTACTCGCACAATTGTTGACTGGCGAAAAAGAAAATAACTTACTCTTGGAAAGCTTAACATTAATGGGCTTAATCCAACCAATGTCATTAGATATTACTTTTGTTGATCAAAGCTCCACCAAATTATTGGGGTTATATACCATTGACCAAGAAAAATTAACGTCACTAAGTAAGGAGCAGGTTTTAACCTTGTACCAAGCGGGTTTATTACCCTCAATATATACAATGATCACCTCATTAGGGCAAGTTCACGCACTGATTGACTTAAAAAATAAGCGCCTGAATTACTACTGATAGCTTTACAAAATCGAGATGAAACCCATGTTAGATTTTACACTTAACGATAACCCTGTCTTGACTAAGCTTAATATAGGGGAAGAAAATACACCATTGTTGATCATTGACAGTTTTGCTCATAAACCTAATGATTTAATTTCCGATGCTGGAGATGGTTCGTCGTTTAAGACCGATGGACAAAATTTTTATCCGGGTAAGCGAGCCTTAGCACCTAAAATATATAGCGATGAAATTTGTAAAAATTATTTACCCTTATTTAAATCATACTTTGGCTTTAAACAGGCTTTCAGTGCTAAAACAGTCATGTCGGCATTTGCTATTTCAGATAGGGCGCCTGAACATTTAAAGCCAATACAAATGCTTCCTCATTTTGATTCGACTAACCTGAATCAATTGGCAGTTGTGCACTATTTATGTGAGCCTGAACATGGTGGAACTTCTTTTTATCGACATCGAGCAAGTAGTTTTGAAACGATTACACGAGAACGTTTAGCAGGTTATGGTCATCAATTAAAAAAGGAAGCTATTGCTCATAAGCTGCATAAGAAACCCTGTTATATGAGAGGAAGTAATGCACTCTTTAAACAACTTCATTCAGTTGATGCTTGCATGAATCGAGCTGTTATCTACCCAAGTCGAATACTGCACTCGGGTGACGTTAATCCTTTATTAGGTTTGTCTTCAGATCCTAAAGTAGGAAGGCTAACTATTGGTAGTGTTATTTTAGTTGAATAACGTTCAAGAAATTCATTTTAGCGGTAAGGTATTTATTAGCTCTGTATAGAAGCAAACTGCTTGTGCCATTCAGCTTCACTGATCAGGTCTTTTGTCGATTCTAATTGGTCAATAAACGTCAGTCCGTTCAAGTGGTCTAATTCATGCTGGAAAATACGCGCAATAAATCCGGTTAATTCCTGTTGTTGCTCATTACCTTTTTGATTAAAATAACGTACAGTGATTTGGCTATGTCTTGGCACTAATCCACGCATGCTTGGTACACTAAGACAGCCTTCCCAAGCTTTTTCTTTATCATTAGAAACATGTAATATTTCAGGGTTAATTATAGCTGTTGGTGGCATTAATGGTGCATCAGGGTAACGAGCATTAGGTTGAGAACACATAATAAAAACACGTACACTGTGATGAATTTGTGGCGCGGCAATACCAACACCGCCAGCTTCAGATACAGCAAACATCATTTGCCCTATTAATTGCTGACATTCATCACTCAATATATTTTTAATTTCAAGTGCTCTTTGCCTTAAAACAGCATTGCCTAATTGAGCGATATCGTATTTATTACTGTTAACTTTATTCATTTAGCATGACTCATTTCGAATGGCTTATTGAGTTTTCGTAGGGGTATTAGTCGTCAGTTTTAATTGTTATTTCAATGTTTTTATTATCACCCGCAAACCATTTTTGCACGTAAATAGATCCTAACACCGGTGGCATACCATTTTCAGGTATTTCCTTATAACGAATACTATTTTTATTGTGTTTTTCAAATTCGAATTTAATGATTTTTTCAGACAAGTTGTTCACCTTGTATTTATTATTCGTGTTGTATTGTATAAGTGCTCATCACTAAATTCTAGTGTTCAACGTTTTTAGTTAATGATCAATTTAGCGAATTTTTTTATATTAGTGGTCGTTATTTGATACCTTGAGGTAGTTTTTGTTAACTTACCTAAGTCATTCATTTTATCTAAACATACCCACCCATTATCTAGAATTCAGGTTAAATTGTTTTATCGAGTATCAGTTTTTGAATGAGATAAAATTTGTTGTAATAGTAAATAAACTTTTGGCAAATCAATAGGTTTACCTAGACAATAATCAAATCCTGTTCGTCTATACTTTTCAATGTCGTGTGCCATAATATTTGCTGTTAACGCTATAATTGGAATGTCTGGATGGAGTGCTTTAATAATCTCACAGGCCTGAATTCCATCCATATTTGGCATTTGAATATCCATAAATATGACATCAGGTATTAGCTTACCAACCTCATCTATTGCTTTAATACCGTCACTTGCAATGCGAATGGTTGCTTTAGTTGGTTGAACAATGGCATTGAAAACTTTTTGGTTTATTCTGTTGTCTTCTGCAAGGAGAATATTGAGTCTTTCTGCATTTGGGGTTTGTACGTCCTTGAGCTCAAACTCTTCATTACTGCTCAGTTCCGTTTTCTTTAATGGCAACGTTACGGTAAATGTTGAACCGATATTTTCTTTACTGGTAACGAGAATTTCTCCTCCCATTAAGTTCGCTAATTGTTTCGAAATAGACAAACCTAACCCCGTGCCACCAAAGTTACGCGTAGTGGTTGAATCGGCTTGTTCAAAACGGTTAAAGAGTTTGTTAATTTTTGCTTGAGATATGCCTATTCCCGTATCATTTATCTCAATGATCAATTTTTGGTTTTTCTCCCTTAGATAAATACTAACTTTACCCTTTATCGTAAACTTAATGGCATTAGAAATTAAATTTAAAATAATTTGTCTTAACCTAACGGGGTCCACTAACCAATAAGCATGCACATCTTTTTTTACATTAAAAGCTAAACTAATATTCTTTTGTTCAGATAAAAAACTAAGTTCAGAAACTATAGATTTGATCAATTGAATAATATTTGTAGGAAGTGACTCTAAACTAATATTATTTGATTCAATTTTAGATAAATCTAAAATATCATTAATGATTGTCAGTAAAATATTTGAGGAGGTGATACCCATTTCAACTAAGTCTTTTGAAGATTCAGACAAGTTTTCTCGTTTCAGCACTTGTAATGATCCTAAAACACCGTTCATAGGTGTACGTATTTCATGGCTCATATTAGCTAAAAAATCACTCTTTGCAATGTTTGCACTTTTGGCTTCCTGAAGTGCTTTTTTTAGCGCTGAACTTTGTTGTTTTGATTCAGTGATATCAGTTAATGAACCGGCCATCCGTATAGCTCTACCACTAGTGTTTTTAAGCGCTAACCCTCTAATCCTAAAATGACGATAGTGACCTTCGGCTACACGCATCCTGAAATCAAAATCTAATGGAATATCATTCTTAAAGTGTTCCTGCAATGCCCTTTTTGCTTTTTCTTCATCGTCTTTATGAATGTAATCAATAAATAATTTATCTGCATTCATTAATTTTTTCTCTAATGCCTTACCATAACCCATCATGATGGATAGCCGGGGTGATAAATAAAGATCATTGTCTTCAATATTCCAATCCCAAATACCATCATTACTGCCTTGAATAGCGAGTTGATACCTTTCTTCACTTTGTTTTATTTTTCTTTCAGAAATGGCAAGATTTTTTAAAGGGTTAATCAGTAATGAACGAATCAAGAAAGCTAACAGCACAAATGCACAAAAGGTCGTTATTGTTAACGTGCTACCTATTTGCCAGACATACTGATTTTTTTCTTCTTGTAATCGGTTTGTTGATGCATAAAAATTTAATACCATTGTCGTATTTGCTATAGGGAATGTGGATACTAAAGAGTAACCATTTAAGGGCGCGGTTTGAAAAACTAAGCCGTTTTTATTAACAAAGCTAACTGCATAATTATTATTTTTTGTTAACTCGGTTAAAAGTTTTTCAATTGATTGACTTACTATGTCAAAAGTAATTGCACCCTCTACATAGTTATTATATTTCACCGGCATTGTAATACTTAAATAATGCTGCCCTGTGTCTTTAATGATTGTTAAGACAAGTGGTAATGCCCTTTCAACTACTTTATTAAGTAACAACGGTCGTGGAAAGGTTGATGATGATTTTGGATATATTAATTCGCCCGTAAAGTCGGTAATATAGATGTTTTCTTTAGTGCCTAATATTTCTCGTTCATTAAGTAAATCAGTCAAGTTTGCTGATGCAATTTCAACCCCCATCACACTAGACGTTACGGTTGGGGATTCTGTTAGTTCAGCAAGTAGTTTGACTCGATTTTCGATAAATTGTTGAATATTATCAAAGGTAGACTGAGCCTGTAATTCACTGTGACTCTCTTGAAGTTGTGTTAAAGACGAAACCGCACGTTCTGAAACAAAGTTAATATTGATTAACAGTGAGAACAAGAAGCCCAACAATAACAATAAATACGCAAGTCCTGCTTTAGTTTTTAGTTTATTTATAAACACCATAACGATTAATTAGCCGTTACATTAATCTGGTTATGCTCGCCAAATGAAGCCATACAAAAATTTTCAAGCCTTAACGCTTCGTGAGCATCCTGTTGTTGTTCATTCCATCTAGAGAAAGGGCGGTTATACTTTTTAATAAGGCCTTGAACGGGGGTGTGCAAAGATTCTAACGCTTGTATAAATAATGAACGGTCTTGCTTTATATTGCCGGTTAGCTCTATTTGTTGTAATGCTGCAATAGCTAAGCGTCCAAGATCGTATGCATGTATAAAACCTGCCGGTGCTTTAACTTTTTCAGGAGATATAAAATATTCAGGAAAGCGTTTCTTAGCTCTTGTTATAACAGAACGATTAAATGATGATTGATTTGATGAAGAAAGCGAGTAACAACTTTGAATAAAATGAAATGATATAGCTTCTTTGACCTTTTCAGTGAATATCATATCTATATTGCCTCCTGTCGCGCCCCAATGACTGATAATAGGAATTATTTTATCTTTTTTTATACCCATCATTGCTTCTATGAACTGATGAGTCTCATTAAAGTTAGCAACAAGAAATACACAATCATGATCTTCTGAAATTATATTTCTGATCATTATCCGTGCTGAATTTTCTTTAATATTCCAACCGAACATGCTGATACCAAAAGGTACTTTTCCTTTCAAATATGAAGACATGGTTATCTGATTGGATTTCCCCCAAGGCGTATCCTCTAATAATAAGTGTGGATTTTTACAAGAAAGGTTGTTAAGTGCAAATTCACTTATACGAATGCCTGCTTTTGAATCATCAATCGATAATCGAAATACTGAGTTACTAGGAGATGGGTAACGTGTAATTGGGCCTGCAGCTGACCATGGAACTAAAAGAGGGATCTGATTATCATTAATAAACTTTCGGTTTTTAATATACGGCGGGGAGTGGAGGCCGCCGAGTACAAATAATGCTTTTTCATCTTTAACAAAATTTTTCATCGTCAACAAACTACGGTTGATGTTACCTCGATGATTTTTTTCTTTAAGTGTTAAACGATACCCTTGTACTTCATTATTTACTTCATCAAATGCGGTGAGTAATCCCATTTTCATCGATTTGGCAGAAAACTGATTTAACGAATAATCAGCATCATGATAGATGACCAGCGATTTATTTGAATCAGCAACAGCATTAAATGACGCAGATAAGACATAAAGCAAAATAAATCGAGTCAGCATATCCATATCCATATCCAAGATTGGTAAGTTATATATACATATATACATTGAGATTAGCCTAAATATTCATGATTTGCTAACACCTATACGAACTATAAAACGATATTTGCGAATAAAATATCGCTTTGGTTAGTGACGAAGATAAATGGTACGACTTTAAGTTTATGGTGTTTTATTTATTACCTTAAAAAATATTGGTGCGAGCGAAAGGTTTCTTAATCATTTATGGATATCGTGTCATATGGGAAAAGCATTATTGGCTTAAATAAAAGCAGCCTAGAGCACCAGTATTAATAGTGATTTTTGGTCACAAGGCGTATTCATATGATAAAAGACGCCTCTAATGTTTAACGAATAAGCTCTCGCCATTATAAAAAGTATTTTTAAGGGCAAGCTTGGTTGTAAAATATCTATTGTGTTACAATCAGCGTTTACTTTCAGTGTTGATTTAGTTTCTTATTTTTTATATTCAGATCACTCATTTGAATAACAATGTTAACTAGATACAACTTCATTGTGTATACCATGAACCAAAGTCAATCGATGCTCAAATTATTGTGTAATGTAAATATTTATGCACCAAGCCCCTTAGGTATTAAAGATGTTCTTATTGCAGGTAACAAAATTGCTGCGATATATGATCATGGAAAAGGGAAAGTAGCCATTCCTAAACAATGGATGGTGCAGGTTATTAATTTTGATGGGGCCACTTTAACCCCTGGCTTTATTGATAGTCATGCCCACATTACCGGCGGTGGCGGAGAAGCAGGTTTTTCAACGCAAGTTCCCCCTGTAGGCCTCACTGAATTTACTCATGCCGGTGTAACAACTGTTGTTGGCCTTCTGGGTACTGATGATACGACTCGCAGCACCGAAAACTTATTAAGCCGAGTTTATGGTTTGCGTGAAGAAGGTTTATCCGCTTACTGTTGGACAGGAGGCTATCACTATCCTTTGACAACTATAACGGGTAGTGCGAAGTCAGATATTACTTTTCTGGAACCTGTAATTGGTATTGGCGAGTTTGCAATCAGTGATCACCGCTCTAGCCAACCAACATTTGAAGAAGTCATTCGCTTAGCGAGTGAAGCGCATGTCGGAGGTTTACTGACAGGTAAAGCAGGTATTATTCATTTTCATTTAGGCGATGGCGAAAAACGTTTAGAACTTATTGAACGGGCAATAAAAGAAACGGAAATACCTGCAAGAGTATTTAATCCTACCCATGTTAATCGCAACAAGCCTTTGTTTGAAGATAGCTGTAAATTATTAAGCAAAGGTTGCCACATTGATCTCACTGCATTTCCTGCGGGTACCGCTCAGCCAGGCTGGGAAGCCTGTGACGCAATTGAAATGGCGGTTGAAAGACAATTACCTATCGAAAAAATAACCCTCAGCTCAGATGGTGGAGGATGCTTGCCTTGTTTTGACTCACAAGGTGAATTACAACATATGGATTTTGGTCGAGCGAGTACATTAGGAGAAACACTAGTAGCCACTTTAAATAAGGGGCTGTCACTTGAAACTGTTCTGCCAATGTTAACGAGCAATGTTGCCAATATTTTACGCTTTAAAAGCAAAGGGCAAATAGCCGTTGGTTTTGACGCGGATTTATTGGTGATGAATGAAAAGCATGAAATTACTGATGTCATGGCACAAGGTGTCTGGCATAAACAAAATAATCAAACAATGATTAAAGGTACATTTGAATAGAGGTAAGTATGTGTCCAGCAAAAACGACTGACGGTCAAAAAAGGGGATTTGTAATCCCAATTGGGGGGGCGGAAGAAAGAGTAAATGATCCAATAATTTTGCAACGTTTTGTTGAGCTATGTGGAGGAGATGATGCTTATATCGTTATTATCCCAACGGCGTCACAACTTGATGATACAGGTTCAAATTATGAAACTGTATTCCATGAATTAGGGGTGAAGACAGCAATATCTTTACCAATAAATGATCGTGAACAAGCAAACAGTGAGGAATACCTTGCTGAATTAGACAATGCCACGGGAATTTTTATTACCGGTGGTAATCAATTACGTTTGTCTACTATTCTGGGTGGCACACCTGTTGCTCAAAGCATTCGTAAACTTAATGCTGCAGGCGTTCATGTTGCAGGTACATCTGCAGGCGCCGCTATTATGCCAGGACATATGATTGCTGGCGGACGAACAGGTGCTTTACCCAATGAAGAAGGGGTAACATTTGCACCGGGTCTGGGCTTAATTAATAAAGTTATAATTGATCAGCATTTTAGCCAACGTAATCGATTAGGACGCTTGTTATCTGCCATATCTTACAACCCATTTGCTTCAGGTCTTGGCATTTGTGAGAATACTGCCGCTTTTATTGATCCTGAAGGTGTGTTGGAAGTGGTTGGTCACGGTAGCATTACCGTGGTCGATCCTTCTGATTTGACTCACAGCTCTATGGCTGATGCTAATAGAGGTGAAGCCATAACGTTGCTCGGTCTTAAATTACACGTATTAGGTCCCGGTGCAACTTACTGCACTAACGAGAGAATAGCCAAACCGGCAAGCTAATTCATTTCATTTAGTCACTTCATTTAAAAGCCTGACCATGCTTTATTGTCAGGCTTTTATATTTATATATCAGGAGGTTGATTCCCTATTCCTCTATTCAACAATGTTTTTTCTCAAATAACTTGCTCTCAATTCAAACCGTGTTATCTTTTCTATACGACATTTTTACCATTGTAGTCGCATTTAAATAACAAAAAATTCTCGTCAGAGTAATAAAGGAAATCACTATGAAAATATTATCTTCCAACGTCTATGTTGGCCCAAATGTTTATGCTCATTTTCCTGTGATTCGCCATATAGTAGATATAGGGATTTTGGAAAACTATCCATCAGTTAAACTCGGAGAAGAATTCATTCAAGGATTAATCACGAGTTTACCAAGTTTAGATCAGCATGGCTGTTCTTACGGAGAAGCTGGTGGCTTTATTAGACGTTTAAAAGAAGACGATGGAACTTGGATTGCCCATATCTGGGAACATGCAACCCTTGAACTACAATGTATCGCAGGTACTGAGGTCACTTTTGGTAAAACACGTGGCACAGGAGAAATCGGCGAATACAATATGGTTTTTCAATACAAGCAGCGTGATGTAGGTCTAGAAGCCGCAGAATTAGCTCGTAATTTATTAATTTCATTAATGCCCACCAATATTCAAGCCGAGCTCAATGTTAAAATCGAAGATGACTTTGATTTTCAACAGGAATTAGCTGACTTTATTCGATTTGCCCAACGTAAAGAATTTGGTCCTAGTACTCAATCACTCGTTGATGCTGCAGAAGATCGTGATATTCCTTGGTTACGATTAAATGAGCATAGTTTGGTCCAATTTGGACATGGTAAATATCAACAGCGAATTCAAGCGACTATCACTA
>Ga0209712_10001398_pt1 | contig 20573 bp, 13 predicted proteins | sample ArcOceMetagenome_FD_187443 | JGI IMG/M metagenome (GOLD analysis project Ga0209712, IMG submission 187443) | Marine eukaryotic phytoplankton communities from Arctic Ocean - Arctic Ocean - Greenland ARC118M Metagenome (SPAdes) (version 2) | ecosystem: Environmental > Aquatic > Marine > Oceanic...
AAAAGTAGGAAAAGCCTTTCTGGATTTTTAATCTTTCTAACGCATCGTTTGAGTCAGATGTCCAAATGCGGTCGGTGTGTGCTAATACGCCATAATCTGCGCGGCCGCCGCCAGATGCACAGCTTTCAATCTCCACCTTTGGGTGCGCAGATTTTAACTTGGCTAATAACTGATAAAAGGCACGGGTTTGATTATGAACCGCAGGTTTTCCGTTTGCATCGCCTGGGTGATTGAGATCTCTGTTCATATCCCATTTAATGTATGAAATGTCGTACTCAGTCAATAAACTATCAATACGTTCAAACAGGTAATCAAATACTGCTTGGCGGCTCAAATCTAATACTAACTGGTTGCGAAATCCGACTTGAGGATTTGGGGGGGTGCCCAATATCCAATCAGGGTGTGCACGAAACAAGTTACTATTTGGGTTAACCATTTCAGGTTCAAACCAAAGGCCAAACTCTAAACCTTGGGCTTTTACATGGTCGATTAGCGGCGTTAAGCCTTGTGGGTAGTACTTTTTGTCTACGTACCAATCACCTAAACCTGCTGTGTCATCATCACGACCAATAAACCAACCATCGTCTAATACAAAACGTTCTGCTCCTAATGCGCTGGCTCGTGTGGCTAAGTCCTTTAATGTATCCACATCGTGATTAAAATAAATGCCTTCCCATGTATTGTAATGTACCGGCCGAGGTTTGTTTTTGACTGACTGGCGTATTAAATGTTTGCGGACATACTGATGGTATTGCTGAGAAAGAGTCGATAAGCCTTGACTGGTATAACTGGCGTAAAGGGTGGGGGAGTTATAACTTTGGCCCTTTTGCAATATAATTTCACCTGGTAACAATAGTTCACCCATTTGCACATAAGCACGTCCATCGCCCATTTTTTCTGCAATAATTTTATGATTACCACTCCAACCAAGATGAAAGCCGTAGGCTTCGCCTTTTAATTGGTCAGTGGACTTAGTGCGCATGATGAGCCCTGGAAAACTATCATGGGATGTTCTTCCTCGGCGGTTTTCCCGCACGTAGGAACCAAAATTTTGCTCTAGATGATGCTCTTGAAACTCCCCCGCCCAGTGGCCTTCAAATCCAATAATATGTTTAAAATAGCTAGGAATAGGGAAAGTTGCTGCTGCGCACCAGTCCAAATGAACAGCGCTATCGCTGTTATTAATCAATTCTGTTGAAATCGACAGAACATCAGTTTCTGCATCCATATTAAGGGTATGGATAACGTGTAGGTTACGGCTGGTATCTGTGTTGGTGATTTTATAGTGATTAGGCGCGATGCATTCAATCTTTGATATTTCAGTTAACACCGACCACTGATCTGTTTCCCCATGCAAACTGAGACCAGGGTGCCCGGTATAACCTTGACCCGTTGTTGGTGTTAAAGAGCGGCGTATTTCCTTCATGGGTGAAGCGGGTGCTTCTTGCCTTAAACGCAATGTGCTCATCATCTGGCCAGTACTTTGTGCGGAGAGTTTTTCACGCCAGTACATAATCTGCGGTGCGTCATTACTGCAATCGATGACTAAGCTACTGTTACGCCCAGTAAGTGAAATATAGTTTTGTGAAGAAGTTGTCATATTTGGGTTTTTAACCTTATTAAAACGCTTAGAAAATCGACGCCAAGAAATTGAGGCTGTTATAGCGTGAGAAGAATATCTTTTGCAATTAAAACTAGCTAACTTTTCTTGGGTTTTGGATAAACAAACGTTAAAAAGCTTCAAATGTTAATTTTTTGATTGAGCTGACGGGATGTTGTTAACAGGATGTAATTAATAATAAATTGTATATATCATTTAAAAAAATACTCTTCTGTCTTATATAAGTGTAAATTGAACATGCTTTTGGCATATATAACATAAGGCTTTGGTAAAACTATCGTTAGTTGTGATTTGAGATTTTACTTTTGATCGTCGACTGAAACGGCTAAGAAATGGCAAAGTGCAATATTTTTATGTTGCAAATATGTTGATAAGTTGTTGTTGGGTGGGCTGTGCCTTACCTAGTTTATTTGGTCAAGCAGATTACTAATAAATTAATAAAGCCAAATGACTAAACACAGTTATTACATCTTAATAATAATAATTAACTAGACAAAAACAGGACGCATCACATGAAAAAAAATTATCTTTGGACGGCAGTAAAAGCTGCTCTAATAATACCTACTGCAAGTTTAACTCTATCAGCCGCAAATGCACAAACGGCTCCCGCCGCAGATGACAGTATTGAAGTCATTGAAGTGCGTGGTTTAATTAGTAGCCTTAAACGCTCATTCTCCGATAAAAAAGAAGCGCTTATTGTTTCAGACGGAATTGCAGCGGAAGACATAGGTAAATTCCCAGATCAAAACGTAGCTGAATCCTTACAGCGTATCACGGGTGTATCAATAGATCGTAGCGGTGGTGAAGGTCAGTTAATCTCCGTTCGTGGTTTTGGGCCACAATTTAACTTAGTCACAGTTGATGGTCGTCAAATGGCGTCAGAGCGAGCTGGGCGAGAATTCAGTTTTGATACTCTTGCGTCTGAGCTGATAGCCGGTGCTGATGTATATAAAACCTCTAATGCCGCCAACCAAGACGGTGGTATCGGTTCGTATATCAATCTAAAAACAGCTAAGCCTTTTGATATGGACGGCTTTACTGCTGTTGGCAGTGTCAAAGGTACCTACGATAGTCTATCTGAAGAAACTAGCCCTGCTTTTTCTGGTTTAGTGAGTAATACATTTAATGATGATACGTTAGGTGTATTGTTCTCTCTTTCTGTTCAAGAGCGTCAAGCCCAAATTAACCAAGCAGATACTCGTGGTTATTACCGAGTACCACGGATCGCCACAAACGACTTTGATGCAGCTACAGGAACGGGTAAAGAAGCGTTCAATGTATGGGTGCCTCGAAATCTTGATTTGACGTCTAACTCAGAAGATCGAACACGAACTAGTGGTACATTAGTCGTTCAATATGCACCTAGCGAAGATATTACACTGACGTTTGATGGTTTATATTCGAAATTTGAGGTTGAGTCTCAAGTGAATAACTATGCTAACTGGTTCACGCCCGGAAACTTCCGTGATTTTGAAGTCGATGCCGCGACTGAAACTGTTAATTATTGGTCACATAATGCCTTTAATGACCCCACCGGCGGTGGCTCTGGAGCGACTGATTTTGTGCAACAAGGTTTGGATCGCAACGTTGAGATAAAAGGTTTTGGTTTTAACGCAGACTGGGAATTAAGCGAACAGTTTAATGTCAATATTGATATATCCAACTCATCTGCTGAAGATTTAAGTGGCGACCAAAGCCGCGTATTTACAGTTATGGGTTATGCGAACGGGTATACCTACGACTTCACTGGTGGTGGGGCTCTTCCGGCCTTTTCTTCGGATGGTATATCAGGACCTTTCACTGATGCTGATGCAAGTAAATTGCGCGCCCATTATGTCGAGCGTGGTGGTGACGAACGTGAAGATGAAATCACTGAAATGCGTGCAGATTTCACATACACCCCTGACAGCGAAACATTTACCCAGTTAAAATTTGGTCTTTACACCCAAGACAGAACCAAGTCAGCCAAAGTATTCCAATCTCCCAGTTTACCCAACTGTTTTTATTGTGGTTATGGTTTAGATGCACCCGATGAATTAGGGCAGCTAATTACGCCTAATGGTTGGTTTGACGGTATTCCAAGTTCTTTCTTTGGTTACAACGTAAATGATTATTTAGCATTCTTGGAGTCAGATGCAGCTATTACTGCTCAATCTATTAACAGAGGTGAAGATCCAGCAACTAATATCGCTGCTTTTGCTTCATTAAATGGTTACACACCTGTTGAGCTAGGCACTAGTTTTGAAATTGATGAAGAGATACTATCAGCCTATGCAGACTTCGTATTTCAAGGTGATGTAGGCGACATGCCTTGGACAGTTAATCTGGGCTTCAGGTACAGTGAAACCACTACCACTGCCTCAGGTAATCAAGCGACTTTGTTGGATATTCAACAAAACCCTCTAGATGGTACAATTTTAGACCAGATATATCTTGTAGATGCGTCAGGACAACGCCAATCTGTTCCAATTTCTATTAGTAATACTTACACTAATTTGTTGCCTAGCTTGAATGTTAAGCTTGAAGTGGAAGACGATATGTTGCTGCGTTTTGGTTATTCTGAAACCCTTACACGTCCAACTATGGCCAGTATGCGACCTGTAACTAACATTGGTTCAACTAGACCTGATTTATTGTTAGCCAGTGGTGGTAATCCAAACTTGACGCCATTTTTGTCAACTAACTGGGATGTATCTTACGAGTGGTATTACGATGATGCCAGCGCTGTTTCTATCGGTTTATTCAGTAAAGAAGTGGAAGGTTTCATTACTCAGGCTCCTTCTCCAGAAGAGTTTTCCTTAGCCAGTGGTAGTTATGAATTTAGTGTTACCCGCCCACGTAACGGTGAAACTGCTCAAGTAGATGGATTAGAATTGGCTTGGACACACACCTTGGAAAGCGGTTTTGGTTTCCAAATGAATGCCACTGTAGTTAACAGTGCAAGTGATGGCACTACATTGGAAGGTTTAGGTGATTCTCAAAATGTGATTGGGTTCTATGAGAAAGACGCTTTCCAAGCACGTATTGCTTTCAATAACCGTGAGGCTTTCTTGCAAACTATTGCTAATGGAGACACAGGGCAACCAGAGAATGTATCTACTTACGGCCAATGGGATGTAAGTGCTAGTTATGATATAAATGAACATTTAACTGTTATATTTGAAGGTGTAAACATTACCGACGAATATGTTGAAAAATTTGGGGCTATACCTGCCCATTTCACTGAACAAGTGAGATCTGGATCTCGTTACGCCGTTGGTGTAAGAGGTTCTTTTTAATCGTTGATTAAATAGTTAGTTTAATACAAAAAGGGGGTGAGCCCTCCTTTTTGTATTAATACCCAAGTGACTTGTAAAAAAGCTTATAAAAAGCATATTGACAGGTTACTTGGTTATTAATATCACACTGTCAATTTTTTAGTTGGTTTACAAAGGTAGATGCGCTTGTCGTCAGAAATTAAACGGATCATTGTCCTAGGTGGTGGAACAGCGGGGTGGATAACTGCTGGGCTGCTGGCTAAAAAACATGCTGGTGGTGTGAAAGTGACACTCATTGAGTCACCAGACATTTCCACTATAGGTGTAGGTGAAGGTACTTGGCCGACTATGCGCCAAACTCTAGCTAAATTAGGCATATCTGAATCGGCTTTCATTCAAAAATGTAGTGCAACATTTAAACAAGCCAGTAAGTTTGTGAATTGGATTAATCCAATAAATGATGTGTATTACCATCCTTTTACAGAGCCTCAAGGATTCAATAAAGTTGATCTGTCGCCTTATTGGCGTGAAGCGACTCAAGGGGAATGTTCATTTTCTCAGGCTGCCACCTTCCAACATTATTTATGTGAGAACGGTTTAGCACCAAAGACAATTGCTAATAAACAATACGAAGCAGTGGCTAATTATGGATATCATTTAGATGCTGGCAAATTTATAGAATTATTACGGGAGCATTGCACCGCAGAGCTTAAAGTTGAGCTGATTAGCGATACAGTCACCCGCGTTTTGATGGCTGAAAATAATGATATTAAGTCTTTACTGACCAATGAAAATGGTGAGCTGAGTGCAGAACTTTATGTAGACTGTAGTGGCATGCGCAGCAAATTGTTGGGTGAGAGTCTTAAGGTTCCTTTTTTACCTTGTGACGATATCTTTTTTTCTGATACCGCTCTTGCCACTCAAATTCCTTATGCAGACACTAACTCTCCTATTTCCAGTTGTACCATATCTACTGCTCAGGATGCGGGATGGATATGGGATATAGGATTGCAACATCGAAGAGGTGTGGGGTATGTGTATTCCAGTCAATTTAGTACCCAAGATCAGGCTTACGACACCTTAGCCCAATATCTGGGGGATAAATGTAAAATTGATAAAATTAAGAAAATCGAGTTTACCCCGGGACACAGAGAAATTTTTTGGAAAAACAACTGTGTTGCAGTGGGCTTGTCTGCTGGATTTTTAGAGCCTTTAGAAGCTTCTGCTTTGATGTTAGTCGAAACATCAGCTAATTTGATTGCAGAACAATTGCCGGCTAACACTCAACAAATGGAGATGGTAGCGAAACGGTTCAATGCCAGTATGTTGATGAAATGGCGAGGCGTCATTGACTTCCTAAAGTTACATTATGTTTTGAGTAAAAGAGATACGCCATTTTGGGTGAAAAATCGTGCCCCAAGTTCAGTACCCGATACGTTAAAAGAGTTATTGGAACTTTGGCGTTTCCGCTCGCCATCAGAGTATGATTTTACTGATAATATGGAAGCCTTTAGTGCCGCAAGTTATCAATATATTTTATATGGTGCAGGATTTCAGACTGATTTTTCTAGTAAGGCTTATTTGTATGAAAAATCGGCGTTAGCCACAAAACAAATTATGTTAAATCGCCAACGATTAGAGCAACTTAAATATTCGTTACCTCGTCATAGAGAGTTATTAGAAAAAGTTAATCAAGTTGGTTTTTCAGCTATTTAATTTAAAGTGAGATTGAGAAAATAGATGCCAAATTATGTGTTATTAGACGCCGCTTTACATCAAAAAAAGAAAGTTCTTCCCCACACAAACTTTAAACATTCAGCCCAACAGCATCATGTTCCGATAACAATAAACGAGTTTGTACAAGCAAGCACAAGTTCCCCCGTGGTCTTAATGAAGGATCCTCAGGAAGGAAAGTTACATGCGGTTGCATTGTTAGGGATTATAGCCGGAAAAAACCTGCACTTTACACCAAGTGACTGGCTGGGTACTTATGTGCCGGCATCAATATTAAGAGCGCCTTTTGAACTGGGACCAGACTTACAAAATGACAAAACCCTCACCTTGTATGTTGACCAAGATAGTCAATATCTCAGTGAAAACGAAGGGCAAGCGTTGTTTGATGGTGAAAGTCCCACTCAAAGTTTGTTACAAGTTCAAAAAGTGTTTGCGGATTATTTTAAGGATGAAATTGCAACACAAAAATTTATTGCAAAATTATTAGACTGCAATTTGCTAAAAGAAATAGAACTTGTGGTCCAATATCAAAATAATGACAGCATGAAGATTAAGGGCATTTATACCATTAATGAGGCAGAGCTGCGTTTGCTCAGTGATGAATTGGTTGTTGATTTTAATAAGCAAGGCTATTTGATGGCGATACATGCAATGTTGGCTTCACTTGGTCAAGTCAACCGACTGATTAAATTACATAATGGTTCTGAAGAACCCAAAATAGCCGGAGTGCAGATGCGCCTCGACTCAGGAGAAGAATAGTGTCTGGACAAAATATTCAAATTTTGGTGTTTCTGGCAGTCACCGCACTAATTGCCTTTCTTACTTATATGCAGTGCAGAGGTAAAGGTCGTTTACAAAACGCGACCGAAGGTCAACAAAATAAGGAGCTGTTTCTCGCAGGTGGTGGCTTAAAATGGTATTTCATAGCTGGCTCAATCACCTTGACTAATTTAAGTACCGATCAATTGGTTGGTACCAATGGTACACAAATGGCGTTGCTTGCATGGTGGGAGTTTGCCGCTTTGGTAGGGTTGATGATCCTAGCCAAAGTGTTTTTGCCTTTGTATTATAAGTATCAATGCACTACGACCACAGAATTATTAGAAAAACGTTATCAAAATAAAAATATACGTGCTGTGATTGGCGCGCTGTTTTTCTTGAGCAGTGCTTTGATATTTTGTCCCGCGGTTATTTATTCTGGTTCTTTGTTTATGAAAACCATGTTTGATTTAGATATGCCATTAATGTACATCGCTGCGGCATTTGCCACTTTAGGCGCCATGTATGCGATTTTTGGTGGTTTGCGTGCGGTTGCTGTGTCAGACACTTATTCGGGTGTTTTGCTATTAACGATGGCAATTGCCATAGTGTTTTTGGCGCTTAATGCTATTGACTACGACTTTTCTAGCATTCCAGCTGACAGACTTACTTTGATTGGTGACAACGAATCACCTATTCCATGGCACACCTTATTAACAGGTATGATATTTATTCAAATGTTTTACTGGGGAACCAACCAGGTTATCACCCAGCGCGCTATGGCAGCGCCTTCTTTAAAAGAAGCGCAGAAGGGTGTGTTTGCAGCTGTTGGAATACGCCTTCTTATTGTACCTGCTATTGTGGTTATTCCAGGCATTGTGTCTTTTCAGTTATACGGCGACATTGGCGATGCCGCATATGGAAAAATAGTGGGTGATCTTCTACCTACTTGGTTATCGGGCATATTCGCTGCCGCAATGGCTGCAGCAGTGTTGTCAACCTTTAATAGTAATTTGAACTCGGCTACGGCGCTGTATGTCTGTGACCTTCACGAACCCTACATTGGCCACCCAAAAAATGTGTCCAAGTTAAGTGCTTGGATCACGGTAAGCTTAACTGTGATCGCCTTATTGTTGGTGCCTGTTTATGCGCAAGCAGATAGTATTATTAACCTTTTGCAACAGCTTTGGGGTTTATTCAGCATGCCTATTTTATCAATATTTATAGTCGGTTTAGTGTTTAGAAACGTACATGCTAATGCGGGTATTATTGCAGTCATATTTGGGGTGTTTTTGTACGGCTTATTGTCATTTGAATTTTCACCTTTTCATGCCCCCTTTGGTTTGCACTATATCCATTTGATGTTTATCACCCTGATATCTTGTGTGAGCATGGCGCTGCTAATTAATAAGGTATTTTATAAACAAAATGCTGAACTTGCATGGGGCAGCGACGACGGATTAATTCAAGAATCGTAAAATAACGGAAACAGTGTGCATAATCTTAGAAAAAGTAACATTCAAAAATTGCCAGAAAAAACCTTCGATGTATTGATTATCGGAGGTGGCATTAATGGTGCCGTATCAGCGGCGGCACTGGCGGCAAAAGGAGCAAAGGTTGCCTTGATTGATAAAGGTGATTTTGCAGGCTTTACCAGTTCTAACTCTTCAAACCTTGCTTGGGGCGGAATAAAATATTTAGAAAGCCATGAGTATGGTTTGGTGAATAAATTGTGTAAAAGTCGCAATCATCTGATGCGCAGTTATCCCTCTACCGTGAAAGAAATTCGCTTCTTTACTAGTATCCAAAAAGGTTTTCGTTTTCCGCCCTTGTTTGTGTTTATGGGTACGCTTGTTTATTGGTTGATGGGTCGTTTTTTTACTCAAAGCCCGCAGTATTTATCAGCAGCTAAAATTAAGTCACTTGAAAGTGTGGTGAATACTGAAAATCTCAATGGTGGCTTTGAATACTCGGATGCGTTTTTACACGATAACGATGCACGTTTTGTATTTAATTTTATTCGTTCGAGCATGAGTTACGGTTGTATTGCCGCTAATTATGTACAAGCAAATGGTTCTGAAAAAATCAATGGGCAATGGAAAACCCAAGCCAAAGATGTGATCAGTGGTGAAGAATTTGAAATTCGCTCAAAGGTCATTATTAACTCAGCAGGTCCTTTTGTAGATCCTATGAATCAGCTTAATCAGCAGACAACTGAGCATCATCATTTATTTTCAAAAGGTATTCATCTGATTGTCGATAAAATTACTGATAGTAATAAAGTCCTCACCTTTTTTGCTGATGATGGGCGTTTGTTTTTTGTTATCCCTATGGGTCCCAAAACCTGTATTGGTACAACTGATACTCAAGTCGAAGATCCTCATGCATCAGTGACCGACGACGATAGGCAGTTTGTTTTAGATAATGTAAATAAACTTTTAGACTTGCCCATAGCGTTGACTCAATCCGATATCATCGCCGAACGCTGTGGCGTGCGTCCCCTTGCCATAAAAGGTAAAGGCGGGGTGGCAGACTGGGTACAATTGTCCCGTAAACATGCTATAGACATTAATAAAGTTGACAAATATCTATCAATCTTTGGTGGTAAACTTACCGACTGTATCAACGTTGGCGATGAGGTCGCAAGTTTGGTCAAAGAGCTAGGCATTACCCTGCCTTATGCAGATTACAAATGGTACGGCGAGCCTGATGACACGGTACGTGACGAATTTTTTCATCGTGCTGAGCTTATGAACTTCGACGCATTAACGCCTGCCACATCCTCAGAACCTTTAACTAAGAGGTTCTGGCGGCGATACGGGCGTAACGCTATTAATATGTTAGAAAAAATACGTGAAAACCCAGAAAAAGCTGAATTATTGATCGAAACATCTGAATACTTACGGGTAGAAATTGAACATGCTGCAGAGCGTGAAATGGTCACTAAACTAGAAGACTTTCTACGCCGGCGATCGAAAATATCACTTGTCGTCAGACAACAAGACATTTTATCTGCACCTGGCTTGAAAGAAGCTTGTGAAATATTGTTTGGTGATGAAGCCGATGCCAAATTACAAGAATATATTGATGCGGTGAGGTGATGTAAGATTATATAGAGATACGCTTTTTAAACCAAAATCAAAGCCAACATCTTGTCTATAAAACGTGATTGTTATCATTTTTTTATGCTCTTTTTACAAAGCAACTCAAAGTAACTCAAAGTAACTCAAAGTAACTCAAAGTAGGTGCTGTTTTAGCTTTTTATACATAGTGATAGCATTACCCAAAAATTTTCAGGATCTAGTTTTTGCGACAGTAAAACATTAAACTATAGCTAAATATTTACAAATAAATCACAATTCTGTTTTTTATGGCTTGTAAAATTTATAATGATCCCCAAATTATCTCGCACACAAGTGAGATCTAGACGGCTTATAAAACCGCCTATCAAAAATAATTAGAGAACTTTTTAATGACTATGAATTATATCCCCCTAGATAAAAATAAACATAAAGACTTACATGTAAAGATAAACGGTGATTATGCCCACACTAAAGATACGCATTTAGCTGCTGCGTCAATACGTGAATATGCTCAAATTGCTAGTTGTATGCCAATCATTTTTATCAAAGATCCGAAAAGCGACACAACTCACAGTGTTGCGATGTTAGGTATTGAGCAAGGTGTTAATTTGTTTATGCAAGGCGGAAAATGGTCTGGTCATGTTGTGCCTCTTAATATTCAACGTTATCCTTTTGATGTGCGCCCAGACGGTGAAAAATTAGGTGTGTTTATTGATGAAAACTCAGACTTAGTTGGTCAAGAGGGTGAGCCACTTTTCAAAGATGACGCACCTAGCCCTTTCTTAGATAATCGTCAAAAATTACTATCTGAATTAGCTAACAGTGAAATGGCTACTCGGGATTTTGTTAAGAAACTTGAAGAATTGGATTTATTTGATGCAATTGTTATCCGTGCGCAATATGTTAACGGCCAACAACGTAACATCAATGGCATGCAAACTATCAGCGAAAAGCGTTTGCAAGCTTTAGACGCTGCTACGATAACTGATTTACATAAAATTGGTTACTTAGGTGCGATATACGCAGTGATGCTGTCTCTTGGACAATTGAACCGTTTAGTTCAACTGACCCAATCTACCGAGAACCCTGTGAAAGCTCTTCAGATTCAACCCGACGAACCTGCTGCAGAAGAAGCGGTGGCTGCGCCAGCAGCCGAAGCAAAATCTAAAGCTAAGAAAACTGTCCAAAAGTAGCCTAATTTAGTGTTATACGAAAGCCCGTTACAACTAGTTGCAACGGGCTTTTTAGATATTAAGGACATCTAAAGAAAATCTAAAGAGAATGCTCTTTAAACAACACCTCATACTCAGTTATAGAATAGAACTCAGTACCTGCTGTTAGCATGGCATTAGGAAAGTGTGATTGATTTGGCGTGTCTGGGTAAAATTGAGTCTCAAAACATACGCCCTGATGGGCTTGATAACTCGAGCCTTTTTTTCCAGTTTTATTTGAGAAATGATTAGCTGTGAAAATTTGTATGCCTGGCATAGTGGTGTAGATATTGAGTTCTACACCTGATCCTTTTAATAATGCTTTACCTGCATAGGTTACAGTTTTGGCATTTGGAGTGTAATAGTCCAAGCATAAGTTGTGATCTAAACCGTTACCATATTCAATCTGTTGATGGTCTGAAATGAGGGACTGACCGATTGTGGTCAGTGACCTAAAGTCAAAAGGGGTATTATCTACCTTAGCAATCTCGCCAGTTGGAATGGCTTGATTGTTTGTTGGCGTATAGTGACTGGCTAATATTTGAACTTGATGGGATTTGACCGAGCCGCTGTTATGCCCTGATAAATTAAAATAACTGTGATTAGTCGGATTATATAATGTGGTGTGTTCGCCCTTGGCAAAATATTCTATTTTTAGGCGATTATGTTCAGTTAAGGTATAAATCACTTTGACTAATATTGTGCCAGGAAAGCCTTGTTCACCATCAGGGCTGGTTAGTTCCAACATAATTGACGGGTTATCGCCGCCAGATAACACTGTGCTTTGCCACACCTTGCTGTTGAATCCCTGGCTACCACCATGTAAACAGTTCTCACCTTGGTTAATATCTGTTTGATAGTCGATACCTGCTAAGTTAAATTTTCCTTTTTTAATGCGGTTTGCATACCTGCCTACTAACGCGCCTAAATAACTGTCGTCGGATAAATACTCACCTACTGTGTCATAGCCTAAAACAATATCAGTGTGAGTGTGTTTGGCGTTTGGTATCAACCAACGACGAATAATCCCGCCAAGGTTGAGAATTTCGATGCTGACATTATGATTATTGGTTAAGCAAAATTGTTCGACCGCTGTGCCGTCTGGCATTTTGCCAAAGATCGATTGGTCGATCATGCTTTAAAACCTAATGTGCTTTGAATGGCACTTTCCCAGCCTTTAAGCAGTTTTTCTCGTTTGGTTGCATCCATCATAGGTTCAAACCGGCTATCGATTTGGTTCATGCTGGCCAATTCATCAGTCGATTGATAAATACCTATTTGTAAACCGGCTAAATATGCCGCGCCTAATGCAGTAGTTTCCATTACTTTGGGGCGTTCCACCATCACATTGAGCACACCGGCCAAAAATTGACACACCCAACTATTGGCTACCATTCCGCCGTCTACTCTTAATTTCTTGGGGTTAACGCCATCTTCACTCATCGCTTTGAGTAAGTCCGAGGTTTGTAAACATACCGACTCAAGGGCGGCTCGTGCTAGATGAGCACTGGTAGTAGCGCGAGTTAAACCGAATATTGCTCCTCTGGCATCAGGTGCCCAGTAAGGTGTGCCTAACCCTGCAAAAGCCGGTACCAAGAATACTCCGTGATCATCTGGGATACTTTTGGCCATGGCTTCGGTTTCTGACGCGCTTTCAATAATTTTTAAGCCATCTCTGAGCCATTGCACGGCTGCACCGGCAATAAATATCGAGCCCTCTAATGCATAGTGAGTTTGACCTTTGATGGTGTAAGCCACAGTCGTGAGAAGCTTATTTTTAGATAAAAGCGCTTTTTTGCCGGTATTTAACAACACAAAACAACCGGTGCCATAGGTACTTTTGATATCACCCTGTTTAAAACAACATTGGCCAATGCTGGCTGCTTGTTGGTCACCGGCTACACCTGCGATAGGGATCGAGTAACTAAACAGTCCTTCTGTGGTGTGCCCGAAATCATCAGCACATTCTTTCACTTCGGGTAACATTAATTTGGGTACATTAAATATGTCGAGTAGGGTCTTGTCCCAACACAAGTCATGGATATTGAATAAATTAGTGCGACTGGCATTGGTGACATCCGTGGCATGCACTTTTCCACCGGTTAAGCGCCAAATAAGAAAACTGTCTACTGTACCAAAAGCTAACTCGTTTGCGTTTGCCCTTTGCCTTGCACCTTTGACATTATCTAAGATCCAAGCTACTTTTGAAGCTGAAAAATAAGGGTCAAGTAACAATCCTGTGCGTTTCTGAACTGCCGTTAGATGCCCTGCATCTTTTAACTCTCTGCATTGCTGGGCTGTACGTCTGTCTTGCCATACTATGGCGTTATATATCGCTTTACCGGTTTTTTTATCCCATACCAAAGTCGTTTCTCTTTGGTTCGTGACACCTATGGCAGCAATTTTAGCGCCTTTTTCAGTGGCTTGGGCAATGGCCTGCTCACATACATTAACGGTTGTTGACCAAATATCTTCTGGATCATGTTCCACCCAACCATCATTTGGATAGTGTTGGGTAAACTCTTGCTGTACTGAAGCAACTATGCTCGAATCTGGGGCAAAAACGATGGCTCTGCTAGAGGTGGTACCTTGGTCGATAGACAAAATGCAGTTTTCTAGCGGCATATGAAGCTCCTTTGAGTAGATAGGTAAAAAATTCAATTATTTCAGATGTTTAATTGTTAGATAACATCCTTTTAACAATGTGCGGCGAGTATAATATTTTTAGGCTGAGAACATAACCAATTTTCCACGCTATGTTTATTTGTAAATGTTGGTCTTTTATATCCACATCACCTCTTAGTTAAAAACGCTAAACCTATTATTTTAGCCGTTACTAAATTGCGCCAACCTGCTGGTTTTTACTGCTAATTCAAACATTTCTATAAAACCAGTGATGACAACCCTGACAAACCGATCAAATTGCAACTTTTAGTCCTTGACATGATCGACGGGTGGTACCTAAACTGTATGTTGTGGGTAATAGTGGAATAAAGTGGATCTGGCTGGTTAGATAATCCCAAAATAGCATAAAATAATAAGACCACATTTTGTGAAGTATTGTGTTTACTAGTTAATTTTAGTTAATTTTCGATAGATAAAAATAAAAAAGGTTAGGGAAATAATGTTCCGCGGCGCTAATGCAATCAATCTAGATGTTAAAGGACGAGTGACTATACCTACAAGGTATAGGCAGTCCTTGCTGGATGATTGCCAGGGACAACTGGTTTGTACTATCGACACGCAACAACCTTGCTTGCTGCTTTACCCGCTTCCCGAATGGGAAGAAATTGAACTTAAATTAAGCCGTCTTTCTAGTATGAATCAGCACGAGCGCAGAATGCAGCGATTATTGTTGGGGTATGCCAGTGAAGGCGATATGGACAAGAATGGACGATTTTTATTAGGTTCACCTTTGCGTCAACATGCCAAGCTTGATAAACAAATTATGTTAGTTGGTCAGTTCAATAAGTTTGAAATCTGGGATGCGGACGTATGGCAACAACAAATCAATTTAGATGTAGCCACTGAACAAGAGGCTAATTTTGAATTGACTGAGCGACTTCAGGACTTCTCACTTTAATGGAAAACGATTTTTCACATCTATCTGTGTTACTGCAGGAGTCTATCGACGGCTTAGCTATAAAGCCTGATGGTATCTACATGGATGCCACATTTGGACGGGGCGGTCACTCTAGCCAAATATTAAAAGCTTTATCACCTAAGGGGCAGCTAATTGCTATCGATCGCGATCTTAGTGCCATTGACGCAGCAAAATCTCTAGCCCACGATCCGCGTTTTTCTATTCATCATCGCCCTTTTTCTGAATTACAAGCCGTAGCCCAAGAGCTAGGTTTAATAGGCAAGATAGATGGCATTTTAATGGATCTTGGCGTGTCCTCACCACAACTAGATGATGCCGAACGCGGTTTTAGTTTTATGCGTAATGGTCCGCTAGACATGCGTATGGACATAACTAGAGGGGTGAGTGCAGCAGATTGGTTAGCCATTGCTGAAGAACAAGATATCACCCAAGTTATTAAAGAGTTTGGTGAAGAAAAGTTTGGTAAACGTATCGCTCACGGTATAGTTAATGCACGTCAAATTGCGCCTATAACCGACACTGCACAATTGGCTCAAATTATTGATTTGGCTGTGCCGGTTAAAGACAAATACAAACATCCTGCTACCCGCAGTTTCCAAGCCATACGGATCTATGTAAACAGTGAATTGGACGAAATCAAAACTGGCTTAAAAGCTGCTTTGACGACATTAGCGCCACAAGGGCGTTTAACTGTGATCAGTTTTCATTCTTTGGAAGACCGCTTAGTAAAACGTTTTATACGAGAACAAAGCCGCGGTTTAAACGTACCCCATGGCATGCCTATTCTGCAGGCAGAAATAGACGCAGCGAAAGCGATGAAACCTATTGGTAAAGCAATTAAACCATCGGCTGATGAATTAAAAAGAAATATCCGGGCGAGAAGCTCGGTGTTAAGGGTGGCCGAAAAGCTATGAGTGTCCCTAACACCAACTTTAATCTATTCAGTTTTGTTGCTGCTGATTTAACCCGCCATCCAGTGCGGGTTTTGTTGTTTCTAGCGCTCTTAGTTAGCGCTGGGTTAGTGATACTCAGTGCACACCATAACAGACAAATGTCCATAGCCATCGAACGCTTGATGCAAGAGAAAGATCAGCTGGATGTGGAGTGGCGTAATTTAGTGCTTGAACAAAGCGCTCTAACCGAACATAACCGAATTGAAGCACTGGTTACAAGTCAGCTCAACATGCATCGTCCCTTACCCAGTGAAGAAGTGGTAGTGAGGATAAAATGAGTCGAACTAGCACTAATTCAAAAAACAGAACCAATCAAGCAAAGGTGAATAGTGCGCCGAGTTTATTACATTGGCGTTTTGTTGTGGTGGTTACGGCGATTGTGTTGGTGTTTGTTGGTTTGAGTATTCGTGCGGCGTATATACAAGTTGTCTCACCAGATTTATTAATAGAACGTGGTGATAATCGCACTTTGCGTACTCGTGTTAATCCTCTGCACCGAGGTTTGATTGTTGACCGAAATGGACTGCAGTTGGCGGTCAGCGTGCCAGTTCGAGCAATCTGGGCTGATCCCAAAGCCATTGCCCAATCTTTACAAGAATCTGAGGAAAGGGCTAAGGAAGAGCCTAGCTTCGATTTGATGGTTAAACAGAGTGAGAATAATAAGCGTTGGAAGGCATTGGCTGAAGTATTAGGCCAAAATATAGATGAGCTAAAAGAAAAAGTCAGTGATCCAGAAAAGCGTTTTGTGTACCTGCAGCGTCAAGTTTCCCCTGCGATGGCAAAATATGTCGAAGAACTCAAGATTGCCGGAATATATCTACGTGATGAATCAAGACGTTATTATCCAAGTGGTGAGGTATCAGCACATGTAGTCGGTTTTACCAATGTTGACGATGCTGGCATTGAAGGGGTCGAAAAGTTGTATAACAAGTGGTTGGCAGGTGCCCAAGGCTCTCGCAAAATTCGCCGTGATGGAAAAGGCCGAATGGTCGAACTAATTGCATCTGAAGAAGGCAAAAAGCCACAAAATATCCAATTAACCATCGATCAGCGAATTCAAGCTTTAGCTTATAAAGAATTAAAACAGGCGGTTCAATATTACAAAGCGACGTCTGGCTCGGCTGTAGTGGTCGCGGTTAAAACAGGTGAAATTCTTGCCCTAGTCAATAGCCCTTCTTATAACCCAAATAACAGGGTGGGAGTATCGCCACACAGAATACGAAATCGCGCAGTGACCGATGCATACGAACCCGGTTCATCGGTCAAGCCTCTGGCAGTATTAAGTGCATTAGAATTTGGAACTGCACAAGCAGACTCTTTAATTGATACTTCGCCAGGTTGGATGCATCTGGGCGGTAATATTGTCAGAGATCCCAGAAATCATGGTGAAATTGATTTGACTGAAATTATTCGAAAGTCCAGCAATATGGGTATCTCAAAATTGGCTTTGTCGGTACCTAAAGAGTTTTTGCTAGATATGTACTACAACGTTGGCTTAATGAGTGATAGTGGCGCCAATTTGCTTGGGGAAAGTAGCGGTATTTTTAATTATAGAAACCGTTGGTCAGACTTTGAATTATCTACACTTTCTTTTGGTTACGGTATCTCAGTTACGGCTTTGCAGCTTGCGAAAATGTATAGCATTTTAGGTGATGGCGGTATCAAACGTCCACTTAGCATTGTAAAGCCAGATGGGCCTGTTGAGAGCGAAAGAGTTATCAGTGAACAATCTACGAGACAAGTATTACACATGATGGAAAGTGTATTGCAAGAAGGTGGCTCTGCAGAAAAGGCCAGTGTGCCCGGCTATCGCGTGGCAGGTAAAACAGGCACCAGTCGTAAGGCAAATGTCAATGGTTACGGTGATGAATATGTGAACATCTTTGCAGGCGTTGCACCTGTCTCAGACCCGCAGTTGGCTGTGGTTATTTTAATCAATGAGCCTAAAGGTGAACTCTATTATGCAGGGCTAACCGCAGCCCCCGTTTTTGCCAAAATTATGGCCGCCAGTTTACAAATGTTGAACGTACCACCCGACGATAAAACCGTTTCATCGTTAGCCGTAACCCCTGTTGAAACAAAACTGGAGGTTCTAAATGCAGGCTGATATGGTAAGTATTAATAAACAATTTCCTAAGGCGTTTGATCAGAGTATTAAGCCGTTGTTGGCTAGTTTCAACATTGATGCACCAGATATTATGATCAGTGATCTGGTTTTAGACAGCAGAGATGTAGCAATTCATAAAGCATTTATTGCCATTGATGGACACGCATTAGATGGGCGAGACTTTATTCCTCAAGCGGTCAGTCTAGGTGCTAAAGTGATAGTTGCGCAATGTGACGATATGACGAGTCATGGTCATCTAGAAATGCGTGAACAAAGTATCATTATTTCTTTTTATCAACTATCCGAAAAGCTTTCAGAATTAGCTGGGTGTTTTTATCAATTTCCAGCTAATTCAATGTCTGTGATCGCAGTCACCGGTACAAATGGCAAAACTTCTACCGTGCAGCTAACCAGTCAATTAGCCTATTTGATGGGGGAGAGATCTGCTTCTATCGGCACGTTAGGTACAGGTATGTATTCACCGTCTGGTGACACACAGGCTTTACAAAACAGCGTTAACACCACGCCAGATGCTATCAGTATGCAACGTTTATTGGCTGAATTTGTTGACGAAGGTGCATTTCAAGTCGCACTGGAAGCGTCGTCACATGCCCTAGTACAAAATCGTATCAAAGCTATTAAAACTGACATTGCGATTTTTACCAATCTAAGTCGCGACCATCTTGACTACCATGGCTCAATGACCGAATACGGATTAGCAAAAAGAATTTTGTTGTCCCAACCAGAGTTGGCTTACGCAGTCATAAACGTAAATGATCCTGAGCATAAAAACTGGTTGGCAAATATACCCAAAACAACATCTGTTGTACTTTACGGGCATAATATTAGTGTCAAAGATATGCCTGTTGAGTATCAATACTGTGTGGCGAATAATGTGCGCTATACCTCGGATGGAATAGCTCTATCAATACAATCCTCTTGGGGGGAATGTGAACTGCGACTATTGTTATTGGCTGAATTCAACATTGCCAATGTTTTAGCTGCTATCTGCAGCCAATTATGTCTGGGTAAAAGCCTAAAACAGGTTGCTTACATCGTACAGAAGCTTAAACCTGTCGCCGGAAGAATGGAGCTTTATAGCCGTCAAAACCATGCAACCATAGTGGTCGATTATGCCCACACACCAGACGCCCTCGAAAAAGCTTTGTTAGCTACAAAACAACATTGTCATGGAAAATTATTCTGTGTATTTGGTTGTGGTGGCGATCGCGATGTGGGTAAACGTTCTTTGATGGGCGAAATTGCTGAAAGGTTGTCAGATCAAGTCATCTTAACTGATGACAATGTGCGCAGTGAAAATCCTAAAGACATCATTCAAGACATCTTAGAAGGCTGTATAAATCCAGAACATGTTTTTGTAGAGCATGACCGAAAAACTGCGATCAAGGCAGCTGCAAAGCAGGCTTGTGCTGATGACATTATTTTAGTGTCAGGCAAAGGCCATGAAAATTATCAAATTATAGGTAATCAAACACTGGTTTATGATGAACGCCAGTTTGTTGCACTTTTTCAAGAGGGGAAAATAACATGATCCCGGTTTCACTATCCTGGGTGGCAGAACAGGTAAATGGGCAATTAATAGCTCAGCAAGAGCAGGATTTGATCATCGAAGGTGTCAGCACTGATACCAGAAGTATTTTACCTACTGATTTGTTTTTGGCACTAGCAGGCCCAAATTTTGATGGGCATAAGTTTGTGCAACAAGCTGAAGAAAAAGGTGCCATTGCGTTGATCTTATCACGTAAAGTTGAAACCCAGCTTCCTTACGTTTTGGTCGAAGATACCACGCTGGCGCTGGGTTTGTTGGGGGCTGCAGTGAAAGCAAAAGTTGCCCCAAAAACTGTGGGTATTACTGGTAGTAGTGGTAAAACAACAGTTAAGGAAATGGTTGCTGCCATCTTATCTCGTCGTGGCAAAGTGCTGGCGACTAAAGGTAATTTTAATAATGACTTAGGTGTGTCAATGACATTGCTTAGGTTGGAGAAACAACATGAGTTTGCGGTAATTGAGATGGGTGCCAATCATTTAGGTGAAATTGCCTACACCACTAATTTGGTTAAGCCTGACGTAGCCACTATCGTTAATGCCGCTGCCGCACACTTAGAAGGTTTTGGGAGTTTGCTTGGGGTTGCAAGAGCAAAAAGTGAAATATTTAAAGGTTTATCTGAGAGCAAAGGTTTAGCGGTAGTCAATGCAGATAGTCAGTTTGCTGATTATTGGTTA
>Ga0209712_10001399_pt1 | contig 20565 bp, 15 predicted proteins | sample ArcOceMetagenome_FD_187443 | JGI IMG/M metagenome (GOLD analysis project Ga0209712, IMG submission 187443) | Marine eukaryotic phytoplankton communities from Arctic Ocean - Arctic Ocean - Greenland ARC118M Metagenome (SPAdes) (version 2) | ecosystem: Environmental > Aquatic > Marine > Oceanic...
GTGTAGGCGCTATCCTTTTCTTTCACTTTTTTATAAATGTGGGGATGGTAACTGGCTTGTTTCCTACCGTAGGTATTCCGCTACCTTTCTTTAGCTATGGAGGGTCCGGCTTATGGGGCTTTACTATTTTACTCTTTATTTTTGTAAGGCTTGATGCCTCAAACTATTACTACACCTAAAGAGTATTAATTTTTCACATCTAATGCATCTCGAAGGGCATTACCCACCAACATAAATGCAGTTACCAAACTCATAATGGCAAGCCCTGGTATGATTGCCAGATAAGGCTTACCCAAAACAATATAGCTGTAATGATCTTTAATAATACCTCCCCAACTAGGCATTGGGGGCTGGGCTCCAATACCCAAAAAGCTAAGCCCACTTTCTATAAGGATTGCACCTGCAAAATTAGCCGCGCTGATGATGATAACTGGCGCCATAATATTGGGTAATATATGCTTTGTAATAATTCTATAATCTGTGAAACCTAAGGCTCTGGCAGCAGTTACATATTGCATTTGTTTCACGCTCATCACCTGCCCTCTAACCACTCTAGCAACTTCTACCCACATAGTGAGCCCTACGGCTATAAAAACCTGCCAAAAACCCTTTCCAAGAGCCAAGGTAATGGCAATGACCAATAAAAGAGTTGGGATAGACCATGTAACATTAATAATCCACATTATAATGGCATCTACTTTTCCGCCAAAATAACCTGCAATAGCGCCCAGTGAAACACCTATTATAAGAGATATAAAAACAGCTACAAAACCGATAGCTAAAGAAATACGTATGCCAATTAACATCCTGCTAAGCAAATCCCGGCCATACTTATCTGTGCCTAACAAAAAAGTTTGTTCTTTAATATACCTAGTTGGAATCTGGCTTGATAAAGCAAGATTTGGAAACCGATCAAGTGAAAAGTCTTTTGTAAGTCCAGAGCCATCTTCTGTATACTGGGAAATAGAAATACCATTTTGCAGAACACTATAGCCACTTATTGGAATTTCTGTAGTAGCATTTTTATTGCCAAAGAAAAAAGTATAAAACCCTTTTTGCTTTTCTAAGCCAGCTGGTAAAACAAGCATTTTAACAGTAAATCCTGGCGCTTTGGAATGTATAGACAAATGCATTTGATTTGCATTTTCACTATTATCTGGCGCCAAGCCATAGGCGAAAATTGCCACCAACACAGCCAAGGTTAAAAACACAACACTTAGCATTCCCCAAAAGTTTTTACAAAACTTCTGAAAGGCTAATTGTGATAATGATGTTGCTTTTTTCACAAGGTAAATGTAGCAAAACTTAGCCACTTATAAGGCAGAAAAAAACCTGCTATAATTGGTGAATCATAGCAGGTTTTATAAATGATAATTCAACTTTAATTTTTCAGTTTTGGTGCATTTCCATTTTTAATATTTGCCAGCTTTAGATCTTGCAGAACACTAATTGCCTCCTCAAGGTATACATCTTTAGTCAGGTTTTTATGCCATCTTTTACGTTTCTCAACCAAGGTGGTGTCTTCACGCATCAAAACTAGCTCATCTGGCAGTGAGCGGTAACTTAACTTATTGTCATAGGTGTCTAAAGAATCAAATTTATTTACAGCCTGCTTATTTTCATCTATTTGGGCAGTGTAGCCAGTTAAATTTAGTGTTACATCCATTTGGTCACGACGCTCTTTAATGTACAAAGCGTTTTGCTCGATAAGTTTTAATTGATTGTTTTGAGCAATTCGTTCTCTACTTTTGTCTATGGTTGTCTGGTAATCTATATATCCTTCCCAAAGCTGAAAACTTGCTGGAGTTATTTTATCATAAGGCAATGGGTTGTCATAATCTCGCTCTCCAACATCAAAATAACTGTACCGATCTGGCATCACCACATCACTTTTAACGCCTTCTAACTGAGTAGACCCTCCATTGACTCTATAAAACTTTTGAGTGGTTAGCTTCAAAGCGCCCATATCTCCTTGATCATTTTTACGCAACCATCTATTTAAATCTACCACATTTTGAACCGTACCTTTACCGTAGGTTTGTTTGCTTCCAATAATAATAGCTCTTTTATAATCTTGCATGGCTGCTGCCAATATTTCTGAGGCAGATGCAGAAAGCTCGTTTACTAAAATAACAAGAGGGCCATCCCAAATAATTGCGGCATCTTTATCTTCTAAAACATCTTTAGTACCATCACTGCTTGCAACTTGCACAACGGGACCTTCTTTAATGAAAAGCCCTGCAATATCTACTGCAGTTCTTAAAGAACCTCCCCCGTTGTTTCTTAAATCTAGTACCAACCCTTCTATCCCCTCTTTTTTAAGACTAAGAATTTCCTTTTTAATATCTGTTGCTGCATTGCGTTCTTTATAGTTTTGCATGTTAAAATAAAATGCCGGCAAATTAATTAAACCATAGGTGTTGTCTTGTTTGTCAATTACTGTAGATTTTGCATAAGTCTCTTCCAATTCTACAACATCACGTGTTATTATTTCTTCTCTTATGGATCCATCTACCCCTTTTACAGTAAGTATAACCTTTGATCCCTTTGGCCCTTTAATTAGCTTTACAGCATCATCAATTCTCATCCCAACAATACTTACCGGTTCAAGCTCATCTTCTTGTCTAACTTTCAATAAAACATCTCCTACCTCGACGTGCTCACCACGCCAAGCAGGCCCGCCACTAATAACTTCTATAACATTTATATAGTCTTTCTTTTTTTGGAGTCTGGCTCCAACACCTTCAAGTTTTCCAGACATACGCTGGTCAAAACGATCTCTATCTGGAGGGGCCATATAGTTTGTGTGTGGGTCAAACTGTTCCACAATTGTGGTTAAAAAAATGGCAAAATAATCTTTGCGTTGCAGATCATCTGTAAAATCATAATACTCCTCTAAGCTAGTTTGTGTAGAGGCTCTAGATTTCTGTTCTAATTGTGTATCTGTTAGGTCTTCATTACCCGAGGCAATGTATTGTTTTGATTGTTTAAGAGCCTCAGCCTTTCTTTTTTCTACGGTTTGTTTTTCTTCTAGAAAATCATAATAGGCAGAGATGGTAGAAAACTTTAATTGTTTTCTCCAACGGGCCTGCAACTCTTTTTTATTGTTTGCATAGCTAGAGGCATCGTAATCTACATTAATGGTTTCATCTTTTGTATAATCAAAAGGAGTGCTTAATGCGTTTTGATAGATTTTTTTTGATTCCTCCATACGCAGTACTAGGCGATCATAAACCAAATTAAAGAAAGACAAATCTTTCATTTTTAATTGATCATCAATCTGGAGTTTATACTGCTCAAATTCTTGAATATCTTGCGCTAAAAAATAGCGCTTAATTGGGTCAACTCCATCAATAAACTTGGTGTATACAGCCATAGAAAAAGCATCATCTATGGGCGGGGCATCATAGTGCCATTTTTCAAGAACATAGGTTACCAAATCTATTAAGAGCTTGTCTTTCTCTGGATCATCAAAGCTTTTGGTGGTAAAGCTGCAAGATGCTGCCGCTACAAAAACAGCCAATAAGAGTACTTTAAAATTCTTTTTCATCAATTGCATAAACTATCTTTTTAAATCAGGTTAAAAATATATAAAAAACCATGCCAAGCCTCTTTATAATTCCTATTTTTTTGTTAATAGATGTATAAAAATTGTTATTTTTCTACATGGTTATACATACAATTAATAACTGTATTTTTGTAGGACAAATACAGTACCAATGAACGCAAAAAAACCATTAATTTTAGTTACTAATGACGATGGCATTACGGCCCCTGGAATTAGAGCACTCATTGAAGTTGCAACTACTTTTGGAGATGTTGTAGTGGTAGCTCCAGATGCACCCCAAAGTGCAATGGGACACGCCATAACTATTAACGATACGATATACTGTAATAGTATACTAATTGACAAAGATGCTCCTCAAAAAGAATATAGCTGCAGTGGCACACCCGTAGATTGTGTGAAAATTGCCATTAACGAATTACTGGACAGAAAACCAGACATGTGCCTAAGTGGCGTAAACCATGGCAGTAATTCTTCTATTAATGTAATATATAGCGGCACCATGAGCGCAGCTGTTGAGGCAGGAACCGTTGGTATTCCATCTATTGGGTTTTCTTTACTAGACTACTCTTTAGAGGCAGATTTTGAACCTGCAAAAAAATACATCAAGCTAATGATTGAAAAATGTCTTGCCCAGGGGCTCCCCTCTGGAGTTGTACTTAATGTAAACATACCTAAACTTTCGCAAGAGAAAATTAAAGGTGTAAAAGTGTGCAGACAAGCAGATGCGTATTGGCAAGAAAAATTTGACAAAAGAACAAGCCCGCTGGGCAGAGATTATTACTGGCTCACTGGAGAGTTTATAAATAAAGACAAAGGCGAAGACACTGACGAATGGGCACTTGCCAATGGGTACGTATCTGTGGTTCCAGTACAATTTGATTTAACAGCTCACCACGCTATAAAAGACATTAATACCTGGGATTTATAGATGAAAAAACAAATAATAATAGGCTTTCTAACCGGGATCATTGCAAATGCAACAGGAGTTGGCATGTGTATTGTCATCATATCCTTTTTAAAAGAAACAAGTATTTCAGAAGTTTTTGATTTTTACTTAAAATCTGGAAATGCGTGGGCAGTATTAACATTGGGCGCTTTACCAAACCTGGTATTGTTTTTTGGTTTTTTAAAGTTTGATAGAGATTACAGAGCTAGAGGAGTTGTAATGGCTACATTTATTACAGCTATTTCAGCGTATGTACTATATTTTAATTAATTTTTGTTTCTGAAATTTTAGAACAACATACTATATGAAGTATTATATCATTGCAGGAGAGGCCTCAGGAGATTTGCACGGTGCAAACCTAATCAAATCAATAAAGGCTAAAGATTCAAAAGCTAGTTTCAGGTTTTGGGGTGGAGATTTAATGCAACAACAAACCCAAGGGCTGGTAAAACATTACAGAGATCTTGCCTTTATGGGTTTTATTGAAGTTCTATTTAACCTAAGGACTATTTTTAGAAATATTTCTATTTGCAAAAAAGACATTACAGCTTTCCAGCCAGATGTAATTATCTTTATAGACTATCCTGGATTTAATTTACGTATTGCCAAATGGGCAAAGAAAGAAGGTTTCAAAACACATTATTATATCTCCCCTCAAATATGGGCCTGGAAAGAAGGAAGAATTAAAGACATAAAAGCAGATGTGGATGCCATGTATGTTATCCTTCCCTTTGAGAAAGACTTCTACCAAGACAAACATAATTTTCCTGTACATTTTGTTGGACACCCGCTTATTGACGCCATTAACAATAGAGAACAGACAAACAAAGAAGCATTTGCCAAACTCCATGGACTAGACCAAAGACCTATTATTGCACTACTGCCAGGAAGCAGAAAGCAAGAGATATCAAAAATGCTACGTATTATGCTATCTATTACAAATAACTTTGATAGCTACCAATTTGTGATAGCGGGAGCCCCAAGTCAAGACGCATCATTTTATGCGCCTTTTTTAAACAAGCAAAACATACACCTACTGTTAAACAAAACCTATGATTTACTTTCGGTATCTCATGCTGCAATTGTTACCTCAGGAACAGCTACCCTAGAAACAGCCCTCTTTAAAGTGCCGCAAGTTGTTTGTTACAAAGGAAACGCAATATCTGTGGCCATTGCAAGACAGGTTGTTAAGCTTAAATACATTTCTCTAGTAAACCTTATTCTAGACAAAGAAGTGGTTACAGAGCTCATCCAGGGAGATTTCAACACCCAGCGTTTAATTAAAGAACTTACCAAAATTCTAGACAAAGAAAATAGAGCATCATTGCTTAAGTCTTACGATGCCTTAGAGCAAAAATTAGGAGGAATAGGCGCCAGTGATGCAACGGGACAGCTAATCGTTGAAGCGCTAAAATAAAGGGCTGCAATCTTCTTAAAAACAAATTTGCGCAACCCAAAACAAAGTAATGTATAGATTTTTAGTACTTTTAAAAAAACTCCCAAGGTTATAGGTTTTTCGCGCCTATAGATTGAAACACTCCAACCCGTTTATAATTACAACCGCCTTAGCATTTGCTATAGGTATTGGTATTGGTTTTTTTAAAGCCGACTCCCTCCCACTGCTACTACCAGTAGTTTGTTTGCTATTTGTGGCACTAGCTGTTTTTTGGTTTACAAGCAGAAATAGTTTTTACAACAGCCCTTGGTTTGGCGGGGTACTATGTCTATTTTTTATAGCCTTGGGTTGTTATAAGTACCAAATCACAATTCCTAAATTTCAGCAACAGCATTACATACATGCCCTAACCCAGCAAAGACCTCTTGTACAACTACAGATTAAAGAAATCTTAAAGCCAGACACCTATAATTACAAATACAGGGCGGCCACACAAGCCTTAGACGGAGTTTCATGCAAAGGAGATATAGTTTACCTAATTACCAAAGACAGTCTAGCAAAACCACTTGCTATTGGTGACAGGGTTATATTAAATGAAAAATTAACTCCTGTAGTTGGGCCAAAAAACCCTTACCAGTTTAACTATGCAGCTTATTTAAAAAATCAAGGCATATACCATGAAATTCGTAGCAGCTATTGTGAGATTTTAAAACTAGAGCCAGCTGCATCTTCTTTAAAAGGATCTGCAGAAAAATTTAGAAACTACTGCATTTACAAACTAGCACAAACAAGCATTTCTCAAAAAGAACTAGCCGTCATACAGGCATTAATTTTAGGACAAAAAAAAGCCTTAGACAAACAACTATACCAAAGTTATGCGGCTGCAGGAGCCGTCCACATATTAGCAGTTTCTGGATTACACGTAGGCATACTATATGCTATATTACTGATGCTACTAGCTCCCGTAACTAGACTTGATAAAGGAGAAATTATTCGTAGTGTTTCTATTGTTTTGAGCTTGTGGTGTTACGCCCTTGTTACAGGATTATCTGCCTCAGTGTGCAGAGCTGTTACCATGTTTAGTTTTTTTGCTTTTGCTCAAGCTTTGGGTAGAAAAACCAGTACTATAAATACCCTGAGTTTGTCATTTATATGTTTATTAATGTACAATCCTTTGTATGTATTTCAGGTTGGGTTTCAATTAAGTTACCTAGCGGTTTTGTCAATTATTACAATACAACCCAAACTTGCAAGCTATTACACACCTAGTAATACACTAACCAAACTACTATGGAATACCATGACCGTTACCATTGCCGCGCAAATTGGGCTTGGGCCATTGAGTATCTATTATTTTAATCAATTTCCAGGATTATTTTTCATTACCAACATCATTGTATTGCCTTTACTTGGAGCGGTATTAAGTATTGGGTTTGTGATAGTAATTCTTGGATGTTTTAATATCCTGCCAGATAGTATGGCAAAAATATATGGAGGCATGATAGCCATACTCAATGATTTTATTACCTGGATAGCCGCGCAAGATGCTTTTTTATTTAAAGAGATTTCTTTCCCTAAGCCGTTTTTATTTATGAGCTATGGTGTTATTATCTGCCTATTGATGTTATGCAGAAAATGGAATTTCAAGAACCTGATGTTTTTCCTAGGATCTTGCGGAGTTACCCTAGGTGTCTTAACTACAATGAAGGTGTATCCAACACCGGGACAGCTTATTGTATTTCACAAATACAAACAAACACTCCTTGGGGTTAAACAAAAACACCAAACAACTTTGTTTGTTCCAGATAGTATAACTCCCGCTTTGGCTAGTCTCATTTCAAGTTACAAAACAGCAAATTACAACAGCAGTAGTACACAAGAAAAATTACCTAAGGTGTTTACCTATAAAGATACACCTGTTTTAATTTTGGATAGTGTTGGGGTATTTCCAAAAGCCTTACAAAAACCAGTTGTTGTATTAACTCAAAACACGCAAATACATCTAGGGCGTTTTATAGATAGTGTATCGCCCAGGCGTATCATAGCAGACGGAAGCAATTATAAAAGCTACGTAGATCGCTGGAGGCAAACATGCATTGAAAAAAAAATCCCTTTTCATAGCACCTATGAAAAGGGAGCTTTTATATGGCAGTAAGTATTACCTGGATTTAAAAGTACCTTTAAAATTCTTTTGATACTTATCCCACTGTGCTCTGGTGGTTACCTCCTTGTATTTATCTGTAGCAATCATTTTTAAAAACAGCTCCAACTCTTGAGGTGTTTGATACCCAACTATAGACTGAATTAATGTCCCGTCACTCTCAAAAAACGTCAAACTAGGATACCCTTGAAGCTTTAATGCATCTGCAAATAAATGAGTAGCATTTCTACCGCGTTTAGCCTCTCTGTAATTTGGGTTTGTATAGGTAAACCCCTGATATGTGATTGGGTCCTTACCCTCTGCATTAAACTTTACGGGATAAAAGTGCTTGCTTATATAGGCAATCACATCTGGATTACTAAAGGTGTTTTTATCTAGCAGTTTACAAGGGCCACACCAGGTGGTGTACACATCCATAAATATTTTTTTGGGCGTTTGTTGTTGGGCAACAAGCGCCTGATCCATGGACATCCAGGCTATTTCTTGAGCTGTTAAGGCTACTGTGGAAATTAAAAAAACGAATACTAAAAGTGCTTTTTTCATAAACTGTAATAAACAAAAAACGTTCCATAAATGGAACGTTTTTTATGAATATTAATTGTGCTGTTATCGAATTCCATGCATTTTTTTCAAAAGCATTTTATTTAACATCAACATTACAATACCTGCAGAAATAGGTATTAAAGTAAAGATCATAAAGAAATAAGAAAGTCCTTTTTCTTCAAGAATTGGATCCATATAACTACCTGTAATTCCTGCCGCAGTATTTGCGATAAAATTGGCTACAAACCAAACTCCAAACATTAATCCAATAAGTTTTGCTGGCGCAAGTTTACTTACGTAAGACAAACCAACTGGAGAAACACACAGCTCTCCTAAGGTATGTAACAAGTAGGCTAATATCAAGAAAATCATACTCACAGATGCTGTTTTAGCTCCGAGAGGGATACCCATAGAACCATACGCTAACACCCCAAAACCGAGACCTAATAAAATAAGACCAATGGCAAATTTTACGGGTCCTGTTGGGTTCAACTTACTTGCCCATATTTTAGAAAATATTGGCGCAAAAGCAATAATAAAGAAAGAGTTAAGGATTCCAAACCAAGAAGCCGGAACTTCTGCAGACTCAGACACCCATTCTCTTTGTAACATCCAAATTACAATTCCCCAAATAATAACAAAACTACTTCCTAGTAAAATATTAGATAGTGAGTATTTTTCAAAGGTTTGTTTAAACAACATAGATAATACCCAGGTAATAATAATCATAGGTATTATCGTCAATAGTGTATTAAATATCTTAAAGGTTGCTGCGCCATCTCCTGTCAACATACGATCTGTATAATCATTAGCGAAAATTGTCATAGAACCTCCCGCTTGCTCAAAAGCCCACCAAAAGAAAATAGTGAAAAAGGCTAAAATACCAATTACAACCAATCTGTCTTTTTTTACTTTATTAGCATTTGATTCATCTACTGCAACAGTTTCTTGTTTGGCAGCTTCTACAGCAGCCTCTTTAGCCGCCTCTATACTTTCAGGGTTCTTTGGAGAAAGACCAATCTTTCCAAAAATAGTTTGAGCAAAGTAGAACTGTAACATTCCAAAAAGCATAAAGATTCCTGCTAGACCAAAACCAAAGTGCCATCCAATTTTCTCACCAATGTATCCACAAAGTAAAATACCTAGAAAAGCACCAGCGTTAATACCCATATAGAAAATGGTATATCCTGCATCTTTTTGATCTCCTTCTCCTTTGTATAGTTGCCCTACCATAGATGAAATATTCGGCTTAAACAATCCATTTCCAACAATAAGTAAACCTAGACCTAGGTAGAAAAATGGATCTGCAACCCCTTCTAGGGCCATAGAACCATGTCCTAAAGTCATTAACAATGCTCCCAAAATAATTGCATTACGGTAGCCCATAATTTTATCTGCAATTAATCCTCCAAAAATAGGTGTGATGTACACCAGACCAGTGTACCAAGCATATAATACCAATGCCTCAGAGCGGTCCCAGCCCCAGCCTTCGTCAAGTACTGAAGATATTAAGAAAAGCACTAATAGTGCTCGCATACCATAGTAAGAAAAACGCTCCCACATCTCTGTGAAGAATAATACAAACAAACCAGAAGGATGTCCTAGCACTGTTTTTTGGTTCGTTTGTGAACCCCCAAATTTAAATTCCATATTAGTGATTATTAGTTATTAATTATTGATTATTGATTATAAGTTCTGTTTTATAAAATTGGTCATTTTAGTGTATAAATGCAGGCGTGTGTTACCTCCATAAATACCGTGATTTTTGTCTGGATAAATAGCCCAGTCAAACTGTTTATTGGCCTGCACTAATGCTTCCACCAAACGGGTGGTGTTTTGCACATGTACATTGTCATCTGCACTACCGTGCACTAGTAAAAACTTTCCTTTTAAGCCCTCTACATGATACATCGGTGAGTTGGTGTCATAACCACTAGCATTTTGTTGAGGTGTAGACATATAACGCTCTGTGTAGATAGTATCATAAAATCTCCAGCTACTTACCGGAGCTACTGCAATAGCCATAGAGAAGGTCTCTGGGCCTTGAAACAAACAGTTACTTGACATAAAACCACCATAACTCCAACCCCAAATACCAATTCTATTGGCATCTATATACGGTAGAGCGCCCAATTTATTTGCTGCAGTAATTTGATCCTGCACTTCATATTTTCCAAGCTCTAACTGTGTTACTTTCTTAAAATCTCTTCCTTTTAAACCAGTCCCTCTCCCATCTATACAAACAACTATATACCCTTGTTGGGCTAGCATTTGGTGCCAATAATCATTACTGCCGTTCCATTTATTGGCTACATTTTGAGAACCAGGGCCCGAGTATTGATACATAAAAAGGGGATATTTTTTGGAAGGGTCAAAATCCAAAGGCTTAATGGTATACATGTTTAAATCATTCCCGTTTACAGAGATGGTAGAAAATTCTTTTTCAGACATTTTATACCCCGCCACTTTGCTGGCTAAATCTGTATTGTCTTTTATTTGTTTAAGTACTGCTGCTGTTTTGGCATCATGCAGGGTAAAGACACTTGGTGTGGTAGCGCTTTGAAATGTATTGATATAGTATGAGTAATCTGCGCTAAAGGCGGCGCTGTTGGTTCCAGTGGCTACAGATAGCTCTTTCTTGTTTTTACCTTTTGCGTTAATACGATACACACCACGGTTAATACTGCCGTTTTCAGTACTTTGGTAAAACACGGTATTACTTTTTGGGTCATACCCGTAATAGTTAGTAACCTCCCAGGCACCTTGAGTGATTTGATTTTTAAGATCTCCACTTTTATTAAAATGGTAGATATGATTCCAACCATCACGCTCGCTGGTCCAAATAAAGCTATTGTCTTTGAAAAAAGTTAGGTTATCTGTGACATCAACATAGGCATCATCTTTTTCTTGTAACACAAGAGAGGTTTGGTTTTTATTGGCGTCAACAAAAATAAGATCTATGGTGTTTTGTTTTCTATTTGTAGTCTGGACACTAAGTACGTTGGTATCTTGGGTCCATTTAATTCTTGGGATGTAATAGTTATTGTACCCAGACAAATCTACATTACTTGTTTTTTCACTCTCAAGATCATAAAGATGCAATGATACTTGTGCATTGGGATCTCCTGCTTTAGGATATTTAAAAACTTGTTGGGTTGGGTATAATCCTGTCCCGTACACATCCATAGAAAAACGAGGTACATTGGTTTCATCAAACTTAATATATCCTATTTTAGACCCGTCTTTATTCCACTCAAAAGCTCTTACAAAAGCAAACTCTTCTTCATACACCCAGTCTGTAATACCATTAATAATGCTATTTTTAAGACCGTCTTTGGTGATTTGAGTAGTAACACCAGTGCTTAGGTTTTTAATAAAAATATTATTATCATATCCATAGGCCACTTTGGTTCCGGCAGAATTTAATAATGGTTCTTGTATTTTATTTTCTGAAACAAGCATCATTTTTTTAGTAACCACGTCATACACGTAATAGGTTCCTAGGGTAGAGCGTCTATAGATTTGTTGTAAATCTGTTGCTAATAAAACTTTAGTTTCATCTTCACTAAGGGTGTATGTGTAAAAATAATTCGCATCCTTTATTTGAGATGAAGATACAATTGTGTTTACTTTTTTTCCGGTTATGTAATCATACACATCTACTGAAGATCCGCCAGATAGCCTGTTGTAGTTAAGTACTGCATATTGTTTGCCGTTTTTAAGAGAACGCAATTCATCAAGGCCTTGTGTTCTAAAATCACCGCTCCATATTTCTTCAAGATTGATCTGTTTTTGTTGCCCTGTTACAACACTAAAACTTATAATAAAAAGGAGCAAAAAGCCTAGGCGCATAATTGTATTTAATATGTTAATTTTATAGTAACACAAGTTTAATAAAATTATATGAAACAAGGCCCTTTTTTGGAGTTAAAAACAAGGATGGCAAGGCGCCAGTAAAAATAGTAAGCTCCTAAAAAAATTATTATTTCAAGGTGCTTTGATTTTAAGCAACATTATATGCTTTGTAGTATCTTTGTGATTTAAAACTAAAATGTATGTCAAATCCAATCTCAGGATTTTCAAAACTTTCAAAGGCTCAAAAAATAGAGTGGCTTACCAAGACCTATTTTAAAGCAAACGAGCAAGCAACAGATGTATTAAAGAGGTATTGGAACTCAGACAACGAGCTACAAAAACTGCATGACGATTTTATAGAGAATACAATATCTAATTATTACCTGCCTATGGGTATTGCGCCAAATTTCTTGGTAAACCAAGATTTATATGCAATCCCTATGGTTATTGAAGAAAGCTCTGTGGTGGCTGCTGCAAGTAATGCTGCAAAATTCTGGCTAGACAAAGGCGGCTTTACAACCCAGGTTATTAGTACCATTAAAAACGGACAGGTTCATCTTAATTTCTTCGGAAATACTGCAGACATGACTGCTTTTTTCGGTGTTGTAAAACCCAAACTAATCGCTAGTATTTCGCAGGTTGAAACAAACATGAAAAAACGTGGCGGTGGGCTACTTGATATCCAGCTCATAGATAGCACAAATACCTTAGATGGTTTTTTTCAGCTTCATTGTACTTTTGAAACACTAGACGCCATGGGCGCCAATTTTATAAACACCTGCCTAGAAACCTTTGCACAAACCCTTGAAAAAGAAGCCAAAACTTATAAAGCATTTAACACCTCACAAACCTATCCAGAGGTTGTCATGAGTATTTTGTCTAACTACACCCCAGAATGTTTGGTTAGAGCCTCTGTGTCCTGTCATGTTGATCTTTTAAAACAAAAAGACCTTGATGGCCGCCTGTTTGCTCAAAAGATAGTTAGAGCCATAGCAATTGCAAAAGCAACTCCAAGAAGAGCCGTTACACACAACAAAGGAATCATGAACGGTATTGACGCCGTTATACTAGCAACCGGTAATGACTTTAGAGCAGTAGAGGCAGCAGTGCATGCATATGCTTGTAAAGATGGCCAGTACAGTAGCCTAACACACGCTAGTCTAGAGAACGATATTTTTAAAATGTGGATTGAACTCCCACTTGCCCTAGGTACAGTTGGTGGTTTAACATCACTACACCCTTTGGTAGGTTTTGCTTTTGATTTATTACAAAAGCCAAATGCCAAAAAATTAATGCAGTTAGTAGCTGTTGCCGGCTTGGCACAAAACTTTGCTGCATTGCGCTCTTTGGTGACTACTGGAATCCAAAAAGGACACATGAAAATGCATTTAATGAATATTTTAAACGGAGTTCAAGCAACAGATGCAGAAAAAGCTTTGGCTGTAACACATTTTACATCCCATCAAGTATCTCACAGCGGGGTGATTTCTTTTATAGAACAACTAAGAGCATAAGGTGAGTAAACAAACTACATATAAAAGCAATGGTAAACTTCTAATCACTGGAGAGTATGTTGTTTTGGATGGAGCCACTGCCCTTGCCATACCCACCAGGTATGGACAATCTCTCACTGTTACAGATAATAATGAGCAGACGCTTCACTGGGTTAGTAAAGATCATACCGGGAACATTTGGTTTGAAACACATATAGACCTCACAACCCTTACCAGTAGTAATACATCTAAGATAGCCAAAACACTTTGTACTATTTTACAAACGGCTAGAATACACAACACCTCCTTTTTAAAGCAAAGTAAAGGTGTAGCAGTACTAACACAATTAGATTTCCCGAGAGATTGGGGGCTAGGAACTTCCTCTACCCTTATCAACAACATAGCACAGTGGGCCCAAATAGACGCCTTTACGCTCTTAAAAGAAAGTTTTGGAGGTAGTGGTTATGATATTGCTGCAGCGCAGCATAATACCCCTATTTTTTATACCCTAAAAGATAACATGCCAAAGGTGCAACCCTGCACGCTTACTTGGAGCTTTACAAAGCATTTGTTTTTTGTGCACCTCAACCAAAAACAAGATAGCAATCAGGCAATTAACACCTACAAGAAACTACAAAAAGACCCTAGAATACTTGAGGCCATTACAGATTTAAGCAAAAAAACACTTGTTTGTTACACCCTTGAAGATCTAGAAAGAATTCTAAATGCACATGAAAAGAAGATAGCTTCACTTCTGGGGCAAGCTACTGTAAAGGATTTATTATTTCCAGACTACCCAAAGACTATCAAAAGCCTTGGCGCCTGGGGGGGAGACTTTGTCCTGGCCACAGGAAGTAAAGAAGACATGGCTTATTTTAAAGCTAAAGGGTATACCACTATCATTGCCTTTGATGATATGATTGCATAAAAAAAGCCTAAGAATCAAAACACCTTGTGAGGGTTAAAATAGTGCATAAAAAAAGCGCAACCCTAAGGTTGCGCTAATTTGTAATTATATGTTTCGGTAACTTAAGCTGTTTTCTTACAAGCTAAAGAATAGATAACTAAACCAAATCCAATTTTGTTAATTGCATCTGCGATGTTATATAATACATCCATATCTAGATTCATTCCGAAGAATTCACCTGCTGCACCATACCATCCTGCTGTTCCTGCCATGTAACCAACTGGGTAAATTGCCCAACCAACAAGCACGAACCAACAAAGGATTTTGTGAGCTGCTAAAACATCTCCACCAGCTTCTTTTGCTAGTTTTGCTGCTCCACCTAACCAAATTTCGTATACTATTGCGAAATAAGCTAAACCAGATATTGTTCCCCAAAGAACTGCATCAGTTCCCATTTCTCCCATGTATCCTGTAACTAACATGATCACAGAAAGGAAAATTAAACGCCACATTAAAGATTTTTTGGCTCCAGCTACTTTTAGAATTAAGTAGAACTCAACGCACATTAGTGGAACAGTTAAAATCCAATCCACATATCTAAATGCTGTAATGTTCATTGCATCTCCAGCCATAGCTGCGTCACGCATGTACATGTAATGCACTGCTGCAATAAAAGTGATTAAACCAGACACTAAAACAGAAGTTCTCCATTTTTTGTCAAATTGATTTAACGATAAGAAAAAGAAAGCAGAAGCTGCCATCATTGCCATACATCCTATAAAGAATGTAAAATTCACTGGATCATTTACATCACCCAAAAGAATTAGTAAAGTAGAATTTGTCATGTTTTATTAATTTTGTTTATTGTTTATAGGTATAAATAAAACAAAAAAAAACACAACAACCAAACACTTTTTAAAATAATTTGATAAAATTGAATAAATAATATTATTAATTTAATAAATTTAGCCCATGAACATTAACAATATCTTGATTACCAGCACCTTTTTCTGCCTTTGGCTTACAAGCCAAATCCCAGAAAACGCACAATACAGCATCGGTTTGTTTTTTATTTTTACCCTAGGGATCCTTCATGGATCTAATGACCTCTCAATTGTAGGTAAATTAAAAGAAGTGGCTACCCTAAAAAGGCTAGGTCTATTTTTATCTGGATATATTTTAGTGGTGGTTATTGCAGCGCTTATATTTTATGTGGCACCCAAAATTGCTATGTTATTTTTCATTTTATTTAGTGGGTATCATTTTGGAGAGCAACACTTTCATAAAAGCATAAAGAAAAGCTCTCTAACAAGTGCTATATTATTCATGAGCTATGGTTTGGTCGTGCTATTTTTAATACTGGCCTTAAATATAGCAGAGGTTTCAGTCATTATAAAAGACATCATTGGCAATACCATTGATAGTAGTATATATTACTACTGCTTACTTGGCTCCTTTATTGTCTTTATTTTGGTAGGCATCAAATACTACCTAGACCATACCTTTAGTCTTAAAACAATTGCCTACGAGCTTTTCTTATTGCTTGTCTTTTATATAGTTTTTAGTAGCTCAAACCTTATATGGAGCTTTGCCATTTACTTTATTCTTTGGCACAGTATCCCATCAATCATAGAGCAGTTAGACTATCTGCACAAAGAGATTTCTTGGAAATCGTTTTTAAAGTACATTCAAAAATCATTTCTAGTATGGCTTATCTCTATTGTAGCAATTGGCACACTGTTATATTTCTTTAAAGATGATAAGCAGATTTTTCTGCCTATTATTTTTTCTTTTTTAGGAGCAATTACTTTTGCACATTCTTTTGTGATTTCAAAAATGTTCAAAAAAAATCCGCCTACTTTTAAAAAGTAGGCGGAATGAAATATTATTTAAGTTCTTTTAAAAGAAATTAGCTCTGTTGTCTTCAATCTCTGCAGCATTTTTAAGTGCTTGGTACACCTTTGTATTTACAGCCGGTGTAGCTGCGCTGTTTAATTGGTTTGCATAAGAAGCGTAATTTTCTAAAGCCGGCGCATTATTAACAGCTGTAACACGTACTTTAAACACCCCTTTTTCTCCAGCTATTAAGCTAGTGGTTTCTCCAGCAGCTTTTGCAAATGCAGCTCCTACTACTTCAGGTTCTGCGCCAGCTCCTGGTATGGTTGGTGCAGCCATGGTAATGGCAGTAGCATTTTGCACTGTACTGCCTTGACTAGATGCAATAGCATCTAAATCATCACCAGAGATGGTCGCCATAATTTGTTTGGCTTTGTAAGCGTTTCTAAGTTTTGGCATTACCAAAGAAGAGGCCTCAGCAATACTCATCAAGCCTTTAGGACTCTTTCTAGTAAGTTGTACAACAACATAACCATCTAGAATACTAAAACGTTTTACATCTCCCACAGACACATCTTCTCCAAAGGCCCAGTTTACAATACTACGATTGCTTCCAACTCCTGGAATGGTAGCATCTAGAGCTCCAATTTTGTTTACTGGTTTTAATGCAAGTTCTTGCGTTTTTGCAATCTGGGAGAAATCACCTTTCTGAGCAGCTACTTCAAACCTAGAGGCGTTTGCAAAGACTTCATTAAGTGTTTTTTCTGAAGCTTCAATTTCTTTAGAGATTGTTGCAAACTTCATCGCTTTTTGCTTGTTCTTTTGTTCTTGAACCTCTACAACATGAAAACCAAACTCTGTTTCAACTACACCAAGAGTTCCGGTTTTGTTGTCAAAAATAAAGTCATTAAAGTCTTTGGTCAATTTTCCTGGTCCAGAGTAGCCTAAATCACCTCCTGTATCACTGTTTGATTTATCGTCAGATAATGTCTTGGCTAGGTCTTCAAATTTATTTTTATTTCTTTTTAAAACACCAGCAATACTATCTGCCATTGCTTTTGCATCTTCTTTACTACGCGTAATAGCATCTGAGGCTCTAAAAGATCCTTGGTATCTTATTAGAATATGTCTTGACTGCACAGAATCTGGCATTTGTGTTATGCCAATTACTTTTGAAATATTATTATTATTTCCCAATTTATAAGGACCGTAGATACCATTTAAAGGTGTTGCAAAAAGATCTTCTGCGATAGCTTCAGGAATATCACTTTTAAAGAAATACCTGTCCTGGAAAGGAACATCACTATTGTCATTTATAAAGTTTTGGTAATCCTGGGTGTTTTCTAAACCTTTTAAAATCTCTGTAGCTTTTATATTAGAGTTGTAAACCTCTCGGTCTTTTAAAAGACTTGTGATAGCGGTTTCTGCATCTGCAATATCTATATCTGAAGGAGCTTCAGAAAAAGATACAAACTGCACGTCAACCTGCGGAGTTTGCTCGTAATCTGCCGCATTCTTTCTAATGTATGCTTCAATTTCTGAATCTGTAACGCTTACATCTGTATCTGGTATAGAAGTGTACGGCACATACACATACTGCATGTTAATTTTATCATTCTGGTAACGATACTCCTGCTCACCTTCACTAAGGGTACTTCTCATACCTGCTTTAATCATGTTGTAATAGGTAGTTTGCAGAGCACCGCTCTTTAAATTATTTTCATAATCTAACCACTGCTGGTATGCCGTTGGGTTGGTTGCCTTAACATTTGCAATGTATTCTTGTACTTTTAAAGAACTAAAAACGCCATCGGCATCTTGAAAGGTTGGATTTGAAGCCAGCCCCATACGCAGTGACTCTTCAAGTTGCTCTTTTTGAGCAGTAAGACCCAAAGCATCGTATTGCTGTTGTTGCAATACATTACGCAGTTCACGATCCCAAACCATGTTTATTGCCTGAGCAGTAGTTCCGTTTTCTCCCAAGTTACGTTGGGTTAACTCTACTTGCTTCATAAAGATGTCACGGGTAAGTGTTTCACCATTTATGGTAGCTACTGTAGTCAATGATTTTTCTGAAGAAAATCCACCGTTACGAATTACATCTGCCAGGATGAATGAAAATAATGCTAACGCTATAATGATAATAAGGAAAACTCCTCTTTTTCTAATGCTGTTTAATATTGCCATCTGTCATTTTTAATTTAAGAACGCTCTACATGTAGCGTTCACATTAATTTAGTGGGGCGAAAATACCATTTTCCCTGCATTAATAAAATAGTTTTAGTGAAAAGTTATAGCTAAAAGCCGCATGAAAATTTAAACACAAACAACTAGCTATGAATTTTTATTAACACACCTTAAGATTGCTTAGGTATCTGGATTACACATTTTAAGGCAAACCAGGTCAATTTTGGTGTTAGAAACCTCTATGATTTCTATCTGGTAATTGTCTATTACAACTGTTTCTCCAGCTTGTGGTATGCCTTGGGTAAAATTAACAATCATGCCTCCAAGGGTTTCATAATGCTCATCATCTGGCAAAGAAAGTTTGTAGTTTTCATTTAAATAATCGACTTCTAAGCGCGCCGAAAATCGATAGTAGTTTTCTTCAATAACCTCTTCTATAAGTGCGGTATTGTCATGCTCATCTTCTATTTCTCCAAAGAGTTCCTCAATAATATCCTCTACGGTGATAACCCCACTGGTGCCTCCATACTCATCAACCACAACGGCAATGCTCTTGTGTTTTTTACTTAAAATATTAAGCACATCTTTGGCCAACATAGTTTCTGGAACAAATACCACAGGCATAAGCACACCCTGAAGAGTCTCTGGTTTTTTAAACAAATCAAAAGAATGAACATAGCCAACTACATCATCAATGTTGCCTTTATAAACTATTATTTTGGAGAGTCCAGTTTCAGTAAACTGCATGCTTAGCTCATCAATAGGGGTATTGATATCAACGGCCACTATTTCGGTCCTTGGTATCATAACCTCGCGAGATTTTATGTCTGAGAAATCTAGTGCGTTTTGGAAAATTTGAATCTCAGAATCCACCTCATCTTCTATTTCAATAGCCTGCATTTGTTCGCTAATGTAATTTCCTAGTTCAATTTTACTGAAACTAAGTCTTACCTTATCTCCATGTGTTTTAAAAATGTATTTTAAAACCAGGTCTGAGATCCATAAAATAAATTCAGAAACAAAGGAAAAAACAATGTAGAAAAAGTACGCCGGGACAGCAAAAAACTTCACTAGATCATTGGCATATATCTGAAAAAATACTTTGGGTAAAAACTCTGCTGTAAGCAAAATCACTAGGGTAGAAACAATGGTCTGCACCAAAAGCCCAGAGGGTCCTTGTATGGGTATATATTGCATCAATAGATCTCCCATAAAAAATCCATACACTACCAAAGCAATATTATTACCAATAAGCATGGTAGCTATAAATTTGGAAGGTCTTTTGGTTATTTTTTTTAAAATACCCGCTAAAAAGCTCTGTTGTTTTTTTTCTATCTCAATATAAATCTTGTTGGAAGAAACGTAAGCAAGCTCCATCCCAGAAAAAAAAGCCGAGCATATAAGTGCCGATAAAATAATGATAATTTGGTATTCCAACAGGATGTAATAAATGATTAGGTGGGTTACAAATATAGTAAATGATCAACTAGGGCTGAAATACTTAAAAAATAGCCTTGTTATTTTTTATTTAAGTCTTTATTTCGCTGTTCTATCATTTTTCTAAACTTTCTTTTGAAGAAAAACATAAACACAGCCACAATTGCAAAAAAGATAAACATATAGGCGCGCCCTCTATTATCTGCCCAATGTGTTGAAACTAGGTACAGAGAAAA